>JAEEGJ010020530.1_pt1 | contig 14349 bp, 7 predicted proteins | sample 8958761 | NCBI WGS metagenome assembly JAEEGJ01 (sample SAMN16246546, study PRJNA631951) | gut metagenome | biome: gut microbiome; feature: rumen; material: RS-attached | host: Bos | place: Iran: Karaj | collected 2018-10 | reverse complement strand
AGGGTATTTACATAAAAGACTGATTATGAGCTGTTTGCTGAAAATCAACAATCTGCATGCCGGGATAGACGGCAAGGAAATCCTGAAAGGAATCGACCTGGAGATGGGTCCGGGGGAGGTGCATGCCATCATGGGGCCCAACGGAGCCGGAAAGAGCACACTGGGCGCTGTCCTAACGGGCCGACCGGGCTATGAAGTGACGGAAGGGACCGTGCTGTACCAGGGAAAGGACCTGCTGGCCATGGCGCCGGAAGAGCGCGCGTGGGCAGGCCTGTTCCTCAGTTTCCAATATCCCATAGAGATTCCGGGCGTCTCCATCACCGCCTTCATGAAGGCGGCGGTGAATGCCAAGCGCAAGGCGCAGGGCCTGCCGGAAATGAAGGCCGGTGAGTTTCTGAAGCTCATGAAGGAGAAGATGGCCTTTGTGCAGATGAAGCCGGAATTTGCCAAGCGGGAAGTGAACGTGGGCTTCTCCGGCGGCGAGAAAAAGCGCAACGAGATTTTCCAGATGGCCCTGCTGGATCCGGTGCTTTCCATCCTGGACGAGACGGACAGCGGCTTGGACGTGGACGCCCTCAAGATTGTGGCCGATGGGGTGAACGCCCTTAGGAGCCCGGAAAAGAGCGCCATCATCGTTACGCACTACCAGAAACTGCTGGAATACGTGCAGCCGGACGTGGTGCACGTGCTCAAGGCCGGCCGGATTGTGAAAACCGGCGGCAGGGAGCTCATAGAAGCCATTGAAACCAAGGGATTTGACCAGTTCTAGCATGGGCCACGGTAAATACATAGATCCGTTCTGTCATTCTGAGCGTAGCGAAGAATCTTATTATCAGGTACAGGCGGGAGAAACCCTGGACCTGCAGTTCGTGGTGCTTCCGGGAGAGTCAAAAGACATTGAGGTGAAGGTGGACCTCTGCGGCCCGGGAGCGCAGGCGCACCTGAAGGGCCTGTATCTTTGCAAGGCCGATGAGAAAGTGAACTTCAAGGTGGTGATGCACCACCGCTCGCCCCTCTGTAAGAGTACCCAGCTGTTCAACGGCATTGCCGGCGGGGAGGCGCAGGTAAACTTCCACGGAACCATCGTGGTGGCCCCGGACGCCCAGCAGACGGAAGCCTATCAGGAGAACCACAACATTGTCCTAACGGAACAGGCCAGAGTGGATACAAAGCCGCAGCTTGAGATTTATGCCGACGACGTGAAGTGTTCGCACGGGGCCACCGTGGGGCAGCTGAACGCCGATGAGCTCTTCTACATGCGTTCCCGCGGCATTCCGGAAAACGAAGCTAAAACCCTTCAGATGTTGTCTTTCCTGTCGCCGGTGATTCCCGCCGGAAGGGAGGAGGAGGTGGAAAAGGCCGTCCGGAGTTTGTGACAAATCAAATAATGTTCGTATCTTTACAACATGCGCACTGCATGGCATAGGGCCTTTTTGCTGGCATCCGTCGTCCTGGCGGCCGCCTGTGGCAGGATGTCCCGCTCCGACAGGGAAATCGGCCGGCTGCTCACCGAGCTGGACGGCTATGTGGGAGCCCGGGAGGTCTATGTGGCCCGGAAGCAGGACCAGATGCAGGCGCTCAGCAAACTGGCCCGTTCCACCCAGGACCTGCTGCGCCGGTACGAGCTGGAGATGAACATTGCCCGGGAGTATTTCGCTTTCAGCTTCGACTCCACGCAGGTATATCTCAAGCACTGCCAGGAACTTACCCTCCAGCTCCGGAATACCGACCTTTACAACCAGGCCTCCATAGAGCTGGGGCACCTGTATGCCAAGGCCGGCAACTATTTGGAAGCCTCCCAGCTGCTTTACGGGCAAATAGATACGGCCGCGCTAAACCCTTCACTCAAGGCCGATTATCTGTGGTACTTATACGATTTCAGCAAAGACCTGGCGGGTAATTCCGGCGTGGCCGAGCAGTTGTCCATCCCTCCGGATGCGTCGTTCCGTCCCCGGCTTTACCACGTGCTTCCCAAGGACAGCGACCGCTGGCGTTCGGTGCTGCGGGACGAGTTCATAGACAGCGGCCGCCTGGCATCGGCCGACAGCGTGAATCGCCTGCTGCTCTCCACGGTGCGCCCGGAAGACCGCAATTACGCCATCTACGCCTTCTTCCAGTCGGAAATCGAGGAGCAGCGGGGCAACCAGCCGGCCCGGATGGGCTGGCTCATCCGATCGGCCGAGTGTGACCTTATCAATGCCGTACGGGACTATGCCTCCCTCACGATGGTGGCCCAGAACGTGCTTCCCGTAGATGTGGACCGCTCGTTCCGCTATCTTCGGCTGGCCCAGGAAGACGCCCTGCTGTACAACGCCAAGCTCCGCCCCTGGCAAATCTCCCGTTTCCTGATGGAGGTGGAGGACGCCTATGCCGAACGGCAGGCCCGTGCCAACAAGGTTTCAATGGTGTCGTCCGTCCTGCTGGCCGTCCTGGTGCTGGTCCTGGCCTTCATCACCTATTCCCTGGTGGTGCGCTCGCGAAAGCTTTCCCGGATGCAGACGGCCTTGGAAAACAGCAATGCCAAGCTGGCTATCGCCAACGGTGAGCTCAGTTCCCTGAACCTGCAAATCTCCAAGGCCGACAAGGTGAAGGAGAAATACATCATCGACTTCCTGGAAGGGCTGTCGGCCCAGGTATCCCTTGTGCGGGCCGAGGACAACCGCTTCCGGAACCTCCTGAAGCAGGGAAAGGCCGACCAGCTGCTCAAGGAACTCTCCATCGTGGGCCGTGCGGAAAAGGCCCGGGACGAATTCTACCAGACCTTTGACACCACTTTCCTGGCTATGTATCCCAACTTTGTGGAACAGTTCAACGCCCTGCTGCAGGAAGACGCCCGTTTCCATCTGGGCAAAGGGGAAAGGCTGAATACGGAGCTCCGGATCTTCGCGCTCATCCGTCTGGGAATAGACGATTCCAAGCAGATCGCATCTATGCTGGACTATTCCGTGAGCACCATCTACAATTACAAGGTTTCTGTGAAAAATGCCGCCCTGGGAGACCGGGATACCTTCGAAGAAAGGGTGAAACAAATTGGAAAGTAGTGAATCCTTTCTTCTAGTTTCACTACTATTTTAGCATTTTAACAATTTTTAATTACCTAATGCACAAGTAGTTAAGCTTCTTGTGTCACTACTTTTTATTTCCCGAACGCGCGAGGCCTTGTTTTTTCATCGAAATTTGCATCCAGACCAATAGGCCAAACACATTATTAACTAATATCAACCAACACGCTTAACTAAAAACAACGCGTATGAAAAGATTTGCTTCCCTAATCCTTGCATTGGGACTGAGTCTGGTTGCCATGGCACAGAACGCCACCCTCAAGGGTGTCGTGCGTGATGCCTCCAACCAGCCGGTTATCGGAGCGTTCGTAGTTGAGCAGGGTACCAACAACGGTACCATGACCGGAGTGGACGGCGACTTCGCCCTCACCACGCGTCGTGGCGCCAATGTGGAAATCTCCTGCATCGGCTATGTCTCTCAGGTAATCGTCAATGACGGAGCACAGAACCTGGTGATCGTCCTCGAAGACGATGCCGAGATGCTGGAAGAGACCGTGGTCATCGGCTACGGCGTCCAGAAGAAATCTGTGGTCACCGCTTCCATTTCTTCTGTGACGGAAGACGACCTCAAAGTCCAGTCGCAGACCCGTGTGGACAATATGCTCCAGGGTATGACTTCCGGTGTCCAGGTAACCCAGAACTCCGGCGCCCCGGGTGCCAGCTCCACCGTGGTGGTCCGCGGTATCAGCTCCATCAACCACGCCAGCCCGCTATATATAGTAGACGGTATGCCGGCCGGTAGCATCGACTACATCAACCCCAACGACATCGAGCGTATCGACGTGCTCAAGGATGCCGCTTCGGCCGCCGTTTACGGTGCCCGCGCATCCGACGGCGTTATCCTGGTCACCACCAAGTCCGGTAAGGAAGGCAAGACCATCGTCAATTACGACTTCTCCTACGGTATCCAGAATCCCTGGCGCAAGCCCCAGGTGCTCAATGCCACCGAGTATGCCATCATGATGAACGAAGGCATGCTCAATGCCGGCAGCGCCCCTCTGTATGACGACCCGTATTCCCTGGGCAAGGGAACCGATTGGGTGGAAGCCATCTTCGACAAGAACGCTCCCATCGTGAAGCACGACATCAATATCTCCGGCGGAAACAGCCGCATCAACTACAGCGTCTCCGGCGGTTATCTTTCCAACAAGGGTACCATCGGCGGCCGTTTTGACCAGTCCTATTATGACAGGATGACCCTGCGCGAAAACGTGGGCATCACCCTGTTCGACGCCTCGGCCGACCGGAACTGGCTGAACAAGCTTACCTTCTCCAACCAGATTTCCTTCGCCCACATCAAGAGCGCCGGTATCTCGGCCAACTCCGAATACGGCTCCCCGCTGGGTTCCGCGCTGGGTATGTCCCCGCTGGATCCCATCTATGCCGATGCCGCCGAGGAAGAGCGCTACAAGTCCCTCTATCCCGCCGGATATCCTTATATCATCCGCAATTCCCAGGGCGTTCCTTACTTTATCGCCGACGGCGGTACCTATAACGAGCAGGCCAACCCTATCGCCATGCTGGACCGCCCGCACGGCTACAGCAGTACCGATAAGATCGTGGCCGGCCTCAACACCGAGCTCCAGCTCTGGGACGGACTGAAATTCCGCAACTCCCTCACCCTGGACCTCTCCTATGTATATGGCCACAGCTACACGGAGCAGTATTTCCTCACCTCCAAGAGCTACAGCCTGGATACTGTCACTTCCACCACCACGTACGACGCCAAGGGCAATCCTTCCACCGTGGACAAGATCAACTACGGTTCCTCTGCCAGCCAGACCATGAACCGCTACTACAGCTATCAGGTGGAGAACACCCTCGTCTATGACAAGACCTTCGGCCGTCACACCTTCAACGTGGTGCTGGGCCAGTCGGCCTATATGTCTTCCTCTTCTTACCTGGGCGCTTCTTCCCGCGGTCTTATGTATCCGGACGATCCCTGGAAGATCAGCGTGGACAACACCCTGGGCAAGCAGGTGGACGGCGACCGCAACGGCTGGGGCCGCTGGAATTCCATTCCTTACAGCATCCTGTCCTACTTCGGCCGTATCACCTATAACTTCGACGAGCGCTTCCTGGCCCAGGCAACCATCCGCCGGGACGCCTCCTCCCACTTCGGTCCCAACAACAAGTGGGGTACCTTCCCGTCCTTCTCCCTGGGCTGGAACCTCAAGAACGAGAACTTCCTCAAGTACAGCAACCTTATCTCCATCGCCAAGATCCGCGCATCCTGGGGTATCAACGGTAAGGACAACCTGGGAGACTTCCTGTATGCAGTCTATGCCCAGTCCGGCAACAACTATGTCTTTGGTTCCGGCGCCAACGGAACCGAGAGCGTGAACACCGGTGTCAAGGCCTCCGGCCTGGCCAACCCCAACGCCAAGTGGGAACAGTCCATCCAGACCGACCTGGGCTTTGACCTGGGTATGTGGGGCAACAAGTTCACCGCCACGGTGGATTTCTACATCAAGGACGCTTCCGGTATGCTGATGTCCATGCAGGTTCCCACTTATGCCGGTGACTCCGCTCCTACCGGAAACGTGGGTACCATGCGCAACAAGGGCGTGGAATTCGACCTGGGCTGGCGCGACCATATCGGCGATCTGAACTATGGTATCAAGTTCAACGCCTCCTACAACAAGAATGTCCTCACCCATCTGGCCGATGACGCCACCTATATCACCACCTCCAGCCACAAGATCGGCACCCTCACCCGCGGCGATGTGGGCGAAGTGTTCCCTTACTTCTGGGGCTGGAAGACCGACGGCGTGTTCCAGAACTGGGAAGAGGTGAACAGCTATGTGGATAAGGATGGCAACAAGATCCAGCCCAACGCACAGCCCGGTGACTTCCGCTGGGTAGATGTGAACAAGGACGGCAAGATCAACGATGACGACCGTACCAAGCTGGGCAAGGGTATTCCCGACTGGACCTACGGCTTCACCTTCACCCTTGACTGGAAGGGAATTGACTTCAGCATGCTCCTCCAGGGACAGCTGGGTGCCCAGACGCTCAATGTGACCCGTCGTACGGACCTTTATTACATCAATCTGCCCAAGAGCATCCTGAACCGCTGGACGGGTGAGGGTTCCACCAACCAGTATCCCCGTTTCTGCTTCGATTCCGCCAATGAGAACTACCGCGTGTCCGACTACTGGATGGAAGACGCCTCCTTCCTGCGCGCCCGTAACATCCAGCTGGGCTACACGCTTCCGCAGAACTTTACCCAGAAGTTCTTCGTTTCCCGTCTGCGCCTTTACGCCCAGGTGGAGAACGCCTTCACTCTCACCAAATATACCGGTTGCGATCCGGAGGTTTCCGGCGGCTTTACCGAGGTGGGCGTAGACCGTGGTGTCTATCCCCAGAACCGCACCGTCACCTTTGGCGTCAACGTAACTTTCTAACAGACTACGGATATGAAAAAGATATTTATCGCACTCACTTCCCTTGCCGTTCTGCTTACTGCCTGCTCCAAGGACTTCATCAGCCCCAGGCACAACAGTTCCGAACCGCTTGACGAGTACTTCAATACGCCGGAGCGTCTCTTCCAGTGCCTGGTGGCCGCCTACGACCCGCTGGAGTGGTACGACTATGCCTTCGGCCAGTACGACAACCTGCACCTCATCTTTGACGTGATGGGTGACGATGTGTATGCCGGTGGTTCCAACGAAGGTGACCAGCCGCTCATCGTGAAGACGCACTATTATACCGCCACTCCCACCGACGTGTGCAACCAGTTCTGGACCGTGAACTATTCCGGAATCAACCGCGCCGCCACCCTCATCAAATACATTGACGGGGCCGAAGGCGTGAGCGATGCCACCAAGAACCTCTACATTGCCGAAGCCAAGGTGCTGATGGCTTACTACTACAATATGCTGTGGAAACTCTGGGGCAACGTTCCCTACTGGGAGGAGCTCCTGGAGGCCCCCTACATTGCCGATCAGCTGAACCACGACGAGGTTTATGCCAAGTTCATCAAGCTCATCGAGGACGCCATCGCCCTCAAGGTGCTGCCCATGAAGGCTGCCGGCGGAAACGAAGGCCGTGTAACCCTGGCCATGGCTTATATGCTTTATACCGAGGCGGTTCTGTACCAGAACGACCAGACCCGTTATCAGACGGCCCTCAACTACATGAAAGAGATCATCAGCTCCGGCCAGTATGCCCTGGTAGCCGATTTCGCCGGCATTTGGGAAGAGAGCGGTGAATGGTGCTCCGAATCCATCTGGGAAATCAACTACATTTCTGAAGGCGGTGTCCGCGACTGGGGCAACTCCATCGCCACCGGCGGCCAGGTGAACTCCATCCTCACCGGCATCCCCGCCACCAAGAACGTCCCCGACTATCACGAAGGCTGGGGCTTCGGCACCATCGCCAAGAGCGCCTACGACATGTATGCCGACGACGATATCCGCAAGGACGGCGGCATCCTGAACTTTGCCAAGTATGCCGAAACCCACCCGGGTGCCGAATACACTCCCCGTTGGCAGGATACCGGCTACTGGAACCGCAAGTACATCGCCCGTGAAGGCGGTAACCACGGTTACATCGCTTCCGATAACCTGAACTATGGCAACAACGAGCGCATCTACCGTTATGCCGAGACCCTGCTGAACGCCGCCGAACTTTCCGTCCTTCTGGGACAGGATGGCTCCAGCTATCTGCAGCAGGTACGCGACCGTGCCAACTGCCACGATACCGGCGTCTCCCGCGAGGACATCATCCAGGAGCGTCACAAGGAGTTCGTGGGCGAAGGCAAGCGCTACTGGGACCTGGTCCGCAGCGGCCTGGCTTCTTCCGTCCTCAAGGCCTCCAACCACGAGTGGCGCCAGAACGACTGGACCGAGAACAAGAAATACTGGCCCATCCCTCAGGGCGAGATTGACAAGGACCCTGCCCTCCAGCAGAACAACTATTAATACCAGGCTATCATGAAAACAATCTGGCAATATATCGCAATCGCGGCGCTGGCTGTTTCCGCTGCCGCTTGTACCCCTGAATATCCGGAACCCAAGGCTTCCGGCCTGCCGCAGGCATCCGACCTGGATGTTACCATCACGGTGGAGCAGGAGACCAACTACGTAACCTTTGTCATGAACAACAAGGGTGTGGTTCCGGTGTGGATTTTCGGCGACCAGAAGATCGACGGAAAGGCTTCCAAGAAGTATTCCTACACCGAAAACGGCATCTCCCTGCGTTTCCGTGACGCCGGCGAGTACACCGTGGAGGTGAAGGCCTACAACGCCAACGGTCTTTCCCAGGGTTCCCTGGTGAAGACTTTCTCCCTGGCCAATACCTATCGTGACCCGTTCGACCCTTCCCCTTACATCAAGGCGGTCTCCGGCGACGGCTCCCAGACCTGGGTGTGGAACAGCACCGAGAACGGTCACTTCGGCTGCGGCGAGACCATCGACAACCCCAAGGGCTGGTGGTCCTGCGAAGCCAACGGCAAGGCCGGCTTCCTCTATGACGACAAGATGACCTTCGACTCCGACGGAAAGTACACCTTCGACCCCGGCGACGGCTTTGCCTATGCCAACAAGGGCTCCGAGTATAAGGCCGAGGCCAAGACGGCCGATGAGGACTACCTGTTCCCCACCGAGGTTCAGACCTCCCGCTACACTTTCGAGAACAACTGGAACGACGCCGGCATCGAGGAAATCTATCTGGTGCTCCAGTCCGGCAGCGAAATGTCCTATGTGCCGCACAAGAGCATCGTGGAAGAGCCTCGCTACCTGGTGGTGGAAAGCAAACCCGCCAACCTGAAGAAGAAGATGCAGATGGTGGCCTTCGTAAATACCCCCGACAACCCCAACGGCATTGCCTGGTACTATGAATTCGTACCGTATGGCTCCGTGATTGGCGCCGCCGATCCGCTTTACGGTTACGAGAGCAAGACCTGGGTTCTGGACAACGCTACTGCCGGATATATGGGCTGCGGTCCCGATATGGGCAACTCCGGTGGCTGGTGGAGTGCCGGTCCTCACGAGAAGGACGCCTTCGGCCTCATCGACGATGAAATCACCTTCTTCGCCAACGGCAAGTATGTGTTCGATCCGGGTGAGAACGGTATGGTTTACTGCAACTGGGAATCCGGCTGGCGTCCCGACGGATACTACTCCGGTGACGGCAGCACCGACTACGACGCTCCTGCCGAGAGGATGGAGTCTACCTATGTTATGGGTAGCGATGCCCAGGGTGACTACATTGAAATCCCTGCCGGCGTGCTGTACGGCTACATCCCCAAGCCGCAGGTTCTTTCCGAGGTTAACCGTCTGTATATCAAGGAACTCAATGACAACAAACTGTTTGTCGTAGCCAACTTCGAAGGCATTTCCTGGCAGTTCATCTATCGTCCCAAGGACGGTCAGGTGATTGGCCCGGACCAGCCCGAGACTCCCGTTATCCCGCTGGATCCCACCAACTACGATGTGAACGGCGAGGGCAACCTCTGGAAGACCGCCAACATGGAAGTGGAAACCTGGTATTCCCCTGGCGACTGGAGCGGCGGCCTTACTCCGGACTATCAGATTACCGCCGGCAACGGCATTACGGTAACCATTCCGGAAGGCGTAGGCGGCAGCGAGTGGATGGGCCAGACCAAGCTCAAGAGCCACGTGGCCACGGAGGCAGGCAAGAGCTATGACTTCAGCGTCACCCTCCTTGCCGATGAAGATATGACCGTGACCATCAAGCTCACAAACGATCCGGAAGAAGACAATGACATCCATTCCTTCTTCTACGACGGTCAGGTGACCCTCACCGCCGGTGAACCGCTGGTGTTCCGCAGGAGCAACCTCACCCAGGCCGTTCCCGGAGACAACGTGATGCTCATCTTCGACTTCGGCCGCAGCCCCGTGGGCTCCACCATCGTGGCCTCTGAAATCCTGTTCCAGGAGCATCAGGACGCGAATCTCTGGACCGGTGCTACGCTGAACGTGGAAACCTGGTACTCCCCGGGCGACTGGTCCGGCGGCATCACCCCTGACTATTCCATTACCGAAGGCAACGGTATTCTGGTAACCATTCCGGACGGCGTGGGCGGCAGCGAGTGGATGGGGCAGACCAAGCTCAAGAGCGGCATCGCCACTTCCAGCGAAAAGACTTATGCCTTCAGCGTGAAGCTCACCGCCGATGAGGATATGACCGTGACCATCAAGCTCACCAACGACCCGGAAGAGGACAATGACATCCATTCCTTCTTCTACGACGGTCAGGTGAAGCTGACAGCTGGCGAAACCCTCCTTTATGTGAAGGAAGGCCTCAAGCAGCAGGTGTCCGGTGACAACTTGATGCTCATCTTTGACTTCGGCCGCAGCCCCATCGGCTCGGTTATTGAAGCAAGTGAAATCATCTTTATGGAAGAAAAATAAATGAGGTGGTTAGTTTGTTTGAAAGGGTTGCTGCTGTCGCTTACTGCGGCAACCCTTTTTACTGCCGCTTGCGGTAGTAAACCCGTGGTGCCGGCCGAAGCCAGCCTGAATGTAGTTCCGGGAGCTGTCAATGCCTCCTGGGAAGCCGTTACGGAAACCCTTTCCGTGACAGCCAGCGGAGACTGGGGCGTGTCATCGGCCGACAAGGACTGGTGCACGGTCTCTCCCTCCGGTGGAGTGGCAGGCACGGCGCCCGTGAAAGTGACGCTGCAACCCAACCGGACCGGTCAGATACGGGAAACAACCATCACCTTCCGCTATGGTACAAAAACTTTGGAAGTTCCTGTAAAGCAGGATCTTAATGTGGACGATCTTCCCAAGCCCGCTCCGCCGATGACAATCCCGGAAGGCTACCAGCTGGACTGGAACGACGAGTTTGACCTGCCCGACGGCAGCAGCCCGGACGGAAGTATGTGGCGCTTCGAGAACAAGCCCGCCGGCTGGGTGAACAACGAACTCCAGACCTATGTGGGCGGCGGTCGCAACGGCGTCAAAACCGCCTTCATCGAGGACGGTGCGCTCAACATCCGGGCCATCAAGGAAGGGAAGGATGTCATATCGGCCCGTATGTATTCCAAGAAATCCTGGACTTACGGCTATATGGAAGCCGCCATCTGGCTGCCGAAGGGAAAGGGCACCTGGCCCGCCTTCTGGATGATGCCGGACGACTTCAGCCGCGGATGGCCGGGATGCGGTGAGATCGATATCATGGAGGAGGTGGGCTATCACGCCAATTACACTTCTTCTTCCATCCACTGCAAAAAGTATTATCACGCCATTGGGACGCAGAAGACGCACGAGCAGTATACCGCCGGCGCCGAAAACGGCTACCATGTCTATGCCGTGGAGTGGACGCCCGATGCCCTCATGTTCTATGTGGACGGCAAAAAGCACTTCACTTACAGCAACGACAAAGCCGGAGACGACGACACCTGGCCGTTCAACAAGGACTTTTACCTGATCCTCAACCTCGCCTGGGGCGGGGACTGGGGCGGCAGCCAGGGCGTAGACGAGAATGCGCTCCCTTGCACCATGAAAGTGGACTATGTCCGAGTTTTCAAGAAAAAGTAAGAAATGAATATAATCCGCAACCTTCTTCTGGCGTCCTTAGTAGTGGCGTCTTTCTCCTGCGCGGAGCGGAAGCCTTCAACCATAGGGTCGTCGGCCGATGTGGAAAGCCGCGTGGAGAAAATCCTTTCGCAGATGACCCTGGCCGAAAAGATCGGCCAGATGAACCAGGTCTCTGCCGGCGGGGATGTGGCCAATTATGCCGAAGCCCTTCGCCAGGGCCAGATAGGCTCCATCCTGAACGAGGTGGATCCCGTGAAAATCAATGAGTTCCAGCGCATCTGCGTGGAAGAGTCCCGCCTGGGCATTCCGCTGCTGGTGGGCCGCGACGTGATTCACGGCTTCCACACTGTATTTCCCATTCCGCTGGGGCTGGCCGCCACATTTGACCCGCAGTTGGTGGAAGAAGGCGCCCGCGTCGCGGCGGTGGAGGCTACCGGACAGGGCGTCCGCTGGACCTTCTCGCCCATGCTGGACATTGCCCGGGACCCGCGCTGGGGACGGATAGCGGAAGGCAGCGGTGAAGACACCTGGCTGGATTCCCGGATGGCCGAAGCCATGGTGTACGGCTATCAGGGCCGTACGGCCGACGCCACCTCCATGGCCGCCTGCATCAAGCATTTCGTGGGCTACGGCGCCGCCGAGGGCGGACGGGACTACAACAGTACCTTCCTCACCGAGCGGCAGCTGCGCAACTTTTACCTGCCTCCTTTCGAGGCGGCCGTGAAAGCCGGCGCCATGACGCTGATGACCTCCTTCAACGACAACGACGGAGTCCCTTCCACCGGCAATACCTTTGTGGTGAAGGATGTCCTTCGCGGCGAGTGGGGCTTCGACGGCCTGGTGGTCACCGACTGGGATTCCATGGGTGAGATGATCGCCCACGGGTTTGGCGTGGACCGCAAGGATGTGGCCGAAAAAGCCGCCAATGCCGGCGTGGATATGGATATGATGACCTTCGGCTTCCTCTCGCACCTGGAGGAACTGGTGCGCAGCGGTGCCGTAAAGGAATCGACCGTGGATCAGGCCGTCCGCAACATCCTCCGTGTGAAGGTGATGCTGGGCCTGTTCGAGCATCCTTACGTAGATGTGGAGGCCGGAAAGGCCGTGCAGTACGCTCCGGCGCACCTGGCATCGGCCCTTAAGACGGCGGAAGAGTCGGTGGTGCTGCTGAAAAACGACGGCGTGCTGCCGCTGGACCGTGCTTCGGTGCGGAACATCCTGGTCACCGGTCCCATGGCCGATGCCCCGCACGACCAGCTGGGCACCTGGGCCTTCGACGGCGAGAAAGACCACACCATAACGCCGCTCTCCGCCCTGCAGGAGCGTTTCCCCGGAAAGGTCACTTACGTGCCGGGCCTCACCTACAGCCGTGAAAAGCGGGAGCGCTTTGACGAGGTGGTGGCCGCCGCCCGCCGCGCCGATGTGGTGCTGGTGTTCCTGGGCGAGGAAGCCATCCTCTCCGGCGAAGCCCATTCCCTGGCCGACCTGAACCTGAAGGGCTCCCAGAGCGAACTGCTCGCCGCCCTGAAATCGGCCGGAAAGCCCGTTGTGGCAACCGTGATGGCCGGCCGTCCGCTCACCATCGAGCGGGACCTGCCCAACTGCAACGCCCTGCTGTACGCCTTCCATCCCGGAACTATGGGCGGCCCCGCCTTGTCCAACCTCATTTTCGGTTATGCGGTCCCTTCCGGAAAGACGCCCATAACCTTCCTCCGCACGGTGGGTCAGGCTCCGCTTTATTACAACCACAACATGACGGGACGTCCCTACAACGGCGAAACCCTGCTGGACGATATCCCGGCCGAGGCCGGACAGACGTCCCTGGGCAATACGTCCTACTACCTGGATTACGGCGCCTATCCGCTGTTCCCCTTCGGCTACGGCCTCAGCTACACCACTTTCGCCTATTCCGGCCTTGCCCTGGACCGCGAAACCTACGGTGTGGATGACACCATTACCGTTTCCTTTACCCTGGCCAATACCGGCGGCGTGGAAGGTACGGAGGTAGTGCAGGTGTATGTGCGCGACCTGGTGGGCTCCATTACCCGTCCCGTGAAGGAACTCAAGCACTTCCAGCGTGAGACACTCAAGGCCGGTGAAAGCCGGAAACTGGAGGTGGAAATCCCCGTCTCCGATCTGGCCTTTGTGGGCCTGGACGGCGTAAAGAAGGTGGAACCCGGCGAGTTCCGGCTGTGGGTGGCCGGCGACAGCGCTTCCGGAGAACCCGTTTCGTTTAACGTTCGATAGTTGTTATAATATGTTTGTCCGTTTCCTTGCCCTGGCTGCGCTGATGGCCTTTGTATCCTGTGAGGTGAAGGCCGATGACCCTGTCATAGACCCCGTTCCGGAAGAGACCGGACCGGTTGCCAGCGTCTTCACCACTTCTGTGGCCGGGCAAAGGATGACGGAAAGCGAGATCCGTCTGGGAAAACCGGAAGACGCCATCTTCTATAAGGTGGAACTGAGCGGCGAAACCTTCCAGCAGGTGGACGGCTTCGGCCTGGCCATTACCCAGGCCAGCTGCTTTAACCTGCTGCTGATGCCTTCCGAAGACCGGACGGCCTTCCTCAAGGAACTGTTCAGCCGGGAAGAGGGCCTGGGCTCCTCCCTTATCCGGGTATGCATCGGCGGGTCCGACTTCTCCATGGACGAATTCACCTGGTGCGACCGGAAGGGGATGGAAAACTTCGGCGTACATCCTCTGGACGAGGAATATCTCTTCCCCATCCTGGACGAAATCTTCCGGATCAATCCCGATGTCCGTATCATCGGCTCCC
>JAEEGJ010020529.1_pt1 | contig 14349 bp, 18 predicted proteins | sample 8958761 | NCBI WGS metagenome assembly JAEEGJ01 (sample SAMN16246546, study PRJNA631951) | gut metagenome | biome: gut microbiome; feature: rumen; material: RS-attached | host: Bos | place: Iran: Karaj | collected 2018-10 | reverse complement strand
TCTTGACCTCGAAGCTGAAGTTGTCGTAATACCATTTCCAGGCTTCCACGAAGTCGTTGACTCCGATGCCCACTTGCTGTATGCCGCAGATGACTTTCTCTTTCATTATGTTGCTGATATTTTTCTGGATAGTTTATAATACAAAGGTAAGCAATACTTATGGATGTACGCCATCAGTAGCTCGGTGCGACCGATGAGTTTACGGTGCTTCTGCCGCTTGATGGCACGTACGGCGATGGCACCACATTTGTCGACATCTAGGCCGTTGGCTTGTCCCGCGTCCATCTTGGCGTGGGCCGTGCCGTCGCCCATCAGCGCGCTCTTGCTGATTTGCGTGTTGATGCGGCCGGGGATGAGGAAGGTGACGTTGATGTTGTCGTATTCCAGCTCCAACGACTCGTAGAAGCCAAACAGGGCGTGTTTGGCGGCGCAATAGGCCGAACGCAACGGGAAACCGAACAGTCCCGATAGGGAAGTGGTCACGCTGAACTGCACGTGCTCCTTGGCCTTGATCATCTCCTTGAATTTCTTCACGAGATAGACGCCGCTCATGAAGTCGATCTTCAGGATTTTCTCGTCGACGCTGAAGTCGGTGTCCAAGGCCTTCTCGCGCTGCGAGATACCGGCATTGAGCACGAAGAGGTCGATGCTCAGGCCTTGCCCGACCACGTAGTCGTAGAGGCGGTCGATGGAGGTGTAGTCGTCCAACTGCGTCTCGATGGCGTAGGCGCTCACGCCCAGCTGCTCGCAGAGACCCTTGGTCTTGTTGAGGTCGTCAATGCCCAAGCCTGTCAGCACGAGGTGGCAGCCTTCCTGCGCCAGATGAAGTGCGATGCTCTGCCCGATGCCCGTGCCTCCGCCAGTGACGAGGGCGGTTTTGTTTTTTAGGTCTAACATGCCTTATAGGTTTATACAATCCTTTAGTTTCCCCTTCGGGGAATGGAGAGCCCGTTGTTGTTTCCCTGCGGCGGTTTGTGATGCTTGCGAATAGGCGGCTTGTTCTTGCCGCCGCTGGATGATTACTGATTCAACTCCATTCCCGAAGGGAATCTCTTTTCTACGCTGCAAAGATAAAAATAATTCCTTCATGTTGGGATAATCAATATATTTACTAATTTTGTGGCATCAATCATTGTGGTTGAAAGGGCAGACACGTAGGTCTGCCCCTACTCTAAACTCTGAACTCTAAACTCTAAACTAAATATGGATATATTTGAAAGAATATCAAAGGATTCCGGTGGCCCGATTGGGCAATACCGCGAACGCGCCGACGGTTATTTCGCATTCCCTCGTCTGGAAGGCGAACTGGGACCTCGCATGACCTTCAACGGCAGGGAGGTGCTCTGCTGGAGCTTGAACAACTATCTGGGTTTGGCCAACCACCCCGAGATTCGTCGCGTGGATGCCGAAGCCGCTGCCAAATACGGCCTCGCCGCCCCCATGGGCGCTCGTATGATGACGGGTCACACCCGCATGCATGAGCATTTCGAACATGAGCTGGCCGACTTCGAGAAGAAAGAAGCCGCCTACCTCTTCAACTTCGGCTACCAGGGCATCGTGTCGACCATCGACACGCTGACCAGCCCTCACGATGTCATCGTCTACGACAACGAGGCTCACGCCTGCCTGCTCGACGGTATCCGCCTGCACATCGGCAACAAATACAAATATCGTCACAACGATATGACCGACCTCGAGAAGAAGCTGAAGGTCGCCACTGAGGTGGTGGCCAAGACGGGTGGCGGCATCCTCGTCATCACCGAGGGCGTGTATGGCATGACGGGCGCCTTGGGCGACCTCGCCGGCATCGTGGCCCTGAAGAAGAAATACAGCTTCCGTATCCTCATCGACGACGCCCACGGTTTCGGCGTGATGGGTCCCAACGGTCGTGGTACCTCCGAGCACTTCGGCGTGATGGACGACATCGACATCTACATCGGCGCCTATGCCAAGGCCATGGCCATCATCGGCGGCTTCGTGGCTGGCCCGAAGTATGTGATTGAGTATTTGCGTTACAACATGCGTTCGCAGATGTATGCCAAGAGTTTGCCGCTGGCCATCGTAGAAGGCTGCGAGAAACGTTTGGAGATCATCCGCAGCGCCGAGGGCGACGCCCTTCGTGCCCAGCTGTGGAAGGTGACCCGCGCTTTGCAGAAGGGCTTCCGCGACCTGGGCTTCGACATCGGTCCTGCCGAGGCTTGCGTGACGCCGGTGCACGTGCAGGGCGACGTGGTTCAAGCCACCAATATTGCCATGGACCTGCGCGAGAACTACAAGATCTTCTGCTCGGTCATCACCTATCCCGTCATTCCCAAGGGCATGATCATCTTCCGCATCATCCCGACGGCTGCCCACACCATGGACGACGTCAACTACACGTTGAACGCCTTTGCCGAAGTGCGGCAGAAGCTCGACAAGGGCTACTACGACGGAACAGAAGTGCCGAATATGAGAATCGAGTAATCAACCAATAGCAAGTAAAAGAGCGGCTATGCCGCTCTTTTTTTGCATTATACAAATATTATCCCTATCTTTGCATTTCCATAAATGAATATAATCCCAAAACTAGGATAATATGATACTCGTAAAACAAGCTGGCGTTTACGTCAACATTTTGAATTGCAAGCTTAAGAAGTACCTTTCCGAAGTCTTCAAGAAGAACAATGTCAACCTGACGGCGGAGCAATACCTCGTCATGGATACCCTATGGAACGAAGGCACGCTCACGCAGCAGGAGATCGCTTTCATCATCCAAAAGGACAAGAACTCGGTGACCCAGTTTATTGACAACCTGGAGAAGAAAGGCCTCGTCGCCCGCTCCGTGTCGAGAGAAGACCGCCGTGTGAACAACATTGTCGTGACCCAAGAAGGCATGGCACTCAAGGACTCCACCAAGCAGTTGGCCATCGAAACGATGAACAAGGCGCTTGAGGGCATACCTGAAAAGGATGTGCTGGTCTTTGTGGACGTGCTGAAGAAAGTCTGCGCCAATATTTGACAGTTTTCAAGGTTCTTATGGCATTTGGTATGATAATTGCGTGAAACACTTCGTATTAAGGATTGGATTATATACTTTTGTACCTCTAATATTTCAAAGAAATGAATAGAATGACAAGATTTTTGATGGCTTTGCTCGCGATAGCCTTGCTCATGCCTTCGTGCAACAAAGGTCCGGGTGAGGGCGGCACGGGAACGGTGCAAGGCGTGGTGAAGCTTGTGCATCATCCCGACGATGACTATACCTTGACCCCTGATACCATGGTGGCGGCCAAGACCGATGTCTTCATCATCTACGGTGATGAGGCCTATTTCGGCAACGATGTGGAGACCAATGCCGATGGCTTGTATAGGTTCGAGTATCTGCTGCCTGGCAGCTATACCGTGTTTTCCTATTCCACGCTGCCTTCGGGCGAGAAGGTGGCGGTGAGCGAGACGGTCGAGCTGCAGCGCGGCGCGGTGGCCCAAGTGCCAACGCTCTATATCCACGACGGCAAGGCCTATGGCACTTCCGTGGTGAAAGGCCGTGTGCATGCGTCCTACTACCATAACGGCAGTTGGCGTGGCGAAGGCTGGGCCTGCGAGCACCGTGTCTACATCCGCAGAGCAGGCGACGACATCCCCTTCGACGACACCCGCGTGGGTCCCGATGGCTACTTTGCCTTCCAGAAGCTTCAACCTGGCGAATACGAGGTCTTTACGGCATCCGACGACATCGCAACGGAGATTCCCGACTTTGTCTTCCAATCCATCGTAGTGGATGAAGCAGGACAGGTCTATGAGCTTCTTGAACAATTTGAAGTGATTATAAATGTGTAAACAAATGAATATGAAAAAGTTAGTTTTGGCTTTGACGTTTCTTGCCATAAGCGTTGCAAGCTTCGCTCAATCGGTTTCCGACGCCACTATTGCCAAGCGTGAGAACCGCAAGGGCATGGTGCTGAAGGAATGGAACACTGCGGCGGGCGACAAGCGTGCCTTCCTCGACCGCGTGACGACCTACGATGCGTTGGGGCGTAAGATTGAGGAGATCGAATATGCCAGCTATGGTCAGAAGTGGCGTGTGGTGTTTGAGTATCCCGAGAACAGCGACATCACGGCCAAGGTGTTGCGTGAGATCGAGTATAACGACCGCGATAGGGTGACCAGAATCAAGAAGTACGAGTACAACGAAGACGGCTCCAAGAAATGCCAGAAGAACTATTATCCCAATGGCAAGCTGGAGTCGGTGAAGACCTACGAGTACGTCCCCAAATAAGGCCAGCGTGGAAGAGATCCTCGGCATAGTGCAAGGCATGAAGCCTATCACGCTCGACAAGATGAGCGGCGTGAAGCTGATGAACCGCATCGACACCAAATATGTCGTGACGGAGACGCAGCTCAAGGCCATTTTGTCGGCGATTTGCGACCATTACTATGCCCAGGAGGTGGAAGGCCATCGCTTCTCGCCTTACAGCACGGTGTATTACGACACGCCCGAGCTGACGATGTATCTCATCCATCACGACCGTCATCTGGTGCGCGACAAGGTGCGGGTGCGTACCTATGTCGACTCCAACCTGACTTTCTGCGAGGTCAAGCATAAGAACAACAAGGGCCGGACCAAGAAGAAGCGCATCGCCGTGGAACCCATCCCCAACATCATCGACAACCCCGAGGCAGCGGCGTTTTTGGCTGAGAAGCAACCCTACGAGGTAAGCACTTTGAGCCCGCATCTCGTCACCGCTTTCGATAGGATCACCTTGGTGAACTACGACAAGACGGAACGCCTCACCATCGACTGCAACCTGCGCTTCGAGAACCTGCGCAGCGGCAACAAGGCCGCGATGACGCCCCTCGTCGTGATGGAGTTGAAGCAGGACGGACGTGCCCATTCGTTGCTGAAGGATGTGCTCTTTGAAATGCGGATCAGACCCTTCAAGGTCAGCAAATACTGCATCGGCACCTGTCTGACCCGCCCCGAGGTGAAGCAGAACCGGTTTAAGAAAAAGTTGAGAAGAATTGAAAAGCTTAAAACTATGGCCTATGGCTAATGGCCTATGGCTGCCTCGACGTGAGGGCAAGCCATTGGCCATTGACTATTGGCCATAAGCCTAGTAAACAACAATTAAACAATCAAACAATCAATAAAACGACAATATGAACCTATTACAAATCAACATGCAGGACTTTGATCCTGACATCGCGCGCGAGTTTGGTGGCGACGTCTCAGCGATGGACTTCCTCGGTGTGCCGCTTTTCGACGCCCATAGCCTGTGGACGACGCTGATCCGCTTTGTGTTCAACTTCCTCGTCTGCTGGGTTATCATCCATTGCTTCTATTACAAGAAGGCCAACCGCAAGGACTATTACTTCACTTTCCTCATGTTTGCCGTGGTCATCTTCCTCATCATCTCGCTGATGGAGAACATGAAGATGAACATTGCCTACGCCTTGGGCCTCTTCGCCATCTTCGGCATGATACGTTACCGGACGGAGACCATCAAGATACGTGAGATGACTTACCTCTTTGTGGTGATGGGTCTGAGCATCGTCAACGGCATGGCGCTCTCGACGAGTTATGCGGAGCTCGTCTTGGTCAACCTGCTGACCATACTGATTGTGTGGCTGCTTGACGGCACGAAGCTGCTGAAACACACTGCCACGAAGATCATCCTCTACGACCGCATCGAGAACACCAAGCACGGCAGGGAAGAGGAGCTGAAGGCCGACCTCGTGGAACGCACGGGTCTCGACATTTCGAAGGTGGAGGTGGGGCATATCGACTACCTGCGCGACGTGGCTTTTGTGAAGGTGTACTACAAGCCCATCGACGGCGAGGTGAATACGATCGATACGGTGACCAAACTGAAAGATTTTGATAGTTAGCCTATAGCCCATGGCTAATGGCCTATGGCTGCCTCTACGTAAAGGCAAGCCATAGGCCATAGGCAATGGGCCATAGGCGAGAAACGCAAATGAGAAGGCTAATAACCATATTACTATTGCTCTTGTCGGCAAGTGCCTACGCGCAGAGCGAACGGACGACAGACTTCGGAGGCATTGTGTCGGCTGAAGCGGAGGCAGGTCTGGGCGGGCCATGGGGCCTGTCGGCAGAGGAGGAGCTGCGCTTCGACCACGACTTCACGCAGTTCGACCGATGGCTCAACTCGGTGGGGGTGAACTACAACTGCCTGCACAATAGGATGAACATCGGGCTCACGGCCGACTACATCCGTCGCCACAACGACAGAGGTTACTATGAAAACCGTGGTCGTTTGGGCTTGCAGGTCACCTATGTTGAGGAGTGGCGGCGATTCAAGTTCCAGGTGCGGAGCAAGGCCATCGGCACCTTCTACGATGAGCGCACGGGCGAGCATCGTGTCAACCCCAAGTTGTATTGGCGCAACCGCGTGAAGGTGACCTACCAGCCGATGAACAGCCGCTTCAAGTATGCGCTCTCCACCGAATTGTTCTTGCTCACCAACGACCCCAAGAAAGGCGGCCTCGAAAACCTGCGCACCGTGCTCTCGGTGGATTACCGTCTTTCGAGACGCTATTACCTCTCTGCCTTTGCCCGCATGGACAACGACTTGTGGGTGAACGAGCCCGTAGACAGATTCTATTTTGGCTTGACGTTTAAGGCGAAGTATTGATTTTATTCGTACCTTTGCAGGTATGAAGCGCATTGTCCTGATAGTATGGGTTCTTGTAGCCTTGTTGGCTGCATGCACCTCCAAAAAGCAGGTCCCTGAGCCTGTCGAATGGTCGTCCAAAGAATTGACGGCCATCGACAGCCTGATGTGGCAGCAGCCGGATAGTGCATTGATGCGGTTGTTGCCTTGGTTCGACACCTGTTGTAGAGATGCGGCGCGCCACGTCTCTACCGCCACGGCCTACGACCGCCATTACGCCAACTTGTTGCTGTCCGAATTGCTATACAAAAACGACAATCCCCAGTTCAACCGCTCCGACCTGCTGCTGGCGGTGGCCTATTTCGACAGCCTATCCCTCACCCTAAGCGACACCCCTCACGCCTTTTGGAGTCATTGCGGACCCTTATTCCGCGAATGCGGAACGCAATCTCCGACACGAAACGACAACCTCCCCTTCCTTGCCGCCCGTGCCCATTATATGAATGGTGTGGGCTATTACGAAAACGACAGCGCAGTGCCTGCCTGCAAGGAATACATGAAAGCCTTGGAAATCATGGAGGACCATTTCAAGGAAAAGGATCTGGTGGGGGATAAAGCGAAGTTTATGGCATTGGCATATACCAGGTTGACCATGTTGTTCTCCGATTTGTATCTTCATGAACAGGCTGTGTATTTTGGGGAGCTTGCGTTGAATTACTACGATTGTTATGATACTTATGCATGGCATAAAGCATGGATATTAGATGAGATTGGCTCTCATTTCGAGATGATAGAACAGTTGGATAGTGCATGTTATTATTACCAGAAAGCTGCTACCTCTTTAAATGATACTAACGTTTTGATGTATCGGGACATCAAAACTCATCAGGCACATCTTAAATACAAAACGGGTGGGAGACCTGAGGTTTCAATACAACAATTACATGGACTCCTTTCAAAAGCAGAAAATGATAGGGATAGTTTGGCTCGTTTATTAGCATTAGGCGAAATATATTATTATGAGAAGCAATATGATTCGGCATGGTTTTTTTTGAATATAGTTTATAGAAAATCTTCAAGTATTGGTTCCAAAAAACAAGCTGCCGAATGGTTGATTGAAATTTGCAAAGCGCAAACAAGCTTGGAAGATGTTGATGAGTATACCAACTTTCTAGTGCCGTATGCCAATTTGGAACAAAATGAAAGTTCTCTAAAGTCACAATACACGGAACTATATAAAACATATAATGAACGTAAGCAAGAGCAGCATCATTGGGAAGAGAGAAAAGAGAATCTGCGATGGACTGCGGCCTTGTTTTTGGGGTTTCTTGCCTTGTTTATTGTAATAGTTGTTCTTTATCGTAAGAACAAAAGCGAGAGGCGGTATCTTGAAAAGCAAGTGAAAGAAAAACAGTTTTCCTACGAAATACAACAAAAATCTTTGTCGGGAAGGCTGAAAAAGAGTAACGAATCACTTCGCGAAGCACTTTTGCGGATTGAAGGGTATGAAGCGGAGAGAAGTATTGTTGACATTGGCAATGTTGTCCCAGCCAACGGGAAAGAACGATACGATACTTTCAAACAAACGCCTATTTGTATTGAAATACTTGATAGGACAAAACAATTGTGTTCTGATAAAAGAAAAGTGTTGAAAACTGATACAAATATATCAGACTATAAGGCTTTTGCTTTATCAGATGCACAGTTGGTTGCACTTTTGAAAGCAGTGGAATCATGTTTTCCCGAAATAATTGATGTTTGGAAATCATATTATCCTGCTCTCAATAGAAAAGATATGCACTATTTGTCACTTTATCTATTACAAATAGATAAGATGTGCATTTGCATTTTTTTGCAGGATTCTTATCACACTTGCAGAAGATATACCATGAAATTTGAAAGAGTCTTTAACTGCCAGTATGGTTTGGCGGCTTTTCTTTTGGATCAAATCAACGCTCTTTAAGAACTGATATTCAGGTTCTTGTTGAAAACTCTGCAAAAACTGCAAAAACGATTTTTGTATTTGTTTCGCAAAAATGCAATATTATTGCAGCGATTTCAAAACAAAAGAGTCATGCAACACTTAAAAACAAAACAATTTATTTTACTTTTTGGGCTTATAATTCCTACCATTTGTTGCCGTGCAAATGGCTCTATTCTATATGATGGATATAGCCATATCACAGTAAAGGAGATGAAAGCCCAAGGAGCCCCCAAAGGCTCCACCATCCAAGCCTCCATTTACGGCCACACGCTTACTGTGGTTTTCACTGAAAACTTGGGCCAAGTGGATGTTGAAATCAATACGACTACGGGTGAATCGGTGCAATTCACGTCGGTGGTAACGCCCAATGGCCTGCAGTGTTACATCCCTAACACGGGAGATTATGTCGTCACCTTTACCTTGTCTAACGGTGATGAGTATTATGGTGAATTTACAGTAACTGATTAATTTGTCATTCATCTATTAAACAATATTACAAACAATTAAAAACACAATCATCATGACGAAAAAAAGATTTACCCTGTTTGCCATCGTTATGGCAGCATTTGTCCTTTTTGTAGGATGCAAGAAAGAAAAGACGGAAGAAAAGAATCCTTCGGCTTCAGAAGCCTGTGTTGGAATGCTACACTTCAACTCGGCAGAAGAGTTTAGGGAAACACAAGAAAAAGTACTTGCCATGAGCGAAACCGAGCGCCGCGAATGGGAACGTCAACAAGGATTTAAATCGTATGCAACAAAGTGTTATGAATTACTTGAGGAATTAGAAAAACAAGGTATCACAACTGATGAAGATGTATTCAGTTTTGCTAAGACTAACTCTAAATATTTCTATATTCAGGAAGAAAATGGAGAAAAGTCTCTAAAATGCTATCTTTTTTATACTCCATACTTTTATTTAGCAAACGAAGATAGATTGTTGTCTCTAACAGAAAACCTATGTATGAAAATTTTTGAAGAAGGTGTCGTGTTTTGTTCAATCGACTATCTTGAACAACTTAAGAATATTGATTCTTTCTCTGAACGTTTAATCTCTGACAACATGGCTTTTGTTCAACTTAATCGTAATTATCACCCTCTAATCGAAAACCTTTCGAGGACAGATGAATTCAATATTCTGGGGAACGGCCAATACTATAAAGGGTTACGAGCTACAAGGAAGAATTGGAAAGAAGGTAATAGAAACAATATTGAATTATTAGAAACTGAGGTGTATTATCCACCAACAGATGCAACTCCTGGACAATATATTACAAATATTTATATATATAATTATCCAGAACATAGAGTGGCAGGATTATGGTATCCTTGCCAAAGGAGAAAAAATTTTGATGTAACTGTAACATGGAAAACAAAGATAAATGGTGTAGAATATTCGCATACAGGGAATTATACTGCGGTAGATGATGGAGGATATAATACAACAAGAGGGCTTGAATTAATACCTTTGCGAATAGATGATTATTCATTTGAATTATTCCAAGGAACTGCTTATACTTATGATACACCATATATGGTAAACTTTGATTCAAGTCAAAGCGACTTTGGCTTATAATAGTGCATAAGGTGTGCAAAAATGGCATTTAGCATTTTGGCACACCTTATTATTGCTGCAATTAGAGTGCCAGGCAATAATAAAGCAGCACGCTTTTCGTTAATATCCTAACCCAAAACAAATGTAATAATGAAACCGTTTCTAAAAATATTAATTGTTTCGTGTTTTGTTTCGATATATGGTTTAGGGTGTGCACAACCATCTTCATCGGAATCAGTTCGCCCATACATTCGCAACCAGTTTAGTGTCAACTTTGCGGTTCTGAGAACTGCTGAAAACAAGACGTCGCATCACATGATGAATCCGACGCTTTGCCCTTCTTTAGGGATACACTACGGTTTGAATGATTGGTTAGAACTAGGCGCAAGTTCGGCTATCAGAAAAATGGATTTCAGTTCTGACAAGAGCGTTTTCTTCCAATGCTATACGGCCGAGGCCAAAGCCCATCTTTTACCTGCCATCATCAAGTCTTCGTTTTATATAGTTGATGTTTACGCGACTGCGCAGATTGGATTGAGCCACTACCCCAATGGAGACATAGAGACAATACAATCGGTTACAAAACTCTGTTGTGGGGGCAATGTAGGACTGACATTAAATCCTTCACGACATTTCGGTTTTTTCGGTGAATATGGATATATCAATGCAGATTATTTCAAAAACTACTTACGTTTTGGCTTCAACATCCGCTTCGGCGGGCCGAAGAAATGGCAAAAACAATAAATCATGAATAACCCCCTTTTTGCTTTCTTTTTGGCGGCGATAGCCTTCAGCGGCTGCCGCAAACAGGTCGGCGGCTACGTCCGCCCCGATTTTGACCCTCAACCTACCCAGTTCCCAGTTCTGGCGGATTTGCAATCTGCCAGCCTTGAATATCAGCATTTGTAATGCGAAAAAAATGCATGCGTAATTGAATGAAAATCATTATCTTAGTAACTAAATAATAATAAAGGAGTTAATTATGAAGAAAGTTTGTTTTGCAATCTTATTGGTGGCTTCTTTGTCTGGTTGCAAGAAGAGCGACTGGCGTGAGCCTTACACGGGAAGTTTTGACTTCATGTGCCGGAAAAGCACGATGGTGTCAACCGAAAATGGATGGGAGGAACGTTGGATCGACACGTCTTACCTCACTTCAAACGTGGTGAAAGAGAACACCGACAGAGTCAAAATCCAATTTGGGACAGGCACTATTGGCGTTAACCTTGAATCAGGCGACTCACTCACCATGACCGTGAAACCCATCATCAAGGAAAGCGGTGAATTGGAATTCCCTTCGGCCGAATACCCACAAGGTGGCCACAACCACATTGACGGGAAGTACGTAACAACCGACACAATCAAATTGAATATTAAATACGGATACCAGAATGGCGGTTATGACAAATACTATGTTGTGGGAATAAGAAGCCACTAAAATCAAAATGTATTTTCCCTCAACAAAAACTGTTTTTCCTTGAAAAATGGCTTTTGTTGTTTCAATAAGTTTGCTTGACCAGTTCTGGCGGATTTGCAATCCGCCAGCCTTGAATATCAGCATTTGTAATGCGAGAAAAAATGCAAGCGTGATTGGATGAAAACCATTATCTTTGCCACCGAAACAAGAAAAAGCCTTGAGAGCCAGAGGTAACATAGGGGATTGCAAATCCCCAACTCGAAGCCAGCGGATTACAAATCCGCTGGAACGGGGAATGCTTATTCTCGAAGTTTATCAAACAATAAAAGCTTCTTTTCATCGTTACATATCAAAATCATTCAAATCTAAGAGCTATGAAGAACACACGATTATTGTTTTGTTTTATGAGCCTTTTATTGGTTAGTCTGCTTGGCTGCAGGGAAAAACCTGAGATGTGTACACACGAAGGTTACCATCTTCCTAAATACATATGGAATGACTATTATCCCTATGTGGAAGGACAGAAAGTAGTGTTTAAAAACGACCAAGATGAAACCTTGGTGTTTGAAGCAAGACTTGTCAATGCTCCCGAGTATGACGATGAGTATTACACGTATGAATACATTTGCGGACAAATTGGTAATCCAATGACTTATACAGTTGGGTTAAAAGCAATGGATGCCGATTGTAAATATGAAATTAGTTTATCCGAGTTCGGTGAAGGTAAGGAAGATGCATTGGCAAAGTTTTATGTGAACATCAACAATACATCCATGTTTAAGTACACGTTCGAGGGTAATGTTGCCAATCTTGAATCGTCTTTAGGGGACACCATACCATATCAAATTACGATGGGTGATGGTTGCAATCAGAATAGTGTATGCCATGTCAAAGGGGAAGGCCTGGTGAGTTTCTATGATTCAGAGAAACAATGCATATGGCATTTGGCTGAATAAGAAACCCGCCTCTGCGGGCCGAAGAAATGGCGACGATAAGCGCTGTAGGGCTGCCGTGGTACGACAGCCCTACAGCATTGATGCAATAAAAACTATTTGGCTTTCGTTATGCCTTCAGTTCTACAAACATCACCATTAACAATCGTCATGAGGAAAAGACGTTTTCTTTTTGTTTTACTACTATTGCCCTGCATGATTTTTGCGCAGGGCCAAGCAAAGCCTTTCAACAAAGGCAAAATTGTCCTGAATTTTGGATATGAGAAGCAGCCAGGAAGCGGCTTGAGAGGTGAAGCACCTAAAATTTGCTTCAGCGCTGGATATGGGTTCACGGACTGGTGTGTGGCAGGCCTCTATGCCAATTATGGGAGTGACTTTATGGGTTATCATGCATATTCAATCAGTGGAAAAGATGAAAACGGGGCACCCATAAGCTTATATTGGCTAGAATTCAATAGCAACTATCTTGAATATGGAACCCATGCCGAATTTCATCCTGTCAATCTGATGTTGCCGCAGTTTTATTTCGTGGATGTCTATGCTATTGTCCGTGTTGGGATGCATCATTTTATTTGCGATATCATAAGCGAGACAGGCTATGATGAAGTTCATGAAACTGAGTCTGGCTCATTGAAAAACTCCGCCACGCCCTACCTTGTCGGGGGATGGGGTGTGGCAATCAACCCGTCCAGATATTTTGGCTTTTTCTATGAAAGGACACATAACACACTCACTGACTTTTATGAAGTGTCGACTCCCTCTCTTAAACATCATTTGTACCACCGCTTCGGCTTCAACATCCGCTTCGGCGGGCCGAAGAAATGGCAAAAACAATAAATCATGAATAAACCCCTTTTTGTTTTCTTTTTGGCGGCGATAGCCTTCAGCGGCTGCCGCAAACAGGTCGGCGGCTACGTCCGACCCGATTTCGATCCCCAACCCACTTTGAACGCCGTGCTGCAGCAAGGCCAACCCGTGTGGGCACAGGTCTCCTTTGCCCGGTGCCTTGACTCGGTGCACCCTGCACCTTGCACCGATGCCGAAGTGCTGCTTTATGTGGACGGACAGCTTGCCGAAAGGCTGCAACACGAAGGCGAAGGCATCTACATGGGCGAAACCCACGCCGAAGCCTTGCACGAATACGCCTGCAAGGTCGTCATCCCTGGCTACGACACGCTCTTTGCCCAAACCGAGATGCCTGGAACGCCCGTGGTGACGGGCGTTGAAATCATGGAAAACGCCACCGTCGACGATGAAGGCCGCCCTTGTCCCGCCTTCATGATTACCTTCAAGACCGACCCGCGTCAGGACTTGTATTATTGCTCCAATATATACGCGACTTTCCTCAATGAGTACTATGATACTGAGACCCATGCCTACCTTGGTCACTCCATCGAATCAGGCACTATGAGTGGGTCCATCAACACCGACGACCCCGTGCTGCTCAACGAAGGCTCCGACCGCTTGCTGTTCAGCAACGAGATCATCAACGATACGACCTACACCATGAAGGTGAACGCCTGGTTCAGCAGCCACGGATGGGGAGGACAACACACGGGCGGCGTCATAGTGCGTACAGGTGAGGTGGTGGTCCGTTTGCATGGCCTCTCCGAGTCGGCCTACCGTTACCTGAAGAGCAAAAAAGAAGCCTACGAAGAGCTGGATGCCTACACCAACCTTTTTCTCGGCGTCATCACCCCCGTCAACCTATACAGCAATGTGGAGAACGGCAAGGGTGTTTTTGCCGCCATCGCCCCCATGACTTGCGACACCATTTTCATCAACCCCGAAGACTAAGCGTCATGAAAAAGATCGTTTTACTAATCTGCCTCTTC
>JAEEGJ010020526.1_pt1 | contig 14351 bp, 10 predicted proteins | sample 8958761 | NCBI WGS metagenome assembly JAEEGJ01 (sample SAMN16246546, study PRJNA631951) | gut metagenome | biome: gut microbiome; feature: rumen; material: RS-attached | host: Bos | place: Iran: Karaj | collected 2018-10 | reverse complement strand
GGTTCCTCCGATGTACTTCGCTGAGGAAGAACACGACATCAAGATACGGAGCAATTTTGTGGAGACGGCCTTTTTCCAGCCGCAGCTGCGCTCGGATGCCGAGGGCAAGGTCAAGATCCGTTTCACCCTGCCCGACCAGTACTCCAAGTGGCAGTTCTTCGCCCTGGCACACACACAGGATATGAAAACCGGCGACCTCTCCGAGTTCGTCCAGAGCCGCAAAACGCTGATGATCCAGAGCAACGCGCCCCGTTTCTTCCGTGAGGGCGACACGATGCGTTACCAGATCAAGATCTCCAACATCTGCGACGCTGCCCTGGACGGCCAGGCACGGCTTGAATTCTACAATCTGGAGACCACGGAGCCCATTGAGATGCTGGCCGATGCGGAAGAGGCGATGAAAGCGTTCCACTGCGACACCAAACAGAACATCAACGTAAACTGGCAGATTGTCATCCCCAAGAATGTGGAGGCTGTCGGCTACCGCGTGCTGGCCAAAGCGGGCCGCTACGGCGACGGCGAGGAACGTGCCATACCTGTCTTGTCCAACCGCACCCTGATGACCGAGTCGATGCACTTTGTGGTGCCCGCCGATAACGACACCTCCTTCACGTTCAAGCGGTTCAAGGAGAGCAGCTCCCCCACCCTGCAGCACTACAGCTACACGATGGAAATCACGGCCAACCCCACCTGGCTGGCCATACAGTCGCTGCCATACCTGATGCAGTACCGTTACGATTGCAACGAGCAGACCTTCTCCAAACTGTACGCCAACGCCATCGCGCTCCACATTGTGAACCACAACCCGACCATCGCGGAGACTTACGAAAAATGGCGCACCGACACGGTCCACCAATCTTTGGAATCGCCGCTGATGAAAAACGAGCAGCTCAAGAACATCCTCCTGGAGGAGACGCCGTGGGTGTGGAACGCACAACGCGAGAAACAGCAGCGGGTGACGATGGCCAACCTGTTCGAGAAGCACAACCTGGAGAGCCAGATCAACCGCCAGTTCAAGAAACTGCTGAACAACCAGATGAGTGACGGCGGCTGGGGTTGGTTCGGCAACCGATACTATTCGGAATACATCACCAACCACATCGTGGCCGGCTACCGCAAGCTGCAGCATCTCGGCATTGAAGTGCCGGAGGCCAGGTCGATGATACGGCATGCCATCCGGAGTATGGACACCGCCCAGGCGCGCGCCTACCGCAGCTATCTTACCGCCAAGGCCAAGAACCCGAAGTTCTCCTTCTATATTTCAGAGACGGGTGTCCAGTATCTCTACGCCCGCACTTTCGGCGAAGTGGACAGTGAATGGCTGGCACAGCCCTATGTGCAGAACCTGCTCGCGTACGCACAGAGAGGCATCTTCGACGCCAGCTACACGCGCCAAGCCGAGGTGGCCCTCATCCTGCACCGCACCGGCTTTGAGAAGAAATCGCAGGAGATTATGGAGGCCATCCGCCAGCAGTCGGTCTATAGCCGTGACCAGGGTATGTACTGGCGCAGTCCCTACATCGGCCGCACCGGATGCTACTATTATCCCTGGTACGAGGCGCCCATCGAGCGCCAGGCCCTTCTGATAGAGGCCTTCACCGAGATATCGCCCGACAGCCGCGAGTTGGAGGCGATGAAGCAGTGGCTGCTGTCGCAACGCAAGGGCAACTTCTGGTCGAACACCAAGGCCACGGCGGAGGCCATCTACGCGCTGCTGCTGAACGGCCATCCGGAGACGCTTTCGCAGTCCACGACCACCATCACCGTCGGCGGGGAGACCTTCACGCCCGGCACCGACAAGGAGGCCGAGGCAGGCACAGGCTATCTGCAGCACGTCTGGAAGCAGACGGATGTGACGCCCGCATTGGGGAACATCCGGGTGCAGACCGACGAGGCACATTCCGCCTTCGGGGCCTGCTACTGGCAGTATTTCGAGGATATGGACAAGGTGACCGCCGCCAACGAAGGGTTGTATGTGGAGCGCGCCCTGTTCCACCGGGCCGCCTCCAGCGAGGGGCCGAAGCTCGACTCCGTCACAGCAGCCAACCCCATACGGCTCGGGGAGAAGATCACCGTGCGGCTGGTCATCAAGAGCGACCGCGACCTGGAGTATGTACACGTCAAGGATCTGCGCGCAGCGGCATTCGAACCCGTGAACATCCACGAGCGCTACGGCTGGCAGAACGGGATGAGTTACTACGAGAGTCCGCGCGACGCGGCCACCAACTTCTTCTTCACCCGGATGAACAAGGGCACCTACATCCTGGAATACGAGCTCATCGCCACACAGACGGGCACCTTCTCGCACGGGGTCACCACTGTAGAGTGCATGTACGCGCCGGAGTACCGGGCGCAGAGCGAAGGGAAAACCGTGAGAATTAAGAATTAAGAATTGAGAATTGAATGCAAAACAAAAAAGCAAGACGATGGTCTTGCTTTTTTGTTTTGCGGAGAGAGCGAGATTCGAACTCGCGGTAGAGTTACCCCTACGACAGTTTAGCAAACTGTTGGTTTCAGCCACTCACCCACCTCTCCGGGCATAAATGCTGAATAAAATGGTCGGGGTGAGAAGACTCGAACTTCCGGCCTCTACGTCCCGAACGTAGCGCGCTACCAACTGCGCTACACCCCGCCGTTTTTGAGGCTGCAAAAATACATTTTTTTTTCATACTGCAGCCCTTTGACATATTTTTTTTCAAAGACGTAGAACATCCACTATTTCAACAATTTCAAAAAGAAAAGGAGGAACACTCCGCAACAGAGCGCCCCTCCTTCTGTATATGATTTGCGATAATCTTAGAACTTGTCTTCGTTATCGGCCATCAGTTTGTTCTTCTTGTTGTAGTTGAGAATAAGGTAGGTTTCCATCAACATACAGAGCACCATAATGACGATTGCAACAATAACCATCGTGCCGTGGTTGAACTTCAGGAAGAGAGGTCCTTCGGAGAAGAAGGTCTTGTACAGGATGAAATTCATCAACCAGACACTCACCAGAAGCAGGCCCCACCAGATGCCCAGGTAGAGACCGGAGTTGTCAATCTTGTCGGGATCGCTGGGCACAAGGCCTTTGTTCTCCAACAGATAGTCGGTGTCGTCACAAACCTCGTTGATGAAAGAGACGGGCTTGATAAGATTGTAGATGGGTACGAACCAGGAGACATACGACATATAGGGAGCCGTACCGTTTTTCGTCCAGTCGGCCACATTGTGCAGGTTCTTGGAGTTCTTGTAGCCATAATGCGCAAGCACGAAGGTCTTGACGAGGAAAACAATCATCGTGAGGATGGCCACCGTCCAGAAGGTGCGCTTGGCCTTGTCGTTGTTGGCGTTCACCTCGTCCCACTGGGCATTCAGTTCCTCATAGGGACCAGACAACTCTGCCACCTTTGCGAGATGCTCTTCTCTGGTTTTGATTTTCTCCGCCAGAATGGCCTTGTTGTCTTCAATGGTCTTTGCCAATGCGGCCTTCTCATCCTTCGTGGTGACATTTCTTTGTTGCAGCGTGTCGATCTTGTACTGGTAATAAGCCACTTCGGCGCTGTCCTGCTTGAGCGGATGCTGCGCCATCACATACTCCTCATAAGCTTTTTCGTAATCGCCTCTTTGGGAAATGACCACCTTGTTGGTCTTGTCGAATTTCATCAACATCAGCATTGCGATGATGAAACAAACCAGGACCACAGCGTTCAAGAGGATGGTCAATTTGCCCAACATCGTGTTGTTCGTAATTTTTTTCATACCGTGTTTTATTTTAAGTTATTAATAATCAATAATATAGTGTAAAATTAACCTAAATTGAAGCCGTCGCAAAAATATAAAAAATATTTTGTCGCTCCTTTTTTATCCGAAAAGAAATTTCACATCCGTCATCAAGGGTTCTGCCTGCCCCTCGTTTCCCTGTCTTTTCTCAGGCTTTCGAGGTTGTATTTGATATTCTCGTTGTCGGGCGACAGTTCGAGAGCCTTGTTCAGGCATTGCTCCGCCCTGTCAAACTCGCCCTTGATGGCATAGGCGATGCCCATATTCTCGTAGGCGCTGGCAAAAGTGGGGTCTTTGGCGATAATCTGCTCATAGATTTTGATGGATTCGTCAAGCCGGCCCAGACCGCGCCCAACCACATTGCCTTTTATATTCATTCCTATAAGGCTCTCCGGATTTTCTTTTAGATATTCATCTATTTTATTATAGGCTTCTTCCACCATCGGCAAACTGCGTTGGGCGATGCCGTCGTCGAGGAGAGTCATAATGGGTTTGAGCTTGTCGTCCTCGGCCACCGAAACCATCAAGGCGAGATTGTCCTGCGCCAACTTGCTATTGGGGTCAATGATGGCGGCGTTGCGATAGGCCTGGTAGGCGCCTTCCTTGTTGCCGTCGAGGTACATCAGCTCGCCCAGCAGCAGGTAGGCGTTGAAGGCGTGGTCATCCAACTTCAGGGCCTTCTCCAGATAGCGGTAGGCCTCCACCTTGTCGCGCTCCTTATGGCTCTTTTTCCACATCTGAAGCTTGCTGCCACCGGCAGAGGTGTTGCACTTGATACTTTCAGAAGATGTCTTCACATCCGTCAGGAAAAGGGTGAAATCGTCTTTCCACACAAAATTGCGGGTAAAAGTCTTGATGCCAAAAAGCAATCCGACGACCGCCAAAATCCCTAACGAGAGCTTTTGCAACGAAACGCTCTTGGACATCGCCAAAAGATAGAGCCAATAGCCAATAATCAGTGTGAATCCGAGAGAGGGAATGAACACAAAGCGCTCATTCATAAACGTGCCCACATTGAACAGCAAGTTGGAAGTAATGGAGAAGGTGATCACGAAGAAGAGGATGGCATACGACAGGACCGTTTTCTTCTTGAGGTTCACCAGAGCATACACGAGCAGGGCCACGCAACCGGCTATGACCACCCACACCAGCGGGTTGGAGAAGTCCGTGATTGCAATTTGTTTGGGATAGTAATCGTGGGTGAGCGGGTGCGGGAATACCAGGAGCTTGAGGTACAGGGCCCACGTGATGAGCACGGTGGCAATCTCCTGAGCCTTGGTGGAGTGCACAAAGGGGTTGTTGAGGATGTTCTTGGTGGCGTCCTCCGGCATAAAGCCACCCAGCACGCGACTGCGCACCCACACGAAGAAGACGCTGCCCACAATGATAGGGACAAGCGTGACCAGATAGTCGATGTTTTTCTTGTTTTCGCTGGAATAGAAGAAGAGCGTGAGGGGCACCACCGCGAGGAAGGTGATGGCGTTTTCCTTGGAAAAGAGGCCGAAGGTAATGGCCACCAGGCTCAACAGGAGATACCACCACTTGCGGGTGTCCACATATTGCAGGCAGCACCACAACGCCGTCATCGCACCGAGCATCGCAAAGATCTCGTCGCGTCCTTTGGCATTGGCCACCGCCTCTGTATGGATGGGATGCAGGGCGAAAAGCACCGCCGCCAGAAAAGCCAGCGACTGGAACCATTTGTCGCCCTGGTATTTGCGAAACAGTTTGGCAAGCACTTCATACACCAGCAGACAGAGCAGCATAAAATAAACCACATTCATCAGATGGCTGAAAAAAGCAAGAAATGACCCCGCGAAAAACTGCTCGTGGTCAGGATTGTGCACATTTTCGAAGTCGTGCACATCTCCGATTTGCTCCTTGATTTTCTTGCCGAAAAGCTTGAACTCCAGCAGGAAAGTGAGCTGCGACAACGGGCGGTAACGGCCACCGACCACAACCGTCTGGTCATTGCCGAAATACCCGGTGAAGGTATCCGTGGTGAGGATTTTCTTCACGGCATCCCAGCTGCCGTCGAGGGTATATTCGCTCTCCATCATCAGCATCCGGTCATCGAGAGCATAGTCGAGCGACAGGGTATTGCAATAAAACAGTGCCACTACGGCAATGAGGATAATCTTGTGTATGCGTTTGTTCTTCATAGAATGGCTTTGCGTATTTTCAACAATTGTACAAGCAGGGATTTGAGTTCAGAGAGCGGCAGCATATTGGCGCCGTCGGACAGGGCCTGCGATGGGTCAGGATGTGTTTCCATAAAGAGTCCGTCGAAGCCCACGGCCACGCCGGCCTTGGCGATAGTCTCGATAAGGTCGGGGCGTCCGCCGGTCACGCCCGCGGGCTGGTTGGGCTGCTGCAGCGAGTGGGTGCAGTCGAGCACCACGGGACAGTTGTTGGCTTTCAGTGCCTTGACACCGCGGAAATCCACGATAAGGTCCTGATAGCCGAAGGAGGTGCCGCGTTCGGTCACCATCACGTTGGGATTGCCGGCGTCGCGCACCTTCTCCACCGCAAAGCGCATCGCCTCCGGGGAGAGGAACTGCCCCTTCTTGATGTTGATGAACTTGCCCGTTTGGGCGGCGGCCACCAGCAGGTCGGTCTGGCGGCACAGGAACGCAGGAATCTGCAGCACGTCGGCCACCTCGGCGGCCCACGCCGCCTCTGGCTCTGTGTGGATGTCGGTGACAATGGGCACGTCAAGCGTCTCTTTCACCTTGCGCAGCACGGCCAGCGCCTCCTCGTTGCCGATACCTGTGAAGGAGTGCAGAGACGAGCGGTTGGCTTTCTTGTAGGAGGCCTTGAAAAGAAAGGGAATCTCCAATTCGGAACATATTGCCTTGATTTCACGTGCGATGCGCAGGGTTATCTCCTCCCCTTCCACCACACAAGGGCCGGCAATGAGGAAGAAGTTGCCGTTGCCGGCAGCCAGTATCTTGCAAATATCTTTTGTCATCTTGATAGATTTGAGGTGCAAAAATACGTTTTTTTTGCTATTAGCCATTAGCGATTAGCAGTTAGAATGGGAGACGCTATGCCTCACTCCACGATTGCCAGTCCCCCCATCGCCGTTTCCTTGTACAAACTCGGCAGGTCTTTGCCTGTCAGATTCATCGTTTTCACCACCTTGTCGAAGCTGATGAGGTGCTTGCCGTCGGACATCATAGCGAAGAGGTTGGCGTCTAGGGCGCGGAGGGCGGCGAAGGCGTTGCGCTCGATGCAGGGGATCTGCACGAGGCCGCAGATGGGGTCGCAGGTGAGCCCGAGGTGGTGCTCCAGTCCCATCTCGGCGGCGTACTCGATCTGTTGCGGGGAGCCGCCGAAGAGCTGGTTGGCGGCGGCAGCGGCCATAGCGCACGCGGAGCCGATTTCGCCCTGGCAGCCCACTTCCGCTCCGGACAGGGAGGCGTTGGTGCGGATGATGTTGCCGAAGAGTCCGGCTGTGGCCATCGCCTTCAGGATAAACTTGTCGCTGTAGTCGTGGTTGTGTTTGAGGTGATAGAGCACCGCCGGCAGCACGCCCGACGAGCCGCAAGTGGGCGCAGTGACGATCTTGCCGCCCGAGGCGTTCTCCTCCGCCGTAGCCAGGGCGTAGGCCGACACAAGACAGCGGCCCTGCAGCGAGGCCTTGTAGCTGCGCGCCTTCACGTAATACTGCGTGGCCTTCCGCTTGACGTACAGTCCGCCAGGCAGCACCCCGTCGTTCTGCAACCCTTTCTCGATGGTTGACTGCATCACCTTCCAACGCTCCTCCAAGAAGTCCCAAAGGTCGGCATCCTCGTGTTTTTCCACATATTCCCAGAAGTTCATGCCGTATTTCTCCACCAGTTTCACGATTTCCGACATACTGTTCTCCTCGTAGCGCTCTTCGTGGTCCATCACGGAGTGCTCGTCCGCGATCTCGCCGCCACCGATGCTGTAGATCTTCCACTGGTTGGTCACCTCCTCGCCCTTGAGCGATTCAAAGAGCATAGCGTTGGTGTGGAACTCGTGCTGTATTTCGGGTTTCCAGACAATCTCGGTGGGCTTCGGGGACAAGGCGTCGATGATGGTCTTGTCGGTGAAGTGGCCCTTGCCGGTGGCCGCCAGACTTCCGTAGAGGGTCACGCGGTAGCCGTTGGCGTCGGGAGTTCTCTCTTTGAAGATCTCGGCCGCGCGGTGCGGTCCCATAGTATGGCTGCTCGAAGGGCCGTAGCCAATTTTGAATATTTTCTTGATGGATTCCATAATGACGGATTCTTTGAATATGAAAGCGCAAAAGTACAATATTTTCGTATGCCAAAAAAGATGTTTTTATGTTTGACCGCTTTGTTTTTGAAATTTAACAATTAATAGTTAAGAAATGAAATGAAAATATTTTGAAAATTATTGATTAACATATTCAAATATTATATATTTTTGCATCCGAAAATCAAACGACAAAATGAAACTTATAGGTTTCAGAAAAAATTATATTTTTGCACTACTAAATAAAGAAACGATGACTTTTGACAAGATTCTAGATGACGGCAGATTATGGGCGGTTCGCTTTAATAAGGACAATCAAAATGCTCTTCAAAAAGTGATGTCACAATGGAGTGATGCGGGTTGGCTTGCCGATTTTTTCACGCAAAACATTGATGATTTGATTTCTTATTTCAGAATTACTAGTGTCGAAGATGCCATTTATCAAACCATGGAGGACAGGGATGAATTGGCATGTATCATTATGGATATTTCTCCCGATGCCAATCTTGACCATTTCTTCCGTCCACTCGACAACAATCGCATTAGCGAGATGTTACTCGGAAAAGAGAAAGGTCGCTTGAATCGTGGAAGCTGGCTACGCCTATATGCAATCAAACTGAGCGTGGGCATCTTTATTATTACGGGTGGAGCCATTAAACTAACAAAAACAATGCGGGAAAGGGAACATACATTGCAAGAATTGGAAAAAATGGAAAAAGTCAGGAATTTTCTAATTCAAGAACATGTGTTTGACGAAGATAGTTTCATTGATTATCAGAAGGAGGTAGCATTATGACAATAGAAGAAGCCGTCGCTCGATTGAGCCGTTATCAGACTGAAGAAACTGCAGATTGGCGGGTGGAGGAAGATGGAATCCGATATGCCAAGGAGAAGGGTTGGCTGAAGTATTCTCGCAAGATAGCCGTCAAAGTGGCGATGGCGATGAAGCAGCAAAACCTTTCGCGGCAGGATGTTGCCGACAGAATGGGCTGTTCGCCGCAGTATGTGTCGCGGCTTTTGAAGGGGGTAGAGAATCTCTCTCTTGAGACTATCTGCAAACTGGAGGACGCGCTGAATGTTGCGATTCTGCAATACGAGTTCGCGTGACAATGCGTGCCGTTTATCGCGTAAACCTCACCGGTACCTGGTAGTATGTGCGTTTGATTTCTCCGTTGTAGCAGCGGCTGGGATCCCATATCCATTTGGGCATCAACTTGATAACCCGTATGGCCTCCTCGTCAAAATCCTTGTAGAGCGACACTTTTACTCGAGGGTTGGTGATGGAGCCGTCAACCTCAACGACGAATTCCACCAACACGGTGCCGTTCCAGTCCCCAGGCACGTTTGGCCACTGGAGATTTTGTCTGATGAAAGAGTATAGCGAGTCCAGTCCTCCGGGAAATTCAGGAGCGCAGAAGTAGTCCACAAAAACACCATCATAGTCTCCAGTTGTGTCAACTTCGTCATGCGTATCTTCCTCCACTGTTTCGTTAGGTCTATAAAGGACGTCACGCCAGTGGAGGTCAAGTTCCTCATCGATATAATAGCGGCCCACAGACAGTTGCGCGGCCTCCAGAATCACGTCACGCCGCCATAACTTTTCAGGAATGGTGATGGTTGTAGAAATGTAGCCATTGTGGTATAGTTTCACCTCGCATTCGGGAATGTCCGCATGATTGTCGATAATGACTGACGGATAATTTGTCCGTTCGCTGGTTAAAAAGATCTCGCGAGACCAGACGGCTATGCTGTCGTAATAGGGACTTAATAAGGATTTGCAGAAGTCCTGATTGACGGCGGTGTCACTTTGTATCTCCAATTTTATGCAATTGTTGACACTCTCTGTGCCGCAGTGCCAGGGACCTTTATCTTTCCTGGTGGAATAATAATAGCCATCAGGTTGGAAATATAATAGTGGATAATCTTTTTTAAAGCTCATATTCAGGCTTTTGCACAGTTCCATCTGCCGATAGAGCACGTCTAAGTCGTTATGTTCTACCGCAAAACAAAGGCTGTCGGCTAGTCTTCTTAATCTGTATGTGCGACCACCAAAAGGGGTCCAAACCGAAACCAACCGTTCCCAGTTGTTGAAATAATACATGGTGCCGTCGTTTCCGAGCATACGAGGCTCAAGATAGGTTGCTGTCTTGGTGGCATGTTCAAACAAAGCGGTAAGTTGGTCGCTTATTTCTTTCGAGATAGATAGAGTATAGCTTTTAATGGGTTTGGTGTCCAGCGATTTAGCTGCCTTTATTAACGGTTTTTGGATATCTTTCTCCAGCTTTTTGAAATCGGACTCCTCCATTCGCTCTTTCGCATACAAGGAAAACCCAATTCCGATAGTCGCCTTGTTCAACACCAGTCTGTCTTTCTCGATGATTAGTGCATATTCAGGAGAGAAAGATGGTGCACTAATGTAAAAAGTCTTCAAGTACAAACCTTCCATCGGAGTCTTCTTGTTATTTAATTTGTTTGGGCTGTTGCCTGTCAGAAGGATTTCAAAGATATTGCTGGTTCCATACAGCCCATAGGAAGTTGGCGTGAGGAATTCCTGCGCCGCGCCGCACAGCATGGCCAGAAATAATGCCGATATGATGCAAAACCGTTTCATATTTATCATAATCATGCCGCAAAGATACAATTTTATGGATTATATCTCTTGTCTTTGAATCTTAACAATTAATAGATAATAAATAAAATGAAAAATATTTAAAAATATTCTTTTGAATAAGTTGAAATATAATGTATATTTGCCGAAAAAAATGATTGCGATATGCTATTCAAAAAAAAAGCATATTTTTGCGGTCTCTAATTATTGATGAATATGAAGTATCACGAACTCGAAAGAAAACTCAGAAAGATAGGGTGTTACCCAACAGGAAAAGAGAGGCACGGACATCCTCTTTGGCACAGTCCAATTACAAACAACAATTTCATGATGAGTCATCACCATTCGCAGGAAGTTGCTTCAGGCACGTTGAAAGCCATCATGAAAAGTTCGGGTTTGGTTGAGTTGTAAACGATATAAATATGGAAAAAAGAATGGTTCAAGCTCATATAGAGTGCAACAACACAGGTTTCTATACTGTGTATTGCGAAGAAGATTTTCCTTTTGGCTTCTTCGGTGAAGGTTTCTCCGCTGATGAGGCAAGAGTGGATTTTGTCGAATGTTTCAAGGCCATGCGGGATGACTATTTTGAACAGACTGGCGAATTTATCGACGCGGAGTTTACCTTTGTGTATGATGCTTCTGCCTTCTTGCAGCATTACAAAGGTATCTTGACATTGTCGGGCATGTCGCGGATGACGGGCATCAACAAGGCGCAGTTGTCGCAGTATGTCTGCGGCAAACGCCATCCCTCCCCGCGCACGCAGGAGAAGATCAAGCGCTCTGTCCAGAAATTTGCGGAGGAACTGAGCCATGCGATGGCGTGAGATGCGCAGGCATACAGGTACGGGCGTATCGCATACGCCCCTACGAATGCTCAATTCACTATTGTCAACTGCCTCATTTCCAAAATTCTACCCATCTCCTCTCTTTTTCGCTGAACCCGTCCATTTCGCCTTTGTATTTCGGGTTCGGGAGGTACCATTCAGTGGATTCGAAATAATCTCGTAATGCTTTGTCTTTGAAGATGTAACCTCGGTAGGCGAAGGGCAAGTTCTTCAGGATGCGGCGCTGCTCGGGGGTGAATACGGTGTAATAGGGTTCCTCCTTTTTGCGCTCATCGGAAAGTGAAACAGGAATGTATTGCTTTTTAAATATGGCAATAATGTTTTCTGCGTCATAATCTTCTTCGTTGCCCCAGCTCCAGTATGAGATTGCCCAGTCTCGCCGTTGGCTGATGCGCAGTTCGCCCTCGGGGTGGAAATTAGCCTTGCGGAAGATGAGTCCGCCTTCCTGTATATGGAAGACAGGGGTCTCTTTCCCATTTGTGATACCCCAAGTCGTGTCGATTGAAACTCTTCCTTTACCGAGGATGCTCCATTCGTCGGCGGATTTGAAAAATTCGGGGAAGATATGAAACGATTCGTGCGGACCAATGTTGATGTTCAACTGGAAATTGTCAATCTGGTGGTTGGCCCATCGGTTGGCCGCTGTCAGCACGTATGGGAAGTAGAACTCCTCCTCCACGGAACTTGACAGGTCGAAGTCGTAGGTGTGCTGGATGATGTTCAGTCCGGGACGGAATTTTGTCTTGAAGTAATAGACGTAATCCACTGGCATGCTTCCCGGATAATCCCAAGCGGCTATCGTGTCTTCGATTTGTTTACGCGTCCAACTTTGGATGCGTCCGTTGATATAATACTGTGATGGCACATAGTTTCCGTTGTCATCATAATGGCCGTTTCCCACATGTGCAATTTCAAAAGAGAGCGATTCTCCGTTCATGACAACCTTGAAATTCCGTATGTGCGGGTGTTTCGGGTAAAAGTCCATAGGATCGGGACCGTTGTAAGGCGACTCGGCCTCGAACCCGACCAGCAGTTCCTTCTCGCCCACGGGGTTGAAGAACTCGTAATAGACGGTCACCTCGATATGGTCGCCCACGCGGTTGAGGGTCAGCACCTCCTTCTTCACGCTGATGTCGGTCTCGGTAATCGGGATCAGCTGGTTGCCGGAAGCGTAGAAGACACCGTCATTGGCGGTGGCGAAAAGTGTTGACAGACAGCAGAATATGACAATAATAAGTTTTCTCATAACGGATTTAGTTTGCAGGTGCGAAATTATGAAAAAATTTTTTTCTCAACGAATGCAATATATAACTAATTTCTTCGTTTTATGATTAAAAAATAAATTATATCTTTGCCGCGCCGTTTTGATGATGAATGGGGAGATGAATGGGCGATGAATGATACGATGATGTGATGATACGATGATGCGATGAAACGATGAATGATTCGAAGAACATTAACCAATAAAATATAACAATATGAAAGAATTAACCAAAGCAGAAGAACAGGTGATGCAGGTGCTGTGGCAGATCAAACAGGGATTCGCCGCCGACATCATCGCCAATTTCCCGGAACCGAAGCCGGCCTACAACACCATGTTGACCGTGGTGCGCATTCTCGAAAAGAAGGGGTTCGTGTCGCACGAGACCTTCGGGAAGTCGAACCGCTACTACCCGTTGGTGAGCAAAGAACAGTACTCGGAGTCGTTCATGCAGCAGTTCGTGCGCAACTACTTCGACAACTCTTTCAAGTCGATGGTCTCCTTTTTCGCTAACAACCAGGATATTACGTTGGAAGAGCTGGACGACATCCGCCGGATGATCGATTCCGTTCCGCAAGATGATTCACCCGCAAAAACCGAACAGTTATGAAAACGATCCTTTTTTCCGCCATCGCCATGGCACTGTTTTTCGGTTTCTATTGGCTGACGTTGCGTCGGAGCAATCTGTTCCGCTTGCGCCGGTTCTATCTTCTGGGCACATTGGCGCTTTCGTTGGTGCTGCCGTTCGTCTCTCTTGAGATGCCGAGTCGTGTGACCGCTGTAGCGCAACCTTATACGCAACATTTTGGGATGATGCAGGAACCAGCTGTTGTTCAAGTAGATGTGGCTGGGGAAACGAAAACTGAGGCTGTTGAATCAACGGCAGATATGACAAATATGACAACTGAGACAAGGGGAACGACAGAAACTGCCAAAACATTTTCTTTCAAGGATATAATATGGTATGGATACGTCCTCGGTTGTGGGGTGGTTTTTATCCTGCTGGTTGTTAAGCTCTTTAAGACATTCAGGTACTATCGGCGCAGTGAGCTGTCGGATGAACTTTCGACGGGCGACATGTGCGTGCGGGTGCTGGGCGAACCCGACGGCAACCTTCCGTTCTCGTTCCTGCGCTCGGTGTTCGTGAATCCGGAAGTGTTCACAGAGAGCGAGTTGCAGCAGGTGCTGCGTCACGAGCGGACGCACATCCGCCAGCGTCACACCTGGGATCTGCTCTTCACAGAAGCGGTGCGGGTGCTACAATGGTTCAATCCCTTCATTTACTTGTATGCCAGGGAGTTGAGCAGCGTCCATGAGTATTTGGCCGATGAGGCGGTGCTTTCGTGCGGATTCTCTCGCCGCGACTATCTGGAACTGCTGTACAAGCAGTTGTGCGTGGGCAAGTTCGTGCCCGTGGGCAACAGTTTCCGTCATTTGCTGACCAAGAAGCGGATTTTGATGATGAGCCAGCCGGTAAAACGCAGAGTGTCCGCGTGGTGGCTCCTCGCGCTCGTTCCCATCATCGCCGGACTCTTGTTGGTGAACTGCCATCCGAAAACGGAGACGATTGCTGAGGAAGAGGCGGTTGAGGAAGTTATCGACGAGCCCGTTTGCATGGATCCCGACACGA
>JAEEGJ010020522.1_pt1 | contig 14353 bp, 12 predicted proteins | sample 8958761 | NCBI WGS metagenome assembly JAEEGJ01 (sample SAMN16246546, study PRJNA631951) | gut metagenome | biome: gut microbiome; feature: rumen; material: RS-attached | host: Bos | place: Iran: Karaj | collected 2018-10 | reverse complement strand
CCCAATCGCAGTATTTCGGATGATCGGCAATCGCCCAAGCAATTCCGTGGGCGGGAGCACCTTCGAGCACGGAATCGTCGAACATCGATAGCGTGTAGCCCAAATAAAGGCGCTGATGGTAATGCTCGTCGGTCAGCTTTCCTCCCGACAGGGTTGCATAACTGTTGGAGTAGGAGAAGGAGAGGAGCACGGGGACGGGTGTGGTGGGAGAGGTTGGGTAGATGATGTCCATATAGAGCGAATCGCCCTGGCTTTCGGTATAGGGCGAACCGGGCCAATTGTAGATGGTGGGATCGTCGAGGTAATAGCTGACGTCACGACGAATGCGGTAGCCCTCCATGAGGATGTAGGAACGAATGGGAGAGATGGACGAGAATCCGCACATGGAGCCCTTGTTCAACTGGTCGTTGATGGAGATGATGTCCTGATTGATGGCGGGAGAGACGGCCTTGGCGTTGCCCTGATAGTCGAGACGGATGACACGATAGCCTTCGTCGACCATGGCCTGGACATCTTCGTCGTTGGAATGCTGGGAGATCTTCTTGAAACCAAGGTTCTCGAGATATACGATGGTCATGTACTTGCCGTTGCGGTCTTTCAGGGCATTGGTGGGAGAAAGGGTGGTGTAGGGAACCGAGGTTGAGAGCGTGGCACTGGTCCATTGTCCCGTGCTTGCGTAGAGGACGGGAGTGATGACGAGGAGGAGGAATGAGAAAACGTGTTTCAATTTGTAGGAGGTGATAAGATGAAAGGTGAGTGAGTAAGATATGGAAACGGGGATGTGCCAAAATGCTTGGCACGTCCCCGTAGATTATTTTGAAGGGAGGTGATTATTCACCCTTGATAGCAGCAACACCTGGGAGCACCTTGCCCTCGATAGCCTCGAGGAGAGCGCCACCACCAGTGGAGATGTAGGAAACCTTGTCGGCGAGACCGAACTTGTTGACGCAAGCTACAGAGTCACCACCACCGATGAGTGAGAAGGCACCTTCAGCAGTAGCCTCGGCTACAGCGTTGCCGATAGCACGGCTGCCGTCGCAGAAGTCGTCACACTCGAATACACCAGCAGGACCGTTCCAGAGGATGGTCTTGGCACCCTTGAGGGCCTCGACGAACTTCTTGCGGCTATCCTCACCAGCGTCAAGTCCCTCGTAACCCTCGGGAATAGCGTTGGAAGGAACGTTCTTCACGTCAGCACCTGGCTTGAGGCTCATGGTACCGAAGTCGAAGCCGTTGGTAGCAACAGAGTCGGTGCCGAGCACGAGCTCTACGCCATTCTTCTTGGCAAGTTCCTCAACGCTGAGAGCAACGTCGAGCTTGTCGTTCTCAACGATTGAGTTGCCGATCTCACCACCGTGAGCCTTGGCAAATGTATAGGTCATACCACCGCAGAGGATGAGCTTGTCAACCTTGCCGAGGAGGTTCTCGATGATACCAATCTTGGTGGAAACCTTCGAGCCACCCATGATGGCAACGAATGGACGTTTGATGTTGTTGAGGACGTTGTCGACAGCAGTTACCTCCTTCTCCATGAGCAGGCCGAGCATCTTGTCTTCGGGCTTGAAGTAGTCAGCGATGACAGCGGTAGAGGCGTGCTTGCGGTGAGCGGTACCAAAGGCATCCATTACGTAGCAGTCGGCGTAAGAAGCGAGCTTCTCAGCGAATACCTTCTGCTTCTTCTTCATATCCTTCTTGGCAGCTTCGTAAGCGGGATCGGTCTTCTCGATGCCTACTGGCTTGCCTTCCTCTTCGGGATAGTAGCGGAGGTTCTCGAGGAGGAGCACCTCACCTGGCTTCAGAGCAGCAGCCTCGGCATCGGCCTTGGCGCAGTCGGGAGCAAACTTAACCTCAGGTACACCAAGAGCAGCAGCAACTGCCTCCTTGATCTGACCAAGGCTGAGTTCTGGCTTCACCTTTCCCTTGGGCTTGCCCATATGGCTCATAATGATGAGAGCACCACCCTTCTCAAGAATGAGTTTGAGGGTAGGAACAGCACCGCGAATACGGGTGTCGTCAGCAATCTTACCGTCCTTAAGAGGTACATTGAAATCTACACGTACGATGGCCTTTTTGCCAGCGAAATCATAATTTTTAATTTCCATCTTTATATTAATTTAAAATGTGGTTGATGATTCATAATTTACGTGTGCGAAGTTACTCAAAAAATGGTTACCATGGAAAACCATGGTGTATTTTTATATGCAAAATAACTCCGCGCAATGGATTGCGCCAAAACGTTTGGCACGTTTGGGTAGCAGAACAATTACAGATTCTTCAGCTTGTGGATGGTCTCGGTGGGGTTCTCGCTGCGGAACACTGAATTACCAGCCACGAGGACATCAGCGCCTGCATCCTTGAGCATGCGACCGGTTTCGAGGTTTACGCCGCCATCGCATTCGATGAGGGCACTGAAGTTGCGTTCGACGAGCTTGGCACGCATACGACGCACCTTGTCGAGCATGGAGGGGATGAACTTCTGTCCGCCGAAGCCGGGATTGACGGTCATGATGAGGACGAGGTCAAGGTCGCAGAGCACTTCGTCGAGCATGACATTGGGCGTGCCTGGGTTGATGGCGACGCCGGCTTTCATGCCGGCTTCGTGTATCATCTGGATGCAGCGATGCAGGTTGTGGCATGCTTCCTGATGCACGGTCATGTACTCGGCGCCGTAGGAGGCGACCTTCTCGATCCATTGTTCGGGATGGACGACCATCATGTGGACGTCCATGGGCTTGCGAACGACGGGCTGAAGGGAGGCCATCACTGGGAAGCCGAAGCTGATGTTGGGGACGAAGGAGCCGTCCATCACGTCGAAATGAAGCATGTCGGCTTCACTCTTGTTGAGCATTTCGATTTCACGTTCCAGATGTGCGAAATCTGCACTAAGGAAACTCGGGGCGATAATCATGAGGTATGAGGGGTAATAAAGGGGGACATGGGGCGGCCATACACGGCCGCGACGGGGACAAAATGGGGACGAGGACAGCCATAGATGGCTGCGACGAGAACGCGGGAGAGGGCGGCCATACAAGGCCGCGGCGGGGGCGAGGGCAGCCTGGGTGGGCTGCTGACGGGAATCGAGGGCGCGATGGCATAGCGCCATACGGGACGAGGGGACGGGATTAGGAGGACTCGGTGTTGCGGCGGCGGGAACGGGCGCGTTTGCGCTGTTCGCGACGCTTGACGTTGCGCTTGTGGTTACGTGTTGACGTCTCGGAGTCGGAAGCAAGGGAGGCAGGGGTATTGTTACGCCGCTCATAATCGCGTCGCTGACGAGGCTGAGGTCCTTCGCCATCGTCGTAGAACAAACGCCAGGGGAGCTGCACTTCGGGAAGGAGGCCGGTGTTTTCGGCACGGACGAGACGACGGAAGTTGTCGCGGCTCTTGGAAAGGGAGTTCTGGAAACGTACCAATACACGAGGGGGAGCTACGTATTCCTCGCCGTCGAACATGTTGCGGAAACGTTCGTAGAGCTCGGTGATGTGAAGAATGCTGCCTACCTTTTCCCTACCGATGCCGGCATTCAAAAGGATCTGTCCCACCTCATCGCGTCCGTTGAGGAGGGCGATGTCCATCACGAGGCAAGCGAGCTTGTAGATGGTGTCGGTGCGGGGATGCTCACGGCCCTGGACGGAGAGTGCACGATGGGTATGTTCCCATAGCGTGATACCGCCTTCGCCACCTTCGAAGGGCATGGGATTGGTGAAGTGCTCGACGATGCCTGGCATGACATATTGGAGGAGGCCTGTGGTGATGAGGTCCTGGATGCCATCGCCGAAAGTGCGGCTCTTGAGCAACTTGTTGAGCTCGTCACGAAGGCGCTTGGGAGCGGCGTTGGCCATGTAGTCGGCATTGTCGCAGATGGCCTTCCAGCAGGCGGGATCCAAGCGGAAACCTTTCTGGTGCTTGAAACGGATGCCGCGAAGCATTCGCACGGGATCCTGACGATAGATGGTGACCGGGTCGGAGGGCGTAATCAGCAGACCGTTCTTCAGATCGCTGATGCCACGACCTGTGGGGTCGAGCACTTTGCCTGTATGCAGGTTCTTATAGAGCGCGTTGCAGGTATAATCGCGACGCGAAGCATCTTCTTCAAGAGAGCAGAAACGGGTTTCGAGGAGGGTGATGTCGTCATCGGCGTATTCCTCGATGTGAGGTTCAACGCATTCAACGAGCGTCAGCGAATCGTCGATGATGACGTCCATGGCTGTGGTCCCGTAGCGTTGATAATAGAATGGGCCTTTGCATCGATCGGCGTGTTCGGCACACATGTATTCGATAAATGCCTTCTGGCCATTCGGCATATTGACCAAAAGGTCAATGTCGCTATAGCGTTCGCCCAACAGTTCATCGCGTACACATCCTCCTACAAGGTAAATCTGCCCGTAGAAGGGAGAATCCTCATGGATGACATCCTTGATGAAATGGAGGGTCTTTTCGAATTTATTCATTTTAGAACGAAAGGGTCGAAGTGGTCGTAATTCTCGGGAAACACCGAGTAATTGGAAAGGTCAAATAGGTCAAACTCTTCTTTTTTCGGCGCAAAGATAGTGTTTCTGCACGAAAAAACCAAAAAAATTTGCACAATTCGACCAAAACTTTTATCTTTGTACCCGAAATATTAAACGAAACATACATGAAAAAGCCATTATTGACATTTTGTTGTGTCATTTGCTGCATGCTGATGGGAACGATGCTGTCGCATGCACAGAACTTCAGAAATCAGTCGGACCTGCAGTGGATCGCCGTCCCTGACGATAACGACTGGACTTATAAGTTGGGAAAAGATGCCCGTATCGACGTACAACTCCTGTGGCATGGCATGCCTCTCGAGAACACCGAGGTCGGTTATTCGATCGGTGGAGATTGCCTCGAAGCAGACACCCAAGGGAGCGTGAAAACCGATGCCCGTGGAAATGCCGAGATTCGAATCAAGACGCCGAAGAAAGCCGGATTCCGCGACTGCAAGATGTGGTGCGAGGTGGAAGGCGTGCGCTTCGACAATCATATCAAGGTGGGGTGGTCGCCCGAGCAACTGACTGCCTACACGCAGATGCCGAAGGATTTCGAAGCCTTCTGGAAGCAGGTGCTCGAAGAGCAGGAGAAGGCCTCGAAGCTGAAGCCTGTCGTAAAGCCTGCACCCGAGTATTCGAGTGATAAGGTGGACTGTTACCTGGTGAAGCTCAATGGAGGCTTCACAGGTGCTCCCCATTGCATCTATGGCTATCTGTCGATACCGAAGAAGGCTGGTAAGTTCCCCGTGCTTGTGTCGCCTCCTGGTGCTGGCGTGAAGCACATGGATCCGCTGAAGACGCAGTTCTATGCATCAGAGGGCAATATCATCCGCCTGGAGCTGGAGATCCATGGCATCAATCCTTCGATCAGTGCGGAAGATTACAAGGATATTTCCCGGTCGTTCGGCGATCATATGGGCAATGGATATCTTGCCAATGGCATCCAAAGCCGTGACACGTATTATATGAAGAAGGTCTATGCCTGCCTGCTGCGTGCTGTGGATTACCTGACCACCTTGGAGCAATGGGATGGCAAGAACATTCTTATTCAGGGTAATAGTCAAGGTGCTGCCTTGTCAATTGTGCTGGCAGGCCTTGATCCTCGAATTACGGCTGTTGCCATTGCTCATCCTGCCCTCAGTGATATGGCTGGATATGCGGAAGATGGCCGTACGGGAGGCTACCCTCACTTCAATCGTTACTACAAGGAAGTGAAACTTGACAAACAGACCATTGAGACTCTGTCGTATTATGATGTGGTTAACTTTGCCCGTCTGGTGAAGTGCCCAGTGTATCTGACATGGGGTTATAATGACAACACCTGCCCACCTACCACGTCGTGGATTGTGTGGAACACCTTGTCGTGTGAGAAGGAAAAATACATCACCCCCATCAACGAACATTGGATTTCAACGGAGACACGATATCGACAGATGAGATTTCTGCAAAAACATTTGAAATAATGAAAAAATTCCTCGCCCTATTTACCTTGGGCGCCCTTATGACGACCACTGGTGTGGCTCGTAATTCTTATTCACTGAACGACAAATGGAGTTCGGTGTGTTATCCGGAAGGTAAAACTGATAGCCTGGAGGTTCAGAACATCCAATTACCCCATAATTGGGATGATTATTATGGCTATCGGCAATATATGCATGGGAATCTTCATGGCAGGGCACGCTACGAGCGTCGGTTTACTCTTTATGGAATCACGAAAGAGGGCGATGCTGATGTTGCATCTAAGCGACATTATACATTGCATCTGGAAGGTGCGGGAAGTTATGTGACCGTCAAGGTGAATGGACGTGAAGTTTGCAATCATCAGCCGGCAGGCAGGGTCGTGACGTGCCTTGATATCACGGAATATCTCTATACTCACAATCCTAAGAGGGACAATCGCCTGGTGATAGAGTGCGATCATCCGTCAAACATTACCGACCTTCCTTGGGTATGTGGAGGATGCTCGGCAGAATGGGGATTCAGTGAAGGATCCGCACCTTTCGGTCTTTTCAGAAATGTCACTCTTGAGGTGACCAATATGCTGCGTGTCGAGCCATTTGGAGTACATGCATGGGCGAACGAAGCTCTGGATACGGTTTTTGTAGATACAGAGGTACATAACTATAACAATCACGGAGAAATCTGCGTTGTACAATCTGAGATCGAAGGTAGGTTGAAGAAGGAGACCATAGAACTGGGTGCACGGTTAACACAGATTGTGCGGCAGGCAATTCCGATGAGAGACGTGAAACTGCAGCATTGGTCGCTTGACAATCCTCAGATATATACTGTTCAGACAACAGTGATGCAGGGGCGTATGCATGAAATCGTTGATCGATTACAGACGGAAGTCGGTTTTTCGGAGGTGAAATGGCCTGCACGCACGGTGGGAGGCCGACTCGATGATGATGATCATCGTTTCTATCTGAATGGAGAGCCCGTCTTTTTGCATGGCGTTTGCGAATACGAGCACCTATTTGGCCAGAGCCATGCCCTTAGTCAGGAGGAGATCGATTATCGCTGCAAACTCATCAAGCATATGGGGTTCAATGCATTCCGTGATGCCCATCAACCCCATAACCTGCGCTATCAGGAGCATTGGGCCAAAGAGGGAATGTTGTGGTGGCCACAGTTCTCGGCACATATATGGTACGATACTCCGCAGTTCCGTGAAAATTTCAAGACTCTGCTTCGCCAATGGGTGAAGGAACGCCGAAATAATCCGGCGATTATCCTTTGGGGACTACAGAACGAATCAACATTGCCTGAAGACTTTTCGCGAGAGTGTTCCGACATCATCCGTGAGATGGACCCGAAGTGTCGCCCCGTTGGCAATACTCAGAATGGTCGCCTGATTACCACTTGCAATGGTGGTAGTGGAACCGATTGGAATGTCATTCAGAACTGGAGCGGTACGTACGGAGGCAAACTGGAAGAGTATGGTGAGGAATTGAGTCGTGATGACCAACTTCTGAATGGAGAATATGGAGGATGGCGTACTGTGGGCCTGCATGACAAGCAGGACCGCCTGCCACTTTCGTTATTCGCCAGCAATGCACCTTGGAGTGAAGAACATCAGTGCGCATTGCTCCATGCCAAGTTGTCGCAGGCTTATGAAAACAGGGATCGCTTGTGTGGACAATTCCAATGGATCTTAGCTAGCCACGATAATCCCGGGCGTCAGCAACCTGACGAGTTCCTGAGGACTATCGATAAGGTGGGACCTTTCAACTACAAGGGCTTGCTGACGGCGACCTGGGAACCGACAGATGCCTATTATCTCTATGTTGCTTGGGGAGCATTCCTGCGTAATGAATGGCCCGATGGCATTGATGAACCTAATAACCTTTTGCCCCGCGAGATGGTGGCGTTCGGCTATCAGTATGAGGGAATCCCTCTGCCGGATTATTTGCTTGACGAGACCGCTGACGAAGACTGTTCTCGTCCTAATCTTCATACATTTGCCGAGCGAACTTCGTCGCTTGCACCTGAAGATGGTCGCACCTATCTCTATCGCTACAACTGTGGCGGAGATAAGGTCGTTGACAGTTATGGCAATGTCTGGATGGGCGATGATACCCGGTATTGCTACAGTTGGGCAATGGCACCCCAGTTTGCTAGAGACAACCTGTGTCCTGTTTTGGGGAGCCAAAGAGTACTGCGTGGGTGGGCGTTAGATCCAATTCGGAATGATGGTCAACTTCTTGCCTCGAAAGTGGATCAGCCGCTGTTACGTAACTACCGTTATGGCCGTCACGAGCTGAGATTCTCGTTCCCCTTGCCTACGGGTCCATTGTATCAGGTTGATCTCTGGTTCGTGAATAACCGTAATTTCGTTTCACACGTGAGTTACAATACGATGTCGATACAAAACGGGCTGCTCTATATAGGCTTCCCACACATTAAGGTGGGTCAAGCGAAGGTTTCGGCTATTGCAATCAGCGTGGACGAAGAAACCGGTAAGAAACTTGGAAAAATGGGGCCGAAGGGATTGTTTGTGTTTAAAAAAGGGCAACTTGATCCGGAACTTCCTGCCTTGGCTGAGCAGGAGGGATATCCCTATAATAATGGTTTGAATTGGGCACATTTCGATTTCCAGACGGTTGAAAAGACTGATAAGGCTAGCTTACCTGCAGACAAGGGAGGAAGACCATCGGCGAGGTTCGATGTAAATGCTGACAAGCTGAGTTTCGACATCAAGATGGGACTTGCACAAGAATATGCCTTACGCTTCCGTTACAAGAATGAAAATTCAACTACACCACGTTCACACTGGACATTGCTTTCGAGTGTTGATGGCAGGCTTGTGGCTGAAGGAGACATCTCGTTTCCACCTACACCTTCAAAGTTCAAGACCATCAGCACGACCACAGGTACTTTTGTCAATGCTGGCAGTTACCGCCTTGTCCTAAATGGGATTGAGGGTGTCGAGTTTGAGTATTTGGAGGTTCAATAAGGGAGATTCCGTTATGCCGGAATTCCCTTATATCGTAATTTCGTTATTTTGAGAAAAATAAATATCGAAAAAATAAACTATGAATTGGGATCAATTGCTTTCCGCTACCCGTTTTGGCCAAGAGAATCTGAACCTGCGTCCTCATGCTCGCACTGAATTTCAGCGCGACTACGATCGACTCATCTTTTCGCCATCTTTTCGCCGATTGCAGAACAAGACGCAGGTCTTTCCATTACCAGGGGCAATCTTTGTCCACAATCGTTTGACGCACTCACTTGAGGTGGCTAGTGTAGGAAGGAGTCTGGCTAATAACGTTTCGATAGAACTTCTGGAGAAATACAAGGGTGAGGAGTGGACCGACAAACTGCAATCGCTCGACGATATTGTGGCTACTGCGTGTCTTGCACATGATATGGGCAATCCACCCTTCGGGCATTCGGGAGAAAGGGCAATCATCTCGTATTTCAAGGAAGGAGAGGGGCAAAGATTCCAGGATGTGGTGTCGCCTCACCAATGGGCCGACCTGACGCACTTTGACGGCAATGCAAATGCCTTCCGTCTGCTGACACACCAGTTTCGCGGACATCGCGAGGGCGGGTTTGCATTGACCTACAGTACGCTTGCCTCCATCATAAAGTATCCTTATGCAAGCACGGTGGCGGGACCGAAGCCGAAATTCGGTTTCTTTCAAGCGGAAGAGGAATCGTTCCTTCGACTGGCAGAAAAATTAGGACTCGAGATTATCGATATCGAAGGCAGGCTGGAACTGGACATGCCTACCACCGAACTGTTTGAACATAAACACCATCGCTACTGCCGACATCCTCTTTGTTTCTTGGTTGAGGCCGCCGACGATATATGCTATCAGATTATGGACATTGAAGACGCCCATAATCTAAAACTTCTGTCAACTTCAGATACACAGGAGCTGCTGCTAGGTTTCTTTGAAGGGGAGATGCGAGATAAGATCGTTAGAGGCTTGAATTATGTACCCGACATCAATGAACAGATCGGTTATCTGCGCAGCCGAGCCATAGGAACGTTGGTGTATGAGTGTACGAAAGTCTTCCTGGAGCATGAAGAAGAAATACTTGACGGTACATTCCAGAAACCATTGATACAATGCGTCTCTCCACATATTGCACAGGCTTATCAGCATTGTTCAGATGTCGCTTTTTCTCGCATTTACAACAGTTCGGATGTCGTTGACATCGAAGTCGCAGGTTACCAGATTATCACTGTACTTCTTCAAAAGTTCATCGATGCAGTAATTCATCCGAACCGCACCTATAGTCAACTGCTGCTGAATCGTGTGCCTGCACAATACGACACACGCGCAGAAGGCGTCTATACGCGCATCTTGTCTGTTCTCGACTACATCAGCGGCATGACCGATGTCTATGCCCTGGATCTCTATCGAAAGATCTACGGCATGTCGTTGCCTTCATTATAGTTTTATTTCTCATTTGCAGATTTCTGTGTCAATCTTTCTCATTGGCTTTATGAAAGATTGAGATAGATCATTTCGTTTATTCCCTCTATGATTGCATATCTTGATTTATTATCCAAACATAGAAATGCTTTAATGGGATTTGCTATTTTATGGATAATGGTATTTCACATACCAGAACTGTCTGGCATTAAACTATTGGATTTCATTCAATCTGTTGGATATGGTGGAGTCGATATTTTCATATTTTTGTCTGGTTTCGGGTTATATTTCGCAATGTCGAAGTATGGCAAGAACTTGAAAATATACTATAAGAAAAGATTTTTGCGTATCATACCTGAATTTTGGTTTGTTCTGGTTATAGTTTTTTTATTAAATATGAATTATAGTTTAGATAGTTTTTTTAATTTGATTTGGGATGCTTCAACATTGAGATATTGGATTGGTAAGTCGCATCCTTTGTGGTTTATCTCCTTTATTATAGTATTATATGCAATATTCCCATTTTATTACAGATTATTTAAGAATCATGGGATGAAGGTGACTGCATCATTCATTTGCTTAGGATTAGTTTTTTTAATTGTTTATGCATATATAGCAGTTCATTTCTATGACAATAGAATAGTAGGTGGATTAACTATTTTTTCGTTTGCAAGAATTCCGATTTTTTTCATAGGTTCTTTATTTGGATATTGGGCAAAAGAAGAATATAATTATACATTGAGAAATAAAGATAAAGCATTATGTTTAATTTGCTTTTTAATTGCTATTCTTTGTTTAGGTGTTTCTTTAAAGTTCGCTCAAGATTATTTATGTACATGCTCTCTATACTTCTTGCCATTTATAGTTATCACCCCTGTTTTATGTGTCGTACTAGCTGTTTGCTTTGAAAAATTTATGTATCTAGATAAAATATTCGCATGGATAGGAACATTGTCGTTAGAATTATTTATGTGTCATGTATATCTGTTTAAGCCATTTTATTATTATGTCGGTTATTTTGGAATGCCACTAGCTTGTTTATTTTTATTTATATTATCTGTGATATTAGCCTTCATCTTACATAGTATAAACAAGTGGTTTTTGCAGAGATTTTTCACGTGAGAGATTATATTCTGCTCGTCAATAGAATAATGGCGAGCAGAATATTATATTTAAAAGAAATAATGGATAATAACTTACTAATATAGTTTACCTAATTACTGCATAGAACCAATCCAGAGGAGAATCATGGCGATAATGACGAAGAGCAGGTCGAGCGACTTGCTCTTTATGTTCTTCTCCTTGAAGATGAGCCAACCAGCAATGAAGCCTACTACCACGCCAGAACGGCGTACGAGGCTGATGACCGAGATGAGCGCACCCGGGATGGACAAGGCATAGAAATAGCAGAAGTCGGCAACGGAAAGGAAGACCGAGATGCAGATGATCTGCCATTTCCAATGGAAGGGATGCTTCCTGCGATGTCTTTTGGGAGCCCATAGCCACAGACATACGATGCCCATCATCAGGACCTGGTAGAAGTTGTACCACGACTGGACAACCATTTTCGGGAAGCCACGGTTGGCCCAAATGCCAAACAATCCCTGACCATTGTTGGGATCACCCACCAGGAATTTGTCGTAAAGACCAGAGATGGCACCAATGAGCGTACCTGCAATTACGGCCCAGATCCAAATGGAGTGTTTCAGCTGGATGCCTTCCTTCTTGCCGGAGGTTGAGATGAGACCGAAGGCAATGATTGATACCAATACACCTGCCCATTGCCAAGCGTTCAGTTTCTCGCCGAAGATAAAGATTGCGCCGAGGAGCACCAGAATGGGACGGGTGGCATTGATGGGTGAAGCGATGGTGATGGGGAGATGCTTCAAGCCATAATAAGCACAGATCCAAGAAGCCAGCACGATGGCAGACTTCACGATAATATAAATATGTATGGAGTTGTCCTCGATGACAGGCACGTATACGGGACTGTCGGCAGGAATAATGCCACGGGCTGAGAGCACAACCAGTGGCAGGAATATGAGTGAGCAAAAGATCGTGTTGAGGAACAATACCGGAATGACGGCATTGTCCTTGAGCGAAACTTTCTTGAAAACATCATAGCACCCGAGCAGCAATGCACTCAGGAAGGCAAGAATAATCCACATGGCTTATTTAAACTCGTTCTGAAGCGAAATCTGTAGTTCGTCCAGGAGGTCGATGGTCTTTATGCGGAACTTCTTGAAACCAAAGATGAGTTTGGTCTTCTTCTTGTTCAAGGCATACTTGTCGATGATCATCTCCTCGGCCGTATATTTGTTCAACTTATTGTTTTCGTTATACTTGTAGTTGATGTGGCTCATTTCCATAATGAGCTGACCTCCTTCAAAACGCACAGCAAGCACATAGGCCATTTCGGCAAAATCGTGAGCAAGGAATGATTTCGAGAAAGTGAGTTCCATACTGTAGGAATGCTGCAACTCATTGTCGGCTGCCTTTGGCAGACGCTGGTTGTAGTGCATGCGTTCGTCCTTGGTGCAGCGAACGAGCCAAGCGTCAACACGGTTCATAACCTCCTGCTGGGTAAGGCCTGCGGGAACTTCAACGGTGCGGGTCAGGACTACCTTGCCATTGACTTCTGGAACTGCACCGGCCATGTACCTGATGTCGGGTTCAGACTTCTCTTCGATGACGGGAGCGGTGATCTGGGCGATGCTGGTGGACATTGTGGCGCATGCCAACAGGATAGTGAAAAGCTTTTTCATATTTTTCGAAGGTATATAATTATTTTGTCAGCAAAGACTTATGACTGCTTGGCCTTGAAAGCAAGGGCGTAGATTCGCATCTGCTTGATCATCGACAGGAAGCCATTGGAACGGGTGGGAGAGAGGTTCTCCTTTAGACCAATCTTCTCGATGAAATAGAGGTCGGCATTGAGAATCTCGTCGGGTGTGTGGTCGGAGAGCACCTGGATGACCAAGCTGACAAGACCTTTTACGATAACGGCATCGGAGTCGCCGGTAAAATGGATCAAATTGGTCTGTTCGTCAAGGTCGGCTTGGAGCCAAACGCGGCTCTGGCATCCTTCGATGAGGTTCTGAGGGGTCTTGTACTTCTCGTCGAGGGGTTCAAGGTTGTTGCCCATCTCGATGATCATCTGATATTTATCCATCCAGTCATCAAACGCTGAGAAGTCGTCGATGATTTGATCTTGAATTTCGTTGATTGTCATTTTTATTCTGAATTATCGGATTAGTCGGAATAATCGGAGTACTCGGAGTTTCTGAGAACTCGGATTGAAGGGTTACCAAAGGAGGGAGACAAGCACGCGTCCTACCTTGCCCAGTGTCTCACGGGAAATGTTGTCCATTGTATCATGGGTAGTATGCCATTCGGGGCAGAAAGTGCCATCGGTATCGGTGCGCGTATCGATGATGTCTACGCAAGGGATCTGAAGCATACGGTTCACGAAGACGTGGTCATCGGTGACGCCACCACCACCTTGGTTAATGAAGAGGTCTCCATAGCCAAGGCGAGCAGCTGCCTGCCAGATTTCGTTGACGAAAGAATTGGCGTAACGTTCGCTGTAGTATTCGCGATAGAAGGTTGCGTTGGCAGAACCCACCATGTCGAGGAGGATGCCATATTGCGCACGATAGCCTTCCTTGGCTGCCTGCTTGCACCACATCTGTGTGCCCAAAGCCCACCACTTCTCGTCGTGGGTGCCTTTCCAATCGTCGGGAGCACCATAGTCTTCGGCATCGGTTAGGAAGATGTCGATGCCGACCTGCGGAAGCTTTTCGTTGCAGAGTCGGGCTAATTCGAGCAGGATTCCCACGCCCGAGGCGCCATCGTTGGCACCCATTACCGGTTGTTTGCGCTTAGCAGGGTCGGGGTCGTTGTCGGCAAAGGGGCGGCTATCCCAGTGACTCATCAGGAGAACTCGCATCT
>JAEEGJ010020519.1_pt1 | contig 14354 bp, 29 predicted proteins | sample 8958761 | NCBI WGS metagenome assembly JAEEGJ01 (sample SAMN16246546, study PRJNA631951) | gut metagenome | biome: gut microbiome; feature: rumen; material: RS-attached | host: Bos | place: Iran: Karaj | collected 2018-10 | reverse complement strand
GGATGCATTCACCACCAGGAAAGTCAAGGATTTCAAACTCTGCAAGAATGGGAAACTCACCTGGGTTGAGGATGATGTCAAGGAGAGTGAGCAGATGTTTGATGATGATGAGGCAAAGGAATACCTGTCCTTTTGGAGGGCGAATCTCCGGAGGGCAAAGAGGTATTGGAGCATGAACACCGAGACCCTGGACAAGATCCAGGATGGTGAGATTGAGGACAAAGAAGAGGAGGAACAGGCATGAGAGCGAAACTGAACAAGCAAGAGGTCAAGACCCTGGAGTCTTTATACAGGAGACTCTGTGCCATCTATGATCACCTGGAGGAGAATGATGTTGAACTGCACTATGGCAATGGGACTGCAGCCACCCAGGTGAGTTGCTCTCTTGCTGCCCTGGAATGCATCCTGCAAGAGAATAGGGAGGACTGATATGATCAAGATTGAAACCATAGAGATTGCGGGGTTTGCAGGGGCATTCTCTGCCTTGAGACTCCCCTTTGGAAAGGAGGTCAGATCCACCATCCGGAAATATGTCCAATTTGAAAGGGAGGTTTTTTCTGCCACCATAGATGATTGGGAGGAGTCTCCTGCATTTCATTCAAACCTGGACATCAACATTGATCCCAAAGACCTGTCTCTGATGAACACCCTTGTCAAGAGAGGGACAGAGCATGCCAAGGTCACCAGGGGCATCATGGTGTGGGCAAAGATAACTGCCCCAATATATTGGTGGTGCGAAATGGAGACCTATGTTGTGGGACATCAGAGGCTCTCATCAGAGTCCACCATGCATGTGGACTGCAGAGGACTCTCCGGTGATGACCTGGTGGCAGCAAAGGCAGCTATTCCGATGGGCAAGGAACTCACCAAGGTAGATGCATTCTCCTACCAGGCTCTCCGCAATATAGCAAGGCAGAGGTGGAATCACAGACTCCCGGAGTGGCATGCCTTTGTGGATTGGATCAAGACTCTGCCATTCTCCCAGGAACTCATCCTGGATGGACTGAACATTGGGGAGGACGGGAAATGAGCATGATTGAGGATCTCCTCCGGAATCAGATGGATTCCTGGATCAAGACTCTCCCTCCTCTCCCTCCGGGGTGGGTGTATGATTTCATCCCAGGAGAGCCAAAATACAATCCGGAGACCAATGCCTGGGAGACAACAATGGAGGCAAAGCCAAGACAAATGTATATCATCAAGGAGGACTGAATATGACTGAAAAGACATGGGGCGGTGCAAGACCGGGGAGTGGTCGGAAACCTGCAGATCCGGAGGACAAGAGGGTACAGATGGTCATCACCATTGACCGGGAAACCAGGGACAAACTCAAAGCAATGGCAAAGGAGCAGCATGTCCGGGTGGGGAGGTTGATTGATGAGTGGGTCAATGAGACTTTCTACATTTGATTTTTCCGGATAAATGCTTACCTTTGCAATGGCATGTGGAAACACATCCATTGTATAAAGATTTGGAGACCTGGGATGAGAGTCCTGGGTCTCTTTTTGTGCAGTTTTTGTCTGCATTTTGTCTGAAAATTATGTTACTTTTTGGGCAAAAAATATGTAAGGTGCTGATACAAAGAAAAATGGGGTGCATCCCTGCAACCCATTTCGCAATTCTAACCTAATCTTATACCAAATCAATCCCCTATCCCCTCCAGGGCAGGAAATGAGGCATCCCTGTCCGGGGTGGCTTTTCATGGTTGGCAGATACTTTGCCATTGATGATTGCAAATTTTGTCTTATTTTTGTCTGAAATCATCCTGTTGTCTGAAATCTTTATACAATGATCACATTCAAGGCAATCATCATTCCCGGCAACAAACGCAAGGACGGGACATATCCGGTCAACATCCGTGTCACTTTCAAGGGCAAGGTGAGGAGACTTGCCACAACATTGGTCTGCACACCTGGGGATCTGACCAGGACTCTCAAGATCAAGAATGCAACCATCCTTAACAAATCTGATGCCCTCATTGCCAGGATGAGGGATGCAGTCAAGGATCTCTCCCCATTTGACCTGGAGACCCAGGATGTGGATTGGGTGGTGAGGCACATCAAGGACTCCCTCACCCAGGAGGATTTCCACCTGGATTTCTTTGAGTGGTCAGACAGATACATCCTCACCAAGGCGGAGACAACCAGGAGGGCATATACATGCGCCTTGAACACCTTTGAGAGATTCCTGGGAAAGAGATCCATTGACATCAATGACATCTCCCGGTCTCTGCTCCTGGAATTCATGGACAAGGTGGATGGAGAGAAAAAGATGCACTACAATGTCAAGACCGGGCAGGTGGAGGAGTCCAAGGCGGACAAGATCCCCAAGGGTGCATCCACCAGGCATCTTGCCAAGTTGGAACACCTATTCAATGCAGCCAAGGAGAAATACAATGATGAGGACTCCGGGAGGATTCTGATTCCCAGGTCACCATTCTCCAAGATCACCAAGGTCTATCCGGTGAGCAATGGTCAGAGCAACCTGGGACAGGAACTGATGCAGAGGATCATCTCCTGCCAGGTGGACAATGAGGTGATGAGGACTGCCCTGGATCTGTTCATCGTCTCATTCGGTCTGATGGGTGCAAACATGGCGGATCTGTACTATGCAAAGCCTGTCCAGGAGGAATGGGTGTACAACAGGCAGAAAACATCCTCCAGGAGGGCAGACCGGGCAGAGATGAGGGTGGCAATCCCGGAGCAGTTGAAACCATACCTGGAGAGGCTCAAGGGGAAAGGAGGATGGTGGCTGAACAGGCTACATGAGTTTGCCTCCTCCAAGGACTTTGCAACTGCCAGGGTGAACAGGTGTCTCAAGAAATGGTGTGAGGACAATGAGGTTGAGGTGTTCACTTTCTATGCAGCCAGGCACACATTTGCGTCCCTGGCAAGAAAGGAGGGTGTTGACAAGTCAACCATAGATGATTGCCTTGGGCATAAGGGATCATTCCAGGTGGCGGACATCTATGCAGAGAAAGCATGGGGTCTGATGCAGGAGGCAAACAGGAAAGTCCTGGAGTTGTTCACCTGGTAGATAAATTGCCAAATTAGCCTATTTTATTGGACTTATTTGCAAATAAATTGCAAAAATAGAGGAGATATTCAAAAATATCCCCTCTTCTTTTGACTATGAGCAAACCTGTTTCTTGTCCGGGTCATCCCACAGGAACAGGAGGTCAATCAGATTCATGATCCTCTGTGGATCTTCCCAAAATCGGTCAGTCTCCCGGATGAGATCCTCCGTCATTTCACATTCTTCTCTATCCATTTTGTTGCCTTGGTCAAGTTTGGTGCAATGAGGAATCCTGCACCTGCATAGTTTTCACCATAAAAGATCAGTTTCTTGATCCCAAATTCCTTGGTTGAGGTTACGGAGAAAGTTTCCCCTGCACCATTGTCAACATCATACCTGTCACTTTCTCCCATGGTGTCCATCATTTCCTGGAGGGCGGTGATGGACTCAAGGCATGCCTCCTTGGTGTCTCCGATCTTCAACCAATACCAATCATCAAATTGGTTGTCACTCTTCATCACCAGGAAATAGGAGTCATCCGCCTGGTAAATCCATGACCATGACATGGAGAGTGTGGTCATCTGTTTTGGTTTCCCCACATCAGATTTCTTGATGCTGATTTGGGCATCCGCAATCCCGGCAAAGATCACCAGGGCAATGAGAATTGAAAGAATCTTTTTCATACTATTTGAGAGATAAAACCATCAAAACCCTGTACCATCCAAAGATGCTCTTGGTGTTCACCTTGAATGGAGGATAGTCCGGATTGACGGATCTGCACTCCACCACCTCCGGATCATCGGTGGGATAGATCCTCTTGATGACCGCTCCATTCCTGGTGTCCAGGCAAAAGATCTTGCCCCATTCCACAAACTCCTCCTCATAGATTTTCTTGATGAGGATCTGACTGCCATTGGGGATCTCCGGAGTCATGGAGTCACCACACACTTTGATGGCATAGTCTGCACCCTTGATGGGTGAAATCATCCTTTCACAATCATAGAGGTGGACGGAATCAGCGAACTCCCCAAGTGTCCCTGCCATTGCCTCCGTAGGGATAACAGGGAGAGTCTTTGATGTTGGTTGATCATTCCAAGGGTGTTCCAGGAGATAGTCAATCTTGGAAATCAGACTTGGTGTCAAATACCTTGGATCACCATTCTTTGCAGCAGAGATTGTGTTTTGTGATACTCCAAGCAATTTGGCGAAATCACCCTGTGTCCTCACCTTTCCCTCCGCCTGTAGTTGCCGGAATGCCCTTTCAACAAGGCTCATCTTGTCAGTTGTCTCCATATTTTTCACCATTTTTGTGTAAAGTTTTCAGATTTTTTCTTGTTTTTCATTATTTTTCACTATATTTGCACATAGTTATAAACAAAGGTACGAAAAAATATGGACAAGACATCATTCAGACAGAGGGTCATCAACATGGAAAAGGGTGAATCCATGACCATCCCGGTGGAGGAGGTTGGATACACCACTATCCGATCCTATGCCTCTGACCTGGGGTTTGCCTACAATCGGAGATATTCCGCACATCGGAACAGGGCAGAGAGGACATACACCATCACCAGGATTCAGTAAGACCATGAGCAACCTTGAGACATTGATTCAGACCTGCATTGAGTTGGGATCTGCCAAGACAATGGAGACCCTTGGGATCTCCTCCGGGGAGATCTCACAGAGGAGAGCCAGGGATGTCTATGGAAAGTATTTCATGGATGCAGACCGGGCAGGGAGAATCAGACCTTGCAGGATTGAGGATGGCAGGGCAGGGACAAGGTGGTACAGGGTTGTTGACATCCTGGCACTCAAGGCTGCAGATGCAGCAAGGGCGGAACTCAAATAACAAATCTTTATACAATGAAAGCAATCAAGAAAATCTGCAAGGTGATCCTCATGATCATTGCATGTCTCTCATTCATTCTTATGTGTGCAGAGACACCGGACGGGGGAATCTGTCTCCCCTGGAATCTCGGATGGATGGCTGCACTTGCCATCTCCGCCAAACTCCTGGAAAGGATGGGAGCATTTGAAAAGGAGGATGAGGTATGAGATTCCTGCACACTTTAGATCCGGATCAACTCCGTGACATGGAGTCCGCATTGGAAGATGCTGCCAGGGCAGCTGAACTTGCCAGGGAGGATGAGACGATGGAACGCTACTATGAACGGAAAGAAATCAACAACTGAAATCTTTATACACATGGATGAGATCAGACTTTTAGGAAAGGAGGACATTGATGTCCGGGTGGCGCAGACCCTTGCCGGAAACAACAAGGTGAGAGTCTCCCTGCTGCTCTACAAGGATGCCAGGGTTGACATGAAGATCCTGGATGAACTATTCACTCCCATGGGATGGAAGAGGACACACCACCTCATTGGTGACCGCCTCTATTGCCAGGTGGAGGTATGGGATGCCGAGAAAAAGGAATGGATCTGCAAGGAGGATGTGGGTGTTGAATCCAATACCGAGGCGGAGAAAGGACAGGCATCCGATTCATTCAAGAGAGCCTGTGTCAATTGGGGCATTGGGCGTGAACTCTACACCGCTCCCAGGATCGTGGTTGAACTCCGGGAGAATGAGTACACCAAGGATCAGAACAACCGGATCAAAGTGTGGGCAACATTCTCCGTCAAGTCCATCGGTTATGACACCAAGACAAGGACAATCAACTCCCTGGTGATCCAGGACAAGTTTGGGAATGACCGTTTTGTCATGGGGCAGGAGTCTCAACCTGCTGCAGCCAAAGAGCCGTCCCAGGCGGTCAAGGCACGGAGGGCAGCTGCCGGGAGATCCACCCAGGCGGAGACCTACACTCCCCTTGCAGAGGATGCCTATTGGAAGATTGTGGAGGCATTCGCAAATGGCAGACCCACCAAGACGGGCGGAGACTACAGGGAGACATGGATTCAGACAACCCATGCAGGGATGGCGGAGATTGCCAAGTTTGACAATGATGTTGCCAATTTCAAGGCAGGACAAATCTAATTCTTTATACAATGGACTACAAAGAAATGAATCAAGTCCTGGCAGATCTTGACCAGGCAATGGTGACCCTTGAGGAAACCTACATTGAGAATGAGGGTGAGGTCACCGAGGAAACAGAGCAGATGGAGGCACAGATCTCCGGTCTCAAGGAACTCCTCTCCGGTGAGGGAATTGACCTCCTGGGTGGATGGCTGAAAGCCAAGGAGGACAGGAAAAAGGCTCTCAAGGCGGAAAAGGACTACATCACCAGGCAGATGTCTGCCATTGATGAGACCATTGATTTCATCAAGACCAAGGTGAATCAGATCCTGGTTGCCACCGGGCAGGAGAAAGTCAAGGGATCAAGGGGATATTCCTTTGCTGCCACCATCTCCTCCAAGACCGAGGTGAACAAGGATGTCCTCAAGGACATTTTCCAGGATGAGGTCAATGAGGCGGTCAAGGATATTCTCCCTCCGGATGTGACCATAACACTTGGAGCATCCGTCTCCAAACTCCCGGATGATCCGGATCTCATTCTCCCTCCTTGGTACAACCGCACAGAGAAACCCTCTGTCCGTTTCACCAAACCCAGGGCAAGCAAGGAGGCATAAGGATGGAACTCAAGGGATACACAAACATTCCGGATTGGATGTTGTCTCTTGACCTGGATGTGTATGAGACCATCATCCTGGCAGTGATCTACGGATTCAGCCAGGATGGTGAGTCCACCTTTGCCGGATCTATTAGATACCTATCTGAAAAGGCAAAGTGTTCCCGGAGGAAAGTGACCATGGCTCTCCCCAAACTTGTGGAGATGGGTCTTGTCATCAAGATTGACAAGGATGTCAGAGGTGTCCATCTCTGTGAATATAGGGTGTCACCATCATGCACAGGGTATGCACCACATGCACAGGGGGGTGATGCACCACATGCACATAATAATATAGAGAATGAAAATATAGATATAAACTCTCTCTATAAAAAGGGCAGCAGCCATTTTCAAAAACCCTCTTTGGAGGATGTCCGGGCATACTGCATCGGCAGATCCAACAAGGTAGATCCGGAGCAGTTTTTCAATTTCTACGAATCCAAGGGGTGGACAATCGGCAAGTCTCCCATGAAAGATTGGAGGGCAGCAGTCCGCACCTGGGAAAAGCGAGAGAAAGAAATTCCGCAAAGAAAGAGATCTCCTCTCACCAGGAGTGAGTCAGTCTTTGAACACAATCTCCGGGCAATGGATCAGATGTTCGGAACAAACCTGCATGAACAGGCATACGGGAACATGGGAGGACAGGCAGATGAGCAATGAGATAGCAAACTACAACCCTGGACAGGCATCCCTCCTGGAGATGAGGGCGGATGCAACCAGGTTTCCCAGGCTCAAGACCATGCCCAGGGAACAGGCGGTCTCCGGACTGACAAGGATAGTCTCCCAGGCATTCCTCTACCGTGGACAGGCTGCAGATCCCGTCAATGTGCAGTTCATCTCCAATGCCCTCCTCAATGAACTCCTGGAGGATGAGAAATACGGGGCATCCTGTCTCTCCCTTGCGGAGATCCAGGTGGTGGTCAAGAGGGCAGTCCTTGAATCCGACATGTTCGGAATCTCCGTGGCATCCCTGTACAAGGTCATCATGGCTTTTGTCAAGGGGGAGGGTCACCTCAATCAGAAACAGGTTGAGCAGTCCAGGAGGGAGGCACAAGACCGGGCATTCAAAGCATCTCCCGTCTCCGCAATGCTCCAGGCAGCAACCGGGAATTTCATCAAGAATCACAAAACACAATGGACATCATGCATCAGAGCGACAAAGAAATGTTCCTGGTGAAAGTCCAGGAGATTGAGACCAAGATCCAGGAACTCAAGACCTGGGTGGAGGGACTCACCCTCAAGGAGGCAACCCTCTTTGACCATGTGGAGGACAATCCCATTCTTGTCCCTGCAGAATCCGCAGAATCCGCAATCCCTGCAGATGCTGCACCGAAGAAAACCAGGATGAGGACAAAGGACGGGACAATGACCGCCTCATCCATCGCACACAAACTCTCCAAGGAGTTTGGCAAGACAATCACCAGGGAGAGTGTCATCAAGGTTGGAAAGCAGATCAATGCCAAACCAACCTATTGCGAGAGGCAGCACATCTCAAGGTATTCTCCGGAATCCGTCAACATGATCATGAATCTCTACAGGTCATTCAACTCATTATGATAGGGATCATCTTCAAATCAATCGCACTCCTCATCCTCCTGGTGCTTGCCATCTTTGGGGCAGCTGCCATCCTTGTGGTGGTGTTCACCATCCAGGATCAGTTGGAGCAGGAGGAAAACAGGAACAACAACAATTCAACATCAGAGTAATATGGCACTTTATCAATCAAGAGGACGGATCTCCGACATGTCGGAGGTGCAGTCCGGAACAAGCAAGAACGGGTATGAATGGCAGAGGATGACCATCACCCTTGAGATTCCCGGTTTCCAGGGATCAGTATTCAAGCAGGTTTTCCAGGTCTCCGGGGATGATGTCAATGATGTCCTCCTCTACAACATCGGTGACCGGGTGGAGATCTCCTGGTCAATGTATGCACGGGAGTGGAATGGCAGATGGTACAACAATGTTGACCTGGTAAAGATCAAGAGCCTGGATGAGCAGAAACAGGATGAGAGACCTGCACCTGCCCCTGCACCCAAGCAGCAGGAGATCTTTGACCAACCCCAGGAGTCACTTGACCCTGCCGACAATCCGGATGATTTACCATTCTAAACACACAGAGCCATGAGAAAGATCAAGACCAAAATCAACCTGGAGGAGGGATGTTCAATCCATCCCTCTCTCCCCACCTACAAGTCCAAGGATGCTGCAGGTTGTGACCTCTGCTATTGCGGTGAGACCCCCATCACCCTGTACACCCTTGACCGGGCAACCATTCACACCTGAGTCCACATCCAACTCCCGGAGGGGTATGAGGCGCAAGTCAGAGGGAGATCCGGACTCAACCGGGATCACGGCATTGTTGTTCCCGTGGGGACTATTGATGCGGATTACAGGGGTGACATCGGTGTGGTGGTGTACAACCTATCCCGTGAGCCGTACACCATCCATCCGGGTGACCGCATTGCACAACTTGTGATCTGCCCTGTCATCCAGGCGGATTGGCAGCAGGTTGAACACCTGGACAAGACTGACCGGGGAGAGAACGGATTCGGATCAACCGGGAAATAGTATGGATCTGAAAGAATTGCAGGAAAGGCAGGGGTGGTCTCTCTCTCACAAGATTGACCATGCATTGTTCACCATTGAGACATTCATCTCAAGGACAAACGGACAATGTTATGTGGCATTCTCCGGAGGGAAAGACTCCTCTGTCCTCCTGGATCTTGTCAGAATCATTGACAAGACCATCCCTGCAGTCTTTGTCAACACCGGGAATGAATATCCGGACATCATCAAGTTTGTCAGACATCTCCGGGATGATAAGGGATACAACATCATTGAACTGCATCCCAAGATGACTCCCAGGCAGGTGTGGGCAAAATATGGTTTCCCTCTCATCAGCAAAGCACAGGCGGAATATATTGATAGATGGAGGAAAAATCCGGAATATGGTGCAATTCAGCAAGCCAGGGCAGCAGAGAGAGGATGGTCTTTTGGAAAGGTATCCGACAGGTGGAAATATCTCATCACAGAGCCATATGCAACCTCCAATGAATGCTGCACCATCCTCAAGAAGAATCCATCCAAGCAGTATGCAAAGGAGACAGGCAGACATCCAATCATTGGGACAATGGCATCAGAATCTGATCTCCGGAGGACTGAATATATCAACAGGGGTGGGTGCAATACTTTTGGAGAGAAACCCAGGGATGGATTCCGGTCAACTCCTCTTGCAATTTGGATGGATGATGACATTTGGGGATACATCCGGGAGAGAAACCTGGAGATCTGCAATGTCTATTACAAGGGATGCAAGAGGACAGGATGTGTTGGATGTGGCTTTGGTTGTTATGCAACCGATGATGAGAGATTCCGGATTCTGTTCCAACTCTATCCCAAGTATTATGAGATGGTGATGAACTACACAAACAATGGTCACACCTATAGAGAGGCGGTCAGAAAGGTGATGCAGGTCACCGGAAAGGAACTGCCGGATGAAAGCGGAGAAATACTATTTCCAATAGACTGAATACAAAGGTGCAACAAAGGAAAAACCCCAATTTTTAATAATTCAAAATTATGACAAACAAACCAACCAAACCAATCAAACAAGTCCCTCCGAGGACTCTCTCCGAGCAGGAGAAACAGGCGAGGATCATGCAGTTCCTGCAGCAGAGGAGAGAGTCATTCTCCATCAACATCCTTTGCAGCCTACTGCAAAACAATCCGGGAGTCCATCCGGAGGATGTGGTGACCAAGGCAGTTGACCTGGCTGACAACCTCATCAAGAAACTCTATCCGATGGAGGAGGAGAGCAAGTGATCTGCATTGGCATTGATCCCGGCACTCACACCGGGGTGGCAGTATGGGACACCAGGGAGGGCAAGTTTCTCTCCCTGGAAACCCTGCCAATCCACCGGGCATTGTTGAGAGTGTTGCACATGGCTGATGAACATGATCTCCGGTCAGACATCCAGGTGGTCTTTGAAGATGCCAGGCAGCGCACCTGGTTTGGCAAGGGTGACACCAATGCAAAGGCACAGGGTGCAGGATCTGTCAAGAGGGATTGTTCCATTTGGGAGGATTTCTGCAAGGACTATGGTATCCCCTATTGGGCAAAGCCTCCTGTCAAGGGTGCAACCAAGGTCTCTGCAGAGTATTTCAAGATGGTCTCCCACTACCAGGGCAGGACATCTGAACACTCCAGGGATGCAGCCATGTTGGTGATTGGTAGGTAACAGGAGAGGGTTGAATGATATTTCCAGGTGTGATTGACAAGGAAACCATCATTGAGATCCTGGCAAAGGAAAGGAGAGTGGAGGCATTGGTTGAGAACATTGCCCACCACTCATTGACCGCTGACCTCAAGGATCTCTGTCAGATGGTTTATCTCATCCTCCTGGAATACGATGAATCCAAACTGCAGGATCTATGGGAGAATGATCAAATCAATTTCTTTCTTGCCAGGATCATCCTCAATCAGTATCGGTCATCCAATTCACCTTTCCATGCCATATTCCGGAAACACCAGGAACGGAGTCTCTCCATTGGAGACGGAATCAGTATTGATGCATTGGACAAGCTACTATGAAAGAGAACGAGGTTGTCAAGGAATACAGGCAGATCAAGGAGGACTACAAGTTCAATCCGGACATCATGTGTCCGGATGATCCGAGGGTTGCCAGGATCAAGGAGATAATTGACACCAAACTCTCCCAGGTGGACAAGACCATCATCCTGTTGTATGCGGATTGCCTGTCCTACCGGAAACTTGGGAAGAAAATGCACCTGTCTCACATGACCATCCGGAGGGAGGTGATCCGAATCAAGAAAATCATATTGGAAGAATATAACAATGGGAAAGTTTAGATACGCACCAATAAGAGTGTTTTCATTACATTTTGGTCATGGATGGTGGTGGGGAAAGTATTTCTATTTCTTTAAGCCATTTGCGATTGTTCCAATGAGTAACCACCACAATTGGACTGATCTGCCAAAAGAATGGTATGATCTGAAACATTCCTGGGATTTATGGAAAATATGAACATATACATTGACCTTATCCTGGTGGCAGCGGTCACCATATACATAGTTGACATCTCCGGATTCACGGAGTCATGGAGGGGATGGTGTGCAGATATATTGCACATCTCCAAGATGAGACCTCTCCCACCATTTGATTGTGGCAAGTGCATGACCTGGTGGGTGTGCCTCATCTATCCGATTTGCACCGGGGACATCTCCCTGGGTACAATCGCATTTGCAGCACTCCTCTCCCATCTCTCAAATCCAATTGGGGAGGTGTTGATATTTATAAGAGAGTGGATGATCCACATTATTGACAGACTGATGCCATGAGTGATGATCTGAAATTGGCGGTTGAGAATCTCACCCTCAAGGACAAGGTGGAATTGAGGGAGTATCTCTCCGACATGATCAAGTCCTCCAGGAGTGGTGGGCAATCCCCTTTGAGGTGTTCCATCCTCCTGGGTGAGATGGCAACTGCATTGGGGTGGGAGCAACCCATCCCCTATGAGAGCCGGGAGTCACATCATGTGTGGGCACGGACAATGGTTGCCTATCAGATGTGCAAGGAGGGATACACCACCATTGAGATAGGGAGACAGATGATGAAAGACCATTCCACCATCATCCATCTCCGGAATAAGATGCAGGATGTCTTTGCGCTCCCACAGATGTACGGAGATGTCCTGGAAATGTGGAACAAGTTTCAAAAACAGATAGACCATGACATTCACGAAAGAACAACTGAAAACCCTGTCAGCCTGGGAGGAGAATTTCCGGACTGCAGTCAAGGCGAAATGGGCACGGAATCCGGGGAGGACTGCCCTCCGGGTGATTTATGACATTTTCACCCAGGCAACGGGTGACAGGCGGAGATTCTCTGACAACTGCTCCACCTGCATCCTCAATCTGCTCACCGATTGTGGGAAACTCTATTTTGAGGACACATTGAGTGCAGCGGTGGACAATCTCCCCACCAAGGAGGTGAAAGTCTCCCAGGAGGCAAAGGAGACGGTCAGAAAGGCAAAAGTCAAGACAACCAAGAAATCCAAGTGAGATGCAATATGATCTGACCTCCGATTTTCAGCGCAAGGCATTCCTCTCCAGGGTGGACAACCTCCTGGAGAAAGGTTGTCTTGTGGAGTTGACGGAGAAATCAGTCCGCACCCAAGGTCAAAACAACTATCTCCACCTGCTCCTGGGAGTGGTGGCAATGGAGACCGGGAACACCCTTGCCGATGTCAAGGAATACTATTTCAAGGAGATCTGCAACTCTGATCTCTTCCATAGGCAGCACTTTGACAAGTTGGGGAATTGCATTGATTCGGTCAGATCATCCGCTGACCTCACCAAGGAGGAGATGTCCATGGCAATTGACAGATTCAAACGGTGGGGATCACAGAATGGAATCTACATGCCCAATCCGGGTGATGAATCCCTCCTCCGGGAGATCGCCATTGAGATGGGCAGAAACAAAGCATATTTGGGAGGATAACTATGGCAAACAAGAAACCACAACTCCACCTGGAGAATCTGAAACCTTGCAAGCCGGGTGAGACCCACAATCCCAATGGCAGACCAAAGAAATTGGTGACCGCCATCAAGAGTCTCCCTGCAGACATGCAGGAACAGGTCTATGGTGTCCTGGCATTTGCCCTCACCCTGCCGGACATGGAGTCCGCAAAGAAATACCTGGAATGCAAGCAGGGACAATTGGGAAAGTACGGGATTGTCCTCCAGGTAGCCATCAAGCAACTCAACAAGGAGGGATGGGGATTCAATGCCATGATGGACATCATGGACAGACTCTATGGGAAACCGAGGATCTCTGCAGAGGTGCAGCACTCCGGAGGAATCACTCTGAACATCCAAACCGATGAGGAGACTAAGGATGCAATCATTGGAGGACTTGGATGATGAGGAAGATCAAGAGGACACCGGATGACCTGGATGAACTCCTGGAGCGAGACCGGGAGGATGAGATCCCTGTGGAGGAATTCACGGAGGAGGACTATGCATTCCTGGAGGAACTCCGGGAGATGGAAAAGGATTTCAACTGATGAAACTGACCAAGGTTGCACGGAAAACAATTGCTGCCTGGAAGAGGCATTTGAGGTACATCTCATCTTGCGGTGGGACACGATCCTCAAAGACCTATTCCATCCTGCAGACATTCATCCTTGCCATTGTTGAGGAGGTCAACCTTGGCAAGAGTGCAACCGTCAACTCCGTGGTGTCGGAGTCTATGCCCCACCTGCAGAGAGGTGCAATCCGTGATTTCAAGTCCATCATGGAAAAGGAGGGTCTATGGGAGGAGTCCAGGTGGAATGAGACACAACACACCTACACTTGGCAGAACGGATCTATCCTGGAATTCTTCTCCGTGGACAATGCCGGAAAGGTGCATGGATCTGCCCGTGACCGCCTGTTCATCAATGAGTGTCAAAACATCTCCTATGAGATCGCAAGACAACTCTTTGTCCGTACCAGGGGACAGATTGTCCTGGACTACAACCCTACACATTCCTTTTGGCTCAATGAGATCATTGAGGCGAGGCAGAACTGCATCTGCATTCATTCCACCTACTTAGATAATGAATTCCTCACTCCGGAACAGGTTGCCGAGATTGAGGACAACAAGTCTGATGCAAATTGGTGGAAAGTCTATGGAAAGGGAGAGGTGGGAACTCTT
>JAEEGJ010020518.1_pt1 | contig 14355 bp, 14 predicted proteins | sample 8958761 | NCBI WGS metagenome assembly JAEEGJ01 (sample SAMN16246546, study PRJNA631951) | gut metagenome | biome: gut microbiome; feature: rumen; material: RS-attached | host: Bos | place: Iran: Karaj | collected 2018-10 | reverse complement strand
GGTATCATTCTGATGGGTAAAGCCTTCGAGAACCCATGGGCACTCAAGACGCCGAACGGTGTTGTGAAGATGATGTCAACTCTGCTCAATTCGGCCGTATTCCCAGGACAGCAGGGTGGTCCATTGGAGCATGTGATTGCAGCAAAGGCAGTAGCTTTCGGCGAGGCCCTTCAACCTGAGTTCAAGGAGTGGGCAAAGCAAGTACAAAAGAATGCCAAGGTCTTAGCTGACGAATTGATTAAGCGCGGCTTCACGATTGTGAGCGGTGGTACCGATAACCATTCTATGCTCGTTGACCTTCGTTCGAAATATCCCGATTTGACAGGTAAGGTAGCTGAGAATGCACTTGTTGCAGCCGACATCACCGTTAACAAGAATATGGTACCATTCGATTCTCGCTCGGCTTTCCAAACATCAGGTATCCGTCTAGGCACTCCCGCTATCACGACTCGTGGTGCAAAGGAAGACTTGATGGTACAAATAGCTGCATGGATTGAGGAGGTACTCAATGATCCTGAAAATGAGCAGGTCATTGCCAGTGTTCGTCAGCGCGTGAACGAGAAAATGAAATCTTATCCTCTCTTCGCCTATTAAGTCAAATAGAGGAGAATATAAAAGAGGGCAGCCTTTCCGGTTGCCCTCTTTTATTATATAATCATCTAGAGATTATCTCCTTCTGGTAGAAGCTCTGCGAGTAGATGCTTTTTTAGTCTCCGTTGATTCAGGATAGGTGAATTTAAACTTCTCACCACCATAGGTATAATCCCAAACTACCTGATACTTGTGCGTATTCTCCTTGGGTTTCTTCTTAGTTTCAGAGTCATCTCTGGTACCAGCCCTTGAGCCATTTGAGGATTCGTCAGTAGAATTCTCTTCTGTTGATTCTCCCTCTGAAGGTTTTCCTTCCTCTTCTGGATTATCAGGAATTTCCTCATACTCTACATCAATATTAAAAGTATAAGTATAGGAACCTCCATCTTTATTTAGAGTCCTATTAAGAGCCTTAGACTTTTTGTACTCACCATCACAATACAACGAGACTTCGTCCAACAGAATTGTATTTTCACTATTATTCGTGATATTACAATCTAGAGAAGTCATCACCTTCACGCCATCAACACTCTCGTATCCAGGCTCATTACTTCCTACAAGATTATCCTTAAGATCGGCAGGTTTTTCGACAGTCAGGGCAACCTGATCAGCATGATTTCCATCTTCTGAGGTCACAGTAATAATGGCTCCACCACCATCAACAGCCGTTACCTTACCATTCTTATCGACCGTAGCAATTTTTTCATCTGAAGAAGTCCACGTGACACCCCATTTCTCCTCATTGACAAGCGTGAGCGCCTGTTCTACTCCCTTCATCAGTTTCACACTTTCCTCTTTTATATAAAGATGACGAGTCTGAGTAATTGTCACATCAACTTTGTCACCGAAATCATTTGAGAAAGTGATTGACGTTTCACGTTTATTATTTTTTTCATTGTAAGGCGAAATAACAAATGGCTGACATTTTACATCATCGCTAATAGTTTGAAGCTTCTGTCTCTGAGCCCATGTATCTTCAAGCGTCTCATAACAAGCAAAATCTGCATTAGTCGTAACGTTGATATTCACAGTACCACCATGTTCGTCTATCTCATATTCTGTCTTCTCCAATTTGAATTTAGCAACGAATTGTTGAGTAATCAGCACCTGGTCTTCGACACCCGATTCCTCATCATAAATCCGTACTGTGGCACTGCGCTCCTTCTGAGATGTATTTTTGGCCACCTCAAGTGGCAATTGTTGATTAACAAGTCCTCGTGTTTTACTGCGATCTATTATCCAATCTTTTTGATCATCGTTATAGATTATTTGAACTTTGTAGGATGTCACATTAGTCTTGAAAGTAACATTTACTGAACCACCATTTGTGCCAACTTCATACGATCCTTCGTCCGTCTGAATGGCATCACACTGAGCCTGACTCACCGTGAAGGTTCGTTTGCTCACTCCATCAACGACATCGGAAATAGTTACAGTAGCGGTACGAGGATCAAACGTCTCATTTTCATCTACAGTAACAGTCATCGTTGATTTTGCAAAATCAATAGTGGCCGTACACCAATCTGCATTTGAGGATACCTTGAAACAAGAGAGATCTTCACCACGATACTCCCTCTTATAGCTACCGCCCTCAGAGTCAAACTTATAATTATTCTCATTGATTATCAGCTCCTTAATACGGCTTTGATAATCATCTTTACTGCATGACTGGACACTCATGCCAAGCACGGCAGCCAGCATACACATACCAATTAATTTAATAGTCTTCATTGTCGATATCTACTTAAATAACTATTCGCGGGTGCAAAGATACAAACTTTTTGGATATATTATAGCATTCCACCATGAAATTTAACTATTCTTTCATAGTTACAATGAGTGGAGTCTGCTTTGATCGAAGAAACCAAGCGATTCTTGCCTGCCACTCTTCTTCCGTCCTGACATCATATTTCGACCAGGCTGATCCGAAGTAATAAGTGTATTGTTCGCCATGATAGTCAGGGATGATTCCCAAAGCATGACCGTCTTGTTTTTGGGTTATTACCTGCCCATCAGGGAACAGGGCAGCCACAAAGAGCGGGGCATGATGCACGTTAGGTTGATCTGTAGGATCCGTATAAGCGACATAGTTACGACCCAGCACAACAGAAGACGTATCCTCGCGCTGAATGACAACACCCGAGCACAAAGATACAGGCTTAGTGATACCCTCATACCAGACTGTCATCTTATTGAAATTAGAACCTTTATCAAGTGTGATCAGCCGGCTCTCGCGGATCGTATCTCCACAGACGACACGAGGACTCTGACGGAGGCAGACTTCAAAGCGCAACGGACCTTTGGTCAGCACTTCAAAGCGCTCAAAACAGTAAGGCATAACTATACTGTCACCAACCATCAGAGCAGGCGCTCCGCAACCAAGCGTAGGTCCTACCTTATAGGGATCAAAGCCTTTGCCATGATCATGATGATAAGAGTTGAGACGATACAAAGAGTCACCACGATGACGATCGATACGACGCAGGGAGTCTACCTTTGGCATCATCACGACATCTTCGATATAATAACGATCGTTGACCACCAGATCTGGCGTATTCTTTGTCCACACATCAATCCCAAACGAGCGTTCACCTGTTCGCTCCAAGGCTGGACCATAGACACGATAGGCTCCACGATCATTCTCCCAGGCGAAATCATCCTTACGTTCAGGGTGGATGGTGCCATCACAAACCGTTGGGAACAACGGCGGGGTGCCTTTACGTACCGCAAAGCGATTCACCCCACCTTTCCTCACATAGGCTCCGATGAGAAGCTTACCATCATGAGTCCATTGGTAAGGCACATCAAGTCCAGCTCCATCCAATACGCGCAGACTGTCGCAGGTAGTTCCCAGACGCTGGCAAATCGTATCCAGCGGTAGTTCTATCACTTCCTCACGATACTCATCCGAAGGATTGCTCACTTCCACAATCAACCGTTCCACCACGCGCGGCTTTGGCTGACAGATCTTTTTACGGGTCTTGGCACCAGCAGTGGCGAATGCTGCCAGAAACACCAGCCAACAAATGATTCGGATAGGCTTCATTTCATGGCAGCGTTAAAGTGGTTAATGGCTTGACGGAAGAGATGGTTACGGGTATTCCCACCATATATACTGTGATTGCGATTAGTGTATACCAGTTGACGGAAGTCCTTATCAGCCTGCACCAAGGCCTCCACGTATTCAGCCGTATTCTGATAGTGCACGTTATCGTCGGCAAGTCCGTGACAAATCAGCAAGGCACCATGAAGCTTTGAAGCACGGTAAATCGGATTAACTTCGTCATAGCCCTTCTTGTTCTCATTGGGAGTCCGCATATAGCGCTCCGTATAAATGGAATCATAGAAACGCCAGCATGTTGGAGGTGCGATAGCCACACCAGCACAGAACACCGGCCTGCCCTCAGACATTGACATCAGCGTGTTCCAACCACCGTATGACCAACCCCAGATGCCGATGCGATTCTTATCAACATACGTCTGCTGGCCTAGCCACAAAGCAGTCTCCACCTGATCGCGAGCCTCCAGTTCTCCAAGACGGAGATATGTGCATTTCTCGAAAGCAGCCCCACGACCACCTGTGCCGCGATTATCCACACAGACGCAGATATAACCCTGCTGACAAAGATACTGTTCCAGGATAGCCCCATTGCCTGCCATTCCTATTCCCCACTGATTGAGCACCTGCTGATTGCCTGGGCCACCATACTGATACAGGATGACAGGATACTTCTTGGCGGGACTGAAGTCTGCTGGTTTCACCATCCAACCATTCAACTGCACGCCCTCCGAGGTCTGAATCGTAAAGAACTCCTTCGTGCCAAGCGTATAGGCAGACAGTTTATTCACCAATGACTGATTGTCGATGAGTGTCACGAGTTCCTTGCCGCTATTCTGACAAAGCGTGTATTGTGCAGGATGGTTCAAGTCACTCCAAGTGTTGATAAAGAACTTGAAGCCATGACTGAAGACAGCCCGATTCACACCAGCCTTCTTCGTAATCTTCTCTATCTTGCCATTGGCGTGTGCGACCATGACCTGCTGTTCCAGCGGACTATCCGGATTAGCGGCGAAGTATGTATCGCCCGTCTGCTCATCATAGCCATATACCTGCTTGACTACAAAGTTGCCCGCCACCACCTGACGCTGCAGCTGTCCATTCAGATTGTAAAGGTAGAGATGATTATAACCGTCACGCTCACTGGGCAGCAGAATGTGCTTTTCTGTAATTTGCACATCGTCAAGCACGTCTTCCTTGATATACTTGTCCACCTTGTCTTCGATGGCCAGCTGACAGACCGTCGAAAGCGGATTAGCCATATAGATACGCAACATATCCTGATGACGGTTCATCGTCATGACTGCCACCTTTGTGGGGTCACTGGTAGCCTTGATACGGGGTATATAGCCATCTGCATCAAGGGGCACACCGATTTCGCGCGTCTGATGCGACTGGATATCATAACTCATGACCTTCACCTTCGAATTCACCTGTCCTGGAACCGGATACTTGTAGGTATAGTCGCCAGGATACTCGGCATACTCGCTGCGCTCGGGTGCCAAACCCTTGAAGAGCTGCATCGAATACTGCTTCACCGCACTTTCATCATAGCGAATCCACACAATCTGTCTGGAGTCTGCCGAGAACACCATCGACGAATTGGTAGAAAACTCCTCCTCATACACCCAGTCGGGAATACCGTTGATGATTGCATTGCGCTTACCATCCTTGGTCACCTGACTCTCTGCATTGTCATAGAGCAGTTTCACCAGATAGATATTATTCTCACGCACAAAGGCTATCTGATTGCCGTCTGGCGAGAACACTGGTGTCTGCTGGGGGCCTCCATCGCTGAGCGGAGTCAACTTGTTATTGCGAATATCGAAAATGTAATAGACAGCCGTAAAGGAGTGGCGATAAATAGGTTTCGTCGCTGTCTGAATCAGCATCCGCCGTCCGTCAGGACTTAGGATATAACCATCCACACGGCTCAGTTGGAAACCGCGAGCCGTTGCAACGTCAAACAACACCTGCACCTCCTTACCCGTTCGGAATGAATAGGATACGATGCGATTCCCATCGTCAGTAATCTGCGTGTAGGTCTCACCGTCTGGCATAGGACAGACAGACCGCATCGACTCTGAGGCGAACTCACCCCTGGTAATGTCTGTCAGGCTCAAGCGCTCTCCAGCTGCCATACCTGAACACATTAAAAACAGCGATACAGCTATAGCCAACCATCTCTTTCTATTGTTCATGTCATTACAAATTTATGATTCAAAATCTGAATAATCGTTGTTACGCAACATCTGATCCACCGTGATGTTCTTGTTGTTTTTCATATAGCGGTCTATTATTCGCGTATAAGGCGTCTGGAAAAGTTCCCTGCCTATCGCACGATTCACCACCCACTGGATCTTTCCGATATGGATATCACGCTCCTGCTGTGACAAGGGCCTATCCTGTGGCATCGGATAGAGGCTCAGGAGATAGAAGCCTACGCAGTCGGGCACGATGTAGGCTCTGTTCATCATCGCCAACTGCTCTGCCTTATACCCATAGGCTGGGTTCTGATAGAGCGGATGCCTCCCCCCAAGATACTTGTCAAGACAGATGCCGATGGTGTTGTTACCCACGATGACACTTTGGTCGAGTGAGCCGATCTGGGCATACACCTCAGGCACAACCATGCTGGGGATTGCCTCTTTCAGATATTCAAAGGCTGAGGTCAGATCCTGATTGATATCCTCCATATTGGCATATTGCTGCTCGGCTTCGGAAATCAGGCTCTGAAGTGTGGAATCCTGGTAGAAAAGCAGGAATCGCTTGTTGATCTGCGGATCGTTCACCTTCCCGATGCGCAACACATCCTCTATCAGCGTACGTGTCTGCATCGGATAGACCGTATTCATCTGCTGCAAGGCAGAGAAGTCGCCCGTTGTCAGATAAAGACTCTGCACCCGGTCATAACGCTCAACGACAATCTGGAAATCCTCATCGCCGAAGGACTTCAACTGCCATTCACAACTGATGCAGCCAAGCAGTACAACCAATAGGAAATAATATACTTTACGCACTAGCGAAGATAAAGTCTGTTATACAATTTTAAAAATAACGATGCAAATATACTAAAAATTATTTTAAAAACCAAATTTTAACAAAAAAAAGATAAAAAAACGTGTAAAAAATCGGCTATCACTGTTTATTTGTGTAAAAAACTGACGTTTTTCACGGTTTTTCCGTACTTTTGTAAACAAACTAAAACGAAGCATCAAAAAATAATCATGAAACGAACCCTCTCTATGGCTTTCATAGCCACCCTCTTTTCTGCTGCTACGGCACAGACCACAGTCACTTTCCAAGTGTCTAATCCGTCAAAGGCACCCCGTACCGACGTGCCCGTAATCATCCCTCTGGAAGCTGGATGGGGCCCAGTCGCAACAGCCATTGTCACTGAAGGGCAAAAGGAGATTCCCTGCCAACTCGACGACCTGGATCAGGACGGAACGTTCGATGAACTCTGTTTCCTTGCCGACCTCAAGAGCAAGGAGAATGCCACCTATCAGGTGACCTTTTCGTCAGAAGGCGAGCCCCGCACCTACCCTGCCAGAGTCTATGCGGAGATGCTCATCCGCAACGATAAGGTGAAGGAAAAAAACAAGCACAACAACTTCATTGAGTCCATCACGGCCCGTGGCGACTGTGCCAACTCGTATAACATCCAGCATCATCATGGCGTGGATTTTGAGAGCGAACTCAACGGCATCCGCATCTATTTTGACCAGCGGCAAACCATCGACCTCTACGGTAAGTACCAGAAACGGCTGGAACTTGAGGCCACCCAGTTCTATACCTCCAAGGAACAGAAGGCCGAAGGCTATGGCGACGACGTGCTTTGGGTGGGCAACACTTTCGGACTTGGTGCCTTTCGCGGTTGGGATGGTCAGCAGCCTACGATGATTGCCCCCGTTCGCTCTCGCACACAGCGCATCATCTCCTACGGCCCCCTGCGCACCATCGTCGAGGTGTTCGATCGCGGTTGGAAGGCCGACAAAGACAAGGCACCCCTGAACATGACCATCCGCTACACGCAATATGCAGGCCACCGCGACACCGATGTTGATGTCATCTTCGACAAAAACGTTGCTGACTATACCTTCTCTACCGGCATCATCAATGTGAAGGACTCAGAGGAATTCTCCGACAAGAAGGGACTCCGTGCCTGCTGGGGATGCGACTGGCCCTCCAGCGACCATGAGAACTTCAAGCCTGAGACCGTAGGCCTCGGCATCTGGATTCCACAACAGTTCATCAAGAGCGAAGAGCCCAGCAATAAAGACAATTATGCTTTTGTTTTACGAACAGAGGATAACCATCTGAGTTACAAGATAATATACTGTTCGGATAACGAAAGTTTCGGCTATCATTCCGCACAGGAATGGTTCGGATTCCTGAAGAATTGGAAGGCCCTCGAAATCGAGCAGCCTGTCAAGATCACCAGAGTCAAGTGAATACCTAAGGCAGAAGATTAAACGTCTTCCGACCTTTCACATAGTACTGCCAGAGCAAAGAGAACCGCTTTCGCTCTGGTATTTTTTCGGCCTTACGCGAAGCCTGGATGAGCCTGCGGTCTTCGTCAAAATCCTTACGCCAGCGCTTGAAGGCCCGCCGCGCTCTGTACACAGCCTTGAAGTCACCCACATTACGCTTCAATATCAGCATCTCCCAAGCCGCCAGATAGTCAAGCACCCAGCGCCAGCGCATCACGACCTTCAGTTCCTCCTCTGGCAGACACTTATAGAGCATCGTCAGGTTGTTGCGGAAATTCAGGAAGGTCTTCATCGAGTTCGACTTAGGCAGCGTACCACCTCCGAAATGATAGATATAGCTCTCCGGCAGACAGACTATCCTGCGCCCCCTGATCCGCAGCCGCCAGCAGAGGTCGATTTCCTCATTGTGTGCGAAGAAACGGCCGTCCAGTCCGCCAGCCTCCCAATAATCCTTGGCACGTATCATCAGAGCCGCCCCCGTGGCCCACATCACGTCGCAGGCATAGTCATACTGCCCACCATCGCGCTCCACCGTCTCAAAGATACGTCCACGACAGAAGGGATAGCCGAGCCAGTCGATGAATCCCCCACTCGCCCCCGCATATTCGAAGCTGTCCTTGTCAACGACCGAAAGCAGCTTCGGCTGACAGGCCGCCACCTCAGGATGAGCATCCAGATACTCGATCAGGGGCGTCAGCCAGTGATGCGTCACCTCGATATCAGAGTTCAGCAGCACAAAGTATTCCGCCTCAATCTGAGCCAGCGCCTTGTTGTAGCCATCGGCAAATCCCCAATTCCTGTCCATGACGATCTGCTTCACCTCAGGAAAATGCTCCGAAAGCATTGTCAGGGAGTCGTCAGTCGAGGCATTGTCAGCCACATACACGGTTGCCTCGTCGCGGGAATACTGAAGCACCGACGGCAGATACTGCTTCATCATGCTGCTTCCATTCCAATTCAGGATTACGATTGCCACTTTTTCCATGCGCGCGTACCTTATATAATAAAATTATAGTAGTTCCACTTTCAAGGCCTGCTTGTCGGGCGTCAGTTCGCCGAGCCTCACCTTCCTCAACTGATTGTCCAAGAGCGGGTCAGCCTCGAGGGCCGGCAGTTCCACTCGGATATAGTTTCGCGTGAAGCCGTGCATCGCCCTGCCACGAGGCGCCTTCTCGAAGAGCACCTCAGCCTCCTGCCCGATATACTGACGATAGAAGGCCTCAGTCTTCCTGTCCGACAAGTCCAGCAGTCGCTTGGAGCGCAGCTTCTTCTCCTTGTCAGAAACGACATACGGGATGCTGAGTGCCGACGTGCCAGGACGCTCGGAATATGGGAACACATGCAACTGCGTCACGTCGAGCCCGTCCAGGAAGCGATAGGTCTCCTCAAAGCACTCCTGCGTCTCTCCACGACAGCCGACCATCACGTCGACACCGATAAACGCATCAGGCATCAGCGCCTTGATCCGATGGATCTTGTCGGCAAACAACTGAGCGTCATAGTGGCGGTGCATCAGTTTCAGCACCGTATCGCTGCCACTCTGCAGGGGAATATGGAAGTGAGGCATAAACGCCCTGCTCTTCGCACAGAACTCTATCAGCTCGTCCGACAGCAAGTCCGGCTCCAAGGAGCTGATCCTGTATCGGCTGATACTCTCCACGCCGTCGAGCGCCTTCACCAAGTCAACGAAGCGCTCACCAGTAGTCTTGCCGAAGTCGCCGATATTCACGCCCGTCAGCACGATCTCCTTGCCCCCCTCGCTGGCAGCCTCCTCAGCCTGTGCCACCAGAGAAGCGATAGTCGGATTACGCGAGAACCCGCGCGCGTACGGGATAGTGCAATAGGTACAGAAATAGTCGCAGCCGTCCTGAACCTTCAGGAAATAGCGAGTACGGTTGCCACGCGAGCACGAAGGCGCAAACGACTTGATATCCTTTGTCTTCTGCGTAAAGAAGCGCTTCTGCCCGTCACCCGACCAAGCCTCCGAGAGATACTGGATCAGCCGAGCCTTCTCGTCAGACCCCAGCACGAGGTCCACGCCCTCGATGCCGCTCACGTCTTCCGCCTTCAACTGGGCATAACAGCCAGTGACCACCACAAAAGCCCCGGGATGATTCCTCACCATCCGGTGGATAGCCTGACGACACTTCCTGTCGGCCACTTCCGTCACAGAACAAGTATTGATCAGACAGATGTCAGCCTGCTCCCCCTTCTTCGCCGTCACGACACCATACTCCTGAAGCATCTTCGCGAAAGTCGATGTTTCTGAGAAATTGAGTTTACATCCAAGCGTAAAGTAAGCCGCAGTCTTGCCCTGAAAGGCAGAAGTATCTATCATAAGAATCCATATTACTGTTTACGGGCACAAAGGTAGCATATTTTTTCGGATTTTAGTCATTTTTTGCAAAAAAACCGTTAGTTGTCAAAAATACACGATTTTTTAACATTTCGTATTTTATTGATTATCAGCACTTTGCAAAAAAGTTACAAAAATAGGCAAAAAAAAATCGAAAAAAATGATACGTCGTATTAAAAAAAGCCGTACCTTTGCAGCGTTTTAATAAACAAATGATTGTTTTACAGATTTAAAAAGCATTAGAAAAATGAAAAAATTAGTATTCATGTTCGTAGCAGTTGCTGCTATCTCTTTCGCATCATGTGGTAACAAGGCTCAGCAGGCTCCTGTTGATACCGATTCTATCGCTGAGGTTGTTGATAGCGTAGTTGACAGCATGGCTGTTGATACTGTTGCTGCTGATTCAGTTAAGTAATCAGACGAACAATTGAGAGAAATGAGAGGCCGTTGGACGTGAGTCCAGCGGCCTCTTCTTTTTTCATTATCCGATAAGTTAATGATCTGTTTACAGGCCGAGCGCCCATCCACCGTTACATGATTCGAGGTCTCTACCCCACCCGCCAAAGCCAAGTGCTCGGAGAGTTTAGCTTGTTTATTCATTTCCACGCTTTACATTTGATATACAGGTATAATTTTCAAATGTCCCTTTGTCCCAATGTCCCATTGTCCCCCGCAAACCCTGAATATGATTGAACGGCTTTCCGCGGAGCCTATTCAACACAAACAAAGGTTAAGAGAAAATCATTCAACTTCTGCCAGGGATAAGGATTAAGGTACCAAACAGGCATTCAACCTATGGCAGTGTTAAGGTAAAAAACATTCAACTTTTTCTAGGGTAGTACAAAAAAAATGGGACATTGGGACAAAGGGACATTGGGACAAATGGTTTTTGCATTGTCAGGAATGAGTGTGGTAGGACGACAAATGTTCTTATATGAATTATTATATATATTATTATTAATATATATAATAATAATATATATAATAATTTTAATAGGCCGTTTTTGTCCGAATTAAAAAATCGAAAACACAAATGTCCCTTTGTCCCTTTGTCCCTTTGTCCCACCATTTGACTTTGTCGAATTTGTCGCGATTCGGCAGAACTCAAGCAAGCTCGGATTCTGCTCTCGCTGCTCCGTCATTTGACTTCATCGAATTCCTCCTTGCAAGGCATAGCTCAAACAAGTTTGGCTCTGCTCTTGCTTCGTTCGTCATTTTAACATTTGAAATAAATCGAACAATAATTGCCGGCAACTATTGTTTCGCATCTGAAATTTTCGTACTTTTGCATTGTCAACGACAAAAGACGAAATTTGCGGCCTAACTAGGCAACAAAAATTGCCAAGCGCGCAGGCACGTGTTTCCTAGGGAAATCGCAAAACAGCGTCAAATCGGTGACTAGCGAATATCTTTGACATGTTGATACAAATCCAGGCCTAGCGGGAGTATTAGAAAAAAAAGAGTCCCGAGAGTCTGTATGACTTTCGGGACCTTACGTAATAATAAATAATGATGCCTTACAGCATGTTAATTATTAATTGTTTTTTCAGATTTATGCTTCTGCGGGAGCCTCTTCGGTCTCTACCTCTGCCTCAGCCTCTGACTCCCCTGCCTCTGCAGCAGCGGCGGCAGCAGCTGTACGAGCCTCAGCAGCAGCCTTGATGGCAGCCTCTGCGTCAGCAGCAGCCTTCAGCTCGGCAGCATTCTCAGCTACGACCTTCACAGGGATCTCGACAGTCACCTCCTTGTGGAAGTGTACGAGAGCCACGTAGTCGCCAATCTTCTTGGCATCCTTCATGGTGATGATCTTGCGATCAACCTCCTTACCGAGCTTTGCGAGCTCCTCGGCAACCTGAGCGGCGCCAACAGAACCGTAGAGCTGACCAGTAGCACTGACCTTGGCGGCAATCTCGAGAGCCACACCGTTGAGCTGAGCGGCCTTCTCCTCAGCGGCTGCCTTGAGGGCTGCCAGCTTGTGAGCCTGCTGCTTCAGGTTCTCTGCAAGGATCTTCTTAGCTGAAGGCGATGCAATCACACCCTTTCCCTGAGGAATGAGGTAGTTGCGGCCATAGCCTGACTTTACGTTCACAATATCGTTCTTGAATCCCAGACCGATAATATCTTCTTTCAGTATAATTTCCATAATCTTGCGTCCTCCTTAATTACTTCAGCAAATCAGTTACATAAGGCAGCAGTGCAATCTGGCGGGCACGCTTCACGGCCTGAGCCACGCGACGCTGGTACTTGAGAGATGTTCCAGTGATGCGACGGGGAAGAATCTTACCCTGCTCGTTGAGGAACTTCTTCAGGAACTCGGGATCCTTGTAGTCGATGTACTTGATACCGCTCTTCTTGAAACGGCAGTACTTCTTCTTCTTCGTATCGATAGAAGGAGCGTTCAAATAACGGATTTCACTTTGCTCTGCCATAGTTTAAGCCTCCTCTTTTTTACCAAGCTTTGCGCGGCGCTTCTCAGCATACTCCACAGCATACTTGTCAAGTTTAACTGTCTGGAAACGGATCACTTTCTCATCACGACGGAAAGCGGTCTCCAGTGTCTTAATCACTGATGGCTCAGCCTTAAACTCTACAAGGCAGTAGAAACCTGTAGACTTCTTCTGAATAGCATAAGCCATCTTCTTCAATCCCCAGGCCTCTTCGTTGAGGATCTCTGCACCCTTATCGGTCAGGACCTTCTTGAATTTTGCGGCCGTTTCCTTCATCTGTTCATCAGACAAAACGGGAGTTAAAATGAAAACGGTTTCGTATTGATTCATACTCTTTTAAAAATATAAAATTAATAATGTGCTTCGAAAAGCGGGTGCAAAGGTAAGAAAAATAGTGGAGAGTGGAGAGTGGAGAGTGAAGAGATATATCAATATTTAAGATTATTTAATACTTTTCACACTTTTTCTGCTGTCGGATGTGCTGCACGGCACCGATGATGACGAGAAGCAGACCTGCCAACAGGACCAGGTTGCTGGAGGTCCATCCGGCAATGTACCCAACTATCAAAAGGAGGGCGCCGACCAAAATCAGCGCCACTCCTATGTAGGATCTAATACCCGACATCATGCCTCCTGATCTGGGGTAATGAGTTTATAGCCCTTACCGTGGATGTTGATGATCTCAATCTGAGGATCGTCCTTCAGATGCTTACGCAGTTTGGTGATATAGACATCCATTGAGCGTGCATTGAAGTAGTTGTCGTCAATCCAGATGGTCTTCAGGGCAAAGTCGCGCTGCAGGATCTCATTAGCATGACTGCAGAGCAGTGCCAGCAGCTCGTTCTCCTTCGTAGTGAGTTTAGTCTGCTTGTCGTCGATGGTCAGCAACTGCTTCTGGGTGTCGAAGGTGAAGTTACCGATACGGTAAACGGTAGACTCCTTGGTCTTCTTGCCCTTGGTGCGACGCAGGATAGCCTCAATACGGAACACGAGTTCTTCCATTGAGAAGGGTTTGGTGATATAATCGTCGGCACCGATCTTGAAGCCTTCGAGGATATCCTCCTTCAGTGTCTTGGCGGTGAGGAAGATGATGGGCACGTCGGCATTGGCAGAGCGGATCTCCTGAGCCAGTGTGAAACCGTCTTTCTTCGGCATCATCACATCGAGCACACAGATATCGAACTTGTTTTTCAAGAAGGCCTTGAATCCGGCATCGCCGTCGGCACAGAGTTCAGCAACAAAGCCTTTGGCCTGCAGATACTCACGGAGCAGCATTCCGAGGTTCTCATCATCCTCGCAAAGCAAAATTTTCAGTTTCTCTTCCATAATTGTTTTTATTTAATTGTTAATACTATGAATTATCTTCTTTGAGCGTGGGGAGTGTAATGGTGAAGGTGGTGCCTTTGCCGA
>JAEEGJ010020517.1_pt1 | contig 14356 bp, 11 predicted proteins | sample 8958761 | NCBI WGS metagenome assembly JAEEGJ01 (sample SAMN16246546, study PRJNA631951) | gut metagenome | biome: gut microbiome; feature: rumen; material: RS-attached | host: Bos | place: Iran: Karaj | collected 2018-10 | reverse complement strand
GTCACACCGCCGAAAGAATGCCCCAGCAGAACAAATCTCGATTCACCAAAATCCTTTAGCAGCGCTCTTCCCGTAAAGTCCTCGCCAAATCTCGGATGGTTGCATCTTTCGCTATGAGCCTTGCCGTAATCCACAACGGTTCCCGTAAGCTGGGCATATAGCTCGCAGGCTCTGTCCCATGCGCTTGTGCTTGGATTCACCGAAGCGGCATAGCTTTCGTATCCTTCATTGTTCAGGTACCTGATGATGCTTCCCCCGGTAAGTCCCCAGTAAGGAATTATATCGTTTATTCTGCTGTAGCTTCCCCATCCGGAAAGCCCGTGTACAAACACAAATTTAATGTCTGATTTCATAGGTTTATTGTATCCTGTCCCGGCAGAAAAAACACTCGCGGCCACCATCAAAAGCGCCATCCAAAGCACAACCTTTTTCACGCCGTATGTACGAATCTGAAAAAACGGATACGGTCCGTCTGCCTTGCCCGCCTTGTTAAGCAGCACCATCGTAACTCCGTACAACAAAGTAACGGTCACCGGAAGCCACATCCAGCCCATCTTCACTCTGTTCTCACAGAAAATGTAAGAAACCAAAGAAAGTGCCGGGCAAATAAAATGATGAAGCAACCCGCTTCCTTTGTACAAAAAAGGCCTGCTTCCCTTACTGAGGGGCATAAGAATGCACGCAGTCACAAAGAAAGTCATAACCATCATGCACACACTCAGATATCTTATCACTTCCACAAAATATTTTAACCCGAATAATAACACCAAAAGGGACGCAAACGCATTAATAAGATTCGACAGAATCGTATAAAACATCAGGCTTTTCAGGCACGCTTTCTCCCGCCTTTTAAACATTCCGACGATTATTAATATCAAAAGAATAAAGTTCAAAATTACAGCCATCTGCAGCTCCCTGTAAGTCCCGCTTTCGTTGACAGTCGTGTCTTAAAAAGATATACTTAACCTATCAATTAAGTGGGTAATGGTCACATTATACTACAGGAGGGGTAACAATGAATGAAACAATCAAAAATTTAATCGAAAGAAGATCCTGCCGCTCTTACGAGAGCAAACAGATTACCGATGAACAGCTTGATGCCATCCTCGAGGCAGGCACCTACGCTCCCACAGGCATGGGACAGCAGTCGCCTTACATCGTATCCATCCAGGATCCCGAATTACTGGCTACGGTTGAAAGACTCAACTCAGCTGTAATGGGTCAGGCTCAGGCACATCCTTTCTACGGCGCTCCCACCGTTTTGGTGGTATTTGCAGACCCTACGCTTCCTTACGGAATCTCCGATGCCAACCTCGTTATGGGCAACCTCGTTAACGCGGCTCACGCAGTAGGCGTTGATTCCTGCTACATCTGGCGTGCCAAAGAAAGCTTCGAGTCCGAAGAAGGCAAAGCCTTAAAAGCAAAGTTCGGCATTCCCGAGAAATACGAAGGCGCAGGCAACATCATCCTGGGCTACGCAACTCCCGGAAGCATTCCTCCCGCTCCCGCCAGAAAAGCGGATTATATCAAGAAGTTCTGAGTTATTTGAACACCAAAAGGGAAAGGAAAAAAAAGTCTTTCCCTTTCTTTTAAAAAAATTATTGACAAACCAATTACCTCGTGACATAATGTGTACAATTTAATATGATAAACCGATGAAGCGGAGATAACGGCAGTGATGCCTTCACAGAGAGTCCGGGGTGCTGAGAGCCGGGTAAGAAACAAGTTGTCAAATGGACCGCTGAGGGCGCAGTCAAAGGGATAATCCCGAGTATTCTGCGACGTTTGGGCAAGCGTAAATTGCCGGAGATATGTTGGTATCTCGCTAAGCGCACGGAGTCGCATCCGTGTATCAAGGTGGCACCGCGGATAGTATATTCGTCCTTGACAGATTGACAGTCTGTCGAGGACTTTTTTTATTCTCGACGGCAGAAAGGAATCAAAATGAAAGTATTACCTTCACTTGAAACCGTACAAAAAATAGCTGCAGAGAACAAATACAACGTGCTTCCCGTAAGCACCGAAATTCTCTCGGATTTCACCACTCCCATCGAGACCATGCGGATTCTTAAGAACATTTCCACTCACTGCTACATGCTTGAGTCCGCAAGCGCCAATGACACATGGGGCCGCTACACTTTCATGGGATATGACCCCAAGATGGATATCACCTGCGTGGACGGAGAAATAAAGTTTTCCAATCTTTCTTTTAAGACCGACAAGCCTTCGGATTATCTCAGAAAGATTCTGGCGGATTACAAGAGTCCCAGGTTTGATTATCTTCCTTCTTTTACAGGCGGTCTGGTGGGATATTTTTCTTTTGACTTCTTTGGTTACAGTGAGCCTACCGCGAGGGTTAAGGTCGAGGATTCGGAGAACTTTAAAGATATCGACCTGATGCTTTTTGATAAAGTAATTGCTTTTGACCATATCAAGCAAAAGATAATTCTCATAGTGAACATGAACCTCTCAGATGTGACCACGGGCTACAACAAAGCGGTCATGGAGCTTGAGAACCTGGTAAACCTTTTAAAGACCGGTGTGAAGAGCAATGAGCCCGGCGGACGGCTTACGGGTCCGGTTACCCCTCTTTTTTCAAAAGAAGAATTCACCGATATGGTGGAGCGGGGCAAGGCTTACATCAGAGAAGGTGATATCTTCCAGGTGGTGCTTTCCAATCGCTTGAGCGCTCCTTTTGAAGGAAGCCTGCTAAACACTTACAGAGTGCTTCGTACCATCAATCCTTCGCCGTATATGTTCTATTTCTCCGGCACGGATGTGGAGGTGGCGGGTGCTTCTCCCGAGACCCTTGTGAAGCTTGAAAACGGAGTGGTGCATACCTTCCCCCTTGCGGGCACGAGACCCAGGGGTAAGACGGATGAGGAAGACAAGGCTCTTGAGACTGAACTTCTTGCGGATGAAAAAGAACTTGCCGAGCACAATATGTTAGTGGACCTTGGCAGAAACGACCTCGGACGCATCAGTAAGTTTGGCACCGTAGAAGTCGAGAAGCTTCACTCCATCGAACGTTTCTCACACGTAATGCACATCGGTTCCACCGTACGCGGAGTTATTAAAAATGACAAGGATGCTCTTGATGCTATCGAAGCTGTTCTTCCCGCAGGAACACTCTCCGGCGCTCCCAAGATTCGCGCCTGTCAGATAATCGGCGAGCTTGAGAACAACAAACGCGGCATCTACGGCGGAGCCATCGGCTACATCGATTTCACCGGCAACATGGATACCTGCATAGCCATCCGCGTAGCCTACAAAAAGAACGGTAAAGTCTTCGTACGAAGCGGCGCCGGCATCGTGGCCGACTCGGTACCGGAGAAAGAATACGAAGAGTGCTTAAACAAAGCAAAAGCTTCCCTCAAGGCTTTGGAAATAGCCGGAACGGAGGAATTATGATACTTCTCATCGACAATTACGACAGTTTTTCCTACAACCTCTACCAGTTCATCGGGGAGATTGACGACAACATAAAGGTTATCCGAAACGACGAACTTACGGTAAAAGAAATCGATGCTCTGAAGCCCTCGTGCATCATTCTTTCGCCGGGACCCGGTAAACCTTCCGACGCAGGCGTCATCATCAACGTGGTAAAAGAACTCGGTGACAAATATCCTATCTTAGGTGTCTGCCTCGGTCACCAGGCCATCTGCGAAGCCTTCGGTGCTACAGTCACTTACGCAAGCAGGCTGATGCATGGCAAACAGTCGGAGGTAACTTTCGACAAGGACTCGAAGCTTTTCAAGGGAGTTCCCGAAAAGGCTTTGGTAGCAAGATATCACTCGCTTGCCGCCGACCCCGCTACTATTCCCGCAGAGCTTAAGATTACCGCAGAAACGGATCAAAAAGAAATCATGGCGGTTGAACACGTGAAATACCCGATTTACGGGGTACAGTTCCATCCCGAGTCCATCATGACTCCCGACGGAAAAACAATGCTTAGAAACTTTATTAAAAACATCGCAAAAATGTAATGGTACGGAGGATACGAAAATGATTAAAGAAGCTATTGTAAAGATTGTTAACAAGGAAGATTTAACTTATGATGAAGCGTATAGCGTAATGAACGAAATTATGAGCGGTGAAACCACTCCCACTCAGAATGCGGCATTTCTCGCTTCACTTTCCACCAAGAGCGCCAGAGCCGAGACCACCGATGAAATCGCAGGCTGTGCCGCTGCCATGAGAGACCACGCCACCAAGGTTGAAACCGGCATGGATATCTTTGAAATAGTGGGAACCGGCGGTGACAACGCTCACAGCTTTAACATTTCCACCACTTCAGCCATCGTAGCCGCAGCCGGCGGAGTCAAAGTAGCCAAGCACGGCAACCGCGCCGCTTCTTCCAAGTGCGGCACCGCAGACTGTCTCGAAGCGTTGGGCGTTAACATCAACCAGAGCCCCAAGCGTTGCGTTGAATTGTTAAAAGAAGCCGGAATGTGCTTCTTCTTTGCACAGAAATATCACACTTCCATGAAATATGTGGGCGCCATCAGAAAAGAACTCGGCTTCAGAACCGTATTCAACATTCTCGGCCCCCTTACCAACCCCGGTTCACCCAAGATGCAGCTTCTCGGCGTATACGATGATTATCTTGTAGAGCCTCTTGCTCAGGTTCTTTGTAACTTAGGCATCAACCGCGGTATGGTGGTATACGGTATGGACAAGCTCGATGAAATTTCCATGAGCGCTCCCACCAAGGTATGCGAAATTCGTGACGGCTGGTTCAAAACCTACACCATCGCTCCCGAAGACTTCGGCTTCACCCGTTGCACCAAAGAAGACCTTGTAGGCGGCACTCCCGAAGAAAACGCCAAGATTACCCGCGACATCCTTGCAGGCGCCAAAGGACCCAAGCGCGACGCTGTTTTGATAAACGCAGGCGCTTCACTCTACATCGCAGGTAAGGCAGACACATTTAAAGACGGTATCGCTCTTGCGGCTGAGCTTATCGACTCAGGCAAGGCTGCCGAAACCCTTAAAAAGATTATTGAAGTAAGCAATCGCCCGGAGGAAGAATAATGACCATCCTTGATGAACTTGCGGCTCATGCCCGCGAGCGTGTGGCAGCGGCTCAGTTAAGGCTCCCGCTTGCGGAGTTAAAGAGCATGACAGGCAGCCTTAAAACAGCAGATTTTCCTTTTGAGAAGGCTCTGGCCAAAGAAGGACTTTCTTTTATTTGCGAGTGCAAGAAGGCTTCACCCTCAAAAGGACTCATCGCTCCCGATTTTCCCTATCTGCAGATAGCCCGCGAATATGAGGCGGCAGGTGCGGACTGTATATCGGTTCTGACGGAGCCCAAGTGGTTTCTCGGAAGTAACGACTATCTTCGTGAGATAGCTTCAAACGTTAAAATTCCCTGTCTTCGCAAGGACTTTACGGTTGATGAATATATGTTGTACGAAGCGAAAGTTCTGGGTGCTTCGGCGGCGTTGCTTATCTGCTCAATTCTTTCTTTGGAACAGATTAAAGAATACATCGGTATCTGCGATGAACTGGGCCTTTCCGCTTTGGTAGAGGCTCACGATGAGGCTGAAGTGGAAACAGCCATTTCCGCAGGCGCACGGATTATCGGTGTTAACAATCGTAACCTTAAAGACTTCACGGTAGATACCGGCAATGCAAAAAGACTCAGAGAACTGATTCCTCACAACATTCTTTTTGTGTCAGAGTCAGGTGTTAAGTCTCATCAGGATATAGCGGATGCGATTGAAATGGGTGCGGATGCTGTTCTGGTGGGCGAGACTCTCATGAGAGCTCCCGACAAGAATCTCAAGCTTCGTGAACTGAAAGGAATTTAAATGACTCAGATTAAACTATGCGGCCTCAGGTGCCCCGAAGATATTGAAGCCGCCAACCGCTTAAAACCCGAATACATCGGTTTCGTATTTGCCCGCAAAAGCAAGCGATACGTGGACCCTGAGACGGCACTTTCTTTGAAAAAGGCTTTGAACCCCGACATTAAGGCTGTCGGCGTATTCGTCAATGAAGAACTGTCTGTGGTGTCCGACCTTCTCAAAAGAGGTGTTATCGATGTGGCACAGCTCCACGGAAGCGAGTCCGAGGATTATATCGCAGAGCTGAAGGCTGCAACGGGAAAGCCTGTCATAAGAGCCTTTAAAGTGGCTTCTTCTGAGGATGTGGCTGTTGCGGTGAAGAGTTCTGCTGACCATATTCTTTTGGATGCGGGGACAGGCGACGGAGTTACTTTTGACTGGAGCATTGTAAAGAATGTTGATAGACCCTTCTTTCTCGCAGGCGGACTTAATCCTCTTAATGTGGCGAATGCTGTTGAAGCGGTTCATCCTTTTGCGGTGGATGTAAGTTCCGGCATCGAGACCGACGGAGTTAAAGATACAGATAAAATGGCGGCGTTTGTAAGTGCCGTAAGAAAGGACTGAATATGAGCAATCAAAACGGACGCTTTGGCATACACGGCGGACAGTACATCCCCGAAACCCTTATGAATGCCGTTATTGAGCTTGAAGAAGCTTACAATAAATACAAAAACGACCCTGAATTCAATCGTGAATTGCAGGAGCTTTTAAACGAATATGCAGGTCGCCCTTCCCGCCTGTATTACGCAGAGAAGATGACCAAGGATCTTGGCGGCGCGAAGATTTATCTTAAGCGCGAGGACTTAAACCACACAGGTTCTCACAAGATTAACAACGTACTCGGCCAGGCTCTCCTTGCCAAGAAAATGGGCAAGACCCGCCTCATCGCCGAAACCGGCGCCGGCCAGCACGGTGTTGCAACCGCTACAGCCGCAGCCCTTATGAATATGGAATGCGTTGTTTTTATGGGTGAAGAAGACACCATCCGTCAGGCGTTAAACGTGTATCGTATGAGACTTCTCGGCGCAACCGTAGTGCCTGTTAAGTCCGGCACGGCTACCCTTAAGGATGCCGTATCCGAAGCCATGCGCGAGTGGACTTCCAGAATCGACGACACTCATTACTGCCTCGGCTCCGTAATGGGTCCCCATCCTTTCCCCACCATCGTGCGCGACTTCCAGTCCGTTATATCCAAAGAAATCAAAGAGCAGATTCTTGAAAAAGAAGGCCGTCTTCCCGATGCGGTGCTTGCCTGCGTAGGCGGCGGCTCCAACGCAATCGGAACCTTCTACAATTTCATAGAGGACAAAGGTGTCCGCCTCATTGGCTGTGAGGCTGCTGGACGCGGAATCGATACTTTCGAAACCGCTGCCACAATCGCTACCGGTCGCCTTGGTATCTTCCATGGTATGAAGTCTTACTTTTGCCAGGACAAATACGGTCAGATAGCTCCCGTATACTCAATTTCAGCAGGTCTTGACTATCCCGGAATCGGTCCCGAGCATGCACATCTTCACGATATCGGTCGTGCCGAATACGTTCCAGTTACCGACGAAGAAGCGGTTTGTGCTTTTGAATATCTTTCAAGAACCGAGGGTATCATCCCTGCCATCGAATCCGCTCATGCGGTTGCACACGCCATCAAGCTTGCGCCTACCATGAGCAAAGATCAGATTATCGTAATTACCATCTCCGGCCGCGGCGACAAAGACTGTGCCGCCATCGCCCGTTACAGAGGGGAGGACCTTCATGACTAGAATTGCAGATGCATTTAATAACAATAAAGCTTTCATCGCCTTTATAACCTGCGGCGACCCGGACCTTGAGACCACCGGCGCGGCAGTTCGCGAAGCGGTTCGTAACGGCGCCGACTTAATCGAGCTTGGTATTCCTTTCTCGGACCCCACCGCAGAAGGCCCCGTCATTCAGGGCGCCAATCTTCGTGCACTCACAGGCGGTGTCACCACCGACAAGATTTTTGACTTTGTCCGCGACCTTCGCAAGGACGTTTCGGTGCCCCTGGTGTTTATGACCTATGCCAACGTAGTCTTCTCCTACGGAACCGAGCAGTTCATCAAGACCTGCAGTGAAATCGGCATCGACGGAATCATCCTTCCCGATGTTCCCTTCGAAGAAAAAGAAGACTTCGCTCCCACCTGCCGTAAATATGGTGTAGCCTTCATCTCCCTCATCGCTCCCACCTCAGGCGAGCGTATAGCAATGATAGCCCGCGAGGCCGAAGGATTTATCTATGTCGTATCCAGCCTCGGCGTAACAGGCACCAGAAGCGAAATAAAGACGGATTTAAAATCCATCGTGGATGTTATCCGCGGTGTCACCGATGTTCCCTGTGCCATCGGCTTCGGAATCTCCACTCCCGAGCAGGCTGCCAAAATGTCTTCTTTGTCCGACGGTGCCATCGTAGGCTCCGCCATCATCAAGTATCTTGAGAAGTACGGCAAGGATGCTCCGAAGTATATCGGCGAATATGTTAAGTCAATGAAAGATGCAATGTAAAACCTCCCTGGTAAACATTTCATCTGAAAGTTGGGCCGGCGCTTTTTGGCGCCGGTTTTTCTTTTGCGCATTTTTCTGTTGACAGACTTGGTTTATCGCGATAAACTCAAAGTGTGGTTTATATGAATAAACCAAATGCGGAGGTGCTGAAATGCCAGATTTTGAACTTGGTGCTGTACAGGAAAGATTTGCGGATATCGTCTGGGCCCACGAGCCCGTTGCTTCCGGGGATCTTGTTAAGATATGTGAAAAAGAACTGGGCTGGAAGAAGCCTACTACATATACGGTTCTTCGTAAGCTCTGCGAAAAAGGTCTGCTTCAGAATCTGGACGGAACCGTTTCTTCTCTGGTCTCCAAAGAAGACTTCTATTCCGCCAAAAGCGAGCAGGTGGTGACGGAATCCTACAACGGTTCCCTGCCGGCCTTTATTGCGGCCTTCACATCCCGAAACAAACTCTCTGCCGCCGAGGCCGACGAGATACAGAGGATGATTGATGAATTCAGAAAGGGGGAGGGTAAATGAGCGCTGTATTTTTAAAAATACTTAACATGAGCATCACAGCCAGCTGGCTGATTCTTGCGGCTATCGTGCTCAGGCAGCTGCTTAAAAAGGCCCCCAAGTGGATCAGTTGTCTTCTTTGGGCGCTGGTGGCTGTAAGGCTGATTTGTCCTTTTTCTTTTGAAAGCGTCTTAAGTCTGGTACCGGCCAAAGAACCTGTTCCGACTGATATAATGTTGTCTCCAAAGCCCACGGTTGAGACCGCTGTGCCAGTAATTGACAATGCTGTCAATACTGTGATTGCGGATAATTTCACCCCCGCGCCGACTGGCAGTGCCAATCCGTTGCAGATAGTTATACCTATACTGGCTGTTGTGTGGATTGTGGGAGTGGTTGTGCTGTTGGCCCATGCTTTTTTGAGCTGGTTTAAACTTAGGCGAACCGTTTCCGCTTCTTTCCCTGTGGAGAAGGGTGTCAAAAGCTGTGATGATGTCAAGGCGCCTTTCATTCTGGGAGTGTTTAGGCCTGTAATATATCTTCCGTCATCCATGTCGGAAGGCACGCTCGATTATGTACTGCGACATGAAAGGGCACATCTGGCCAGGCACGACCATTGGTGGAAGCCGCTTGGGTTTCTTTTGCTGGCTGTATACTGGTTCAATCCGCTTAGCTGGGTTGCATATGTACTCCTGTGCCGTGACATTGAGTCGGCCTGCGATGAAAGGGTCATCCGCGACATGGATAAAGGCTCCATGGCCGCATACTCTCAGGCTCTTTTGGACTGCAGCTTCTCCCGCAGAGCCATAGCCGCCTGCCCTCTGGCATTTGGAGAAGTAGGTGTCAAAGAAAGAATCAAAGGCGTTCTTAACTACAGGAAGCCTGCTTTCTGGATAATAATTGTTGCGCTTGTGGCCTGCGTAGTTGTGGGAATATGTTTCCTGACAAATCCCAGGGACAAAGAACCCGATTTGTCATTTCTTAACTATAAAAACGCAATTTCAACCGTGGTCGATTCAACCGAAATATGGGCTGTATCGCACACAGATTCGTCCACAAGCATTACACTTCCCGATTATGCCATAAACGGCGCAGAGTTTGCCCGTTTCCTGGACGAAGCTTCGTGGAAAGAAATCAAGTCTCCGAAAGAGGATGTCAGTTCTTCCAACTCGGTCGAATTCCACATTTCAGCTGAGTATATGCTGACAATATATGAAAATCCTGGATGTGCAAAGGTTCAATTTCAGGCAGAAGAACGCTTCTATAAAATAGGTCCGGATGATTATCAAAAAGCTCTTGACCTGTATAACAGTGCGGCTCCCGCTCCGGTTTCTTTTACCGCCACAATTACTGAGATTTCAAACGGCAGCGTGTACGTAACACCCTCCGAGGGTTCGAGCGAGCTTCTTTCTTCGGACAGCTTCACTATTCCATTAAGTGATGATACAGGGAAAATTTTCCGGGACTACATTCCCGCAGTCGGCGATATCGTAGAAATAACGCACGATGACTATGTTTACGCAATCTATCCGGCCGCATTCCGAACAATATATTCCGTGAAGCTTGTTGCACGTAATACGAACTTAACCGATGTATCCACCTACGTTACTTATGTAGGCTGGAACGATGACCGAATTGTCTGGGACGAAGCGCTTAACAAAGGCGATGCTGTTTTAAGTTCGGCAATTTATCTTCCCACATACAAGCTTGAATCGGTAGAGGATTTGAATGCTTTTGAAAAGAAATTCGAAAATACCATGGATCTGGGTCTTTGGTACGATAACAGCATAAGACCCTTCAATGTTTGTGCTTTGGACTACGACGAGGAGTTCTTTAAAGATAATGCTGTAATAATCGCATATATGTCCGCAGGCAGCGGTTCCTTCAGATACGATATAAAGAATGTGACCATTAACGGCACGACACTTTGCATAAACGTAGAGCAGACAGTCAGACCGGATGTGTATACCGATGATATGGCGGGATGGCTGTTCCTCGCTACAGTTCCCAAGTCATCCCTGGCAAATATTGAAAGGTATACAGCAAAATACGTTGGTGAATCCGAGAGTCTTGAAGCCTCGACTTTTCAGACTCCTGCCTACGAATTGCAGGATTTTGAAACCGAATCAATCATAAGTACTTTTGACAACTACGACCTCACTCATGACGGAATCAATGATATAGTTCAGGTTTCATACATTACAACAGACGGCTTCGACGGAACCTTTACCGAGCAGACATTCCATAACGGGGCTTTGGGCTTTATTAAAGTATTTGACGGTGCAAAGGGCACCGCTCAGGACAGCTCTCCCATATACGAACATGATTATGGCAAAGCACACGTGGGCAACGGCGCATATTTTATAACTACAGTGGAAGGAAAAGATTATCTGGTCGAATCAAGTATCTGGTCCGGTCAGGGCGAATCGGCTTACTATTACAACATTTTATCCTTTGAAAACGGTTACTCTCATGTTGCCGATGAAGATAACGTAACATTTGAATATGGCACAAAGCATGCTGCCGATGAATTCTTTGAAAATCTATATAACTGGATTAACGATGACTCGGCGCTGCTAATGGCCATAGATGTAGACCTGGATTTTACTTTTTACTCAACAAAAGATAATATTGTTAATCCTGACGAGTACTACCACAGAAAGATATCACAATTTTAAAGAAAGAGCGGTTTCCACTGATGTGGTAACCGCTCTTTTTACATAATATCAAGTTCTGGCTCTTATTTCACAAAATAAATTTTAGACTCCGGTCTGAAACTGCAAAATGAAATCCAATTCAGGTTATGCTTTTGAACTGTCAAAGAAGCCTGTTTCAGTACTTCTTTAAGATCCCAGGCGATAAAATCAATATAGCTGAAGTTAACGCCTGTAGCTCCGCCTATAAACATAAATGAATCCGGCAAAGAATTCTCCAATTCGGCTGTAATTGCATCTCTTAAGTCAAGTATCTTTTTGCCCCGTTCTTCATCCGTAAACATATCAATCGGGTAAAAGAGATACCCTGCAAATGCACCGTCCTCTTCCAGAGAATCCGTAATATATGTCTTACCTGCATAGTAATTGTTCATCAGCGGAAGGAATCCCGTTGAACCTGAAAATACATCTCTGCGAGTTCCGTCTTTTGATGCTTCATTGGGCTTCATAGTATATGCACTGTATAAATCTACATATCTGTCTTCGTTCTGCAACTGTTCTTTTGTCAGTGAAAGATTGTAAACAAAGTCGTCCATAAGTTCTTTAAGGCTCAGAGAGGAGCTGTCCAAAGGCGTATCAAGAAACTTAATGTCACCGACATACTTCATCTCTGCCAGCTCGCCTATGGCCTGGTCCAGAAGAATATAAAAAAGACTGTAAGCAGCATTTAAATTTTCTTTTATAAGCGGAAGCATTTTCTCACAGAAAACCGAGAGATATACACAACCGTCTTTCCATTCCGTCCACAGTTGTATGTCCGATGCGCATACGGAATTGCCACCCATAGCTATTTCCAGATTGTCTATTCTCTGCCCGTCAGATTGTCTGCCTACAAATATATTCCAGTGTTTAAGCACTTCCCCGGGTGCCTTTTTCTTAAAGTACACTCTTGTAAACAGTCTCGCCCAATCACCTTCAAGATTTAGTATAAGGTCGTATTTATCACCACTCCTGCCAACTTCAAAATAGGCGCCTTCAAAAGCTATAGACAGTACTTTCTGAAGCTTGTCAGACATCGCCTCTCTGTCCACTTTATCCTCAATCATCTGCCTGAGTGTCGCTTCTTCTTTTGCAAAAACAGCCCAACAGGTCTCGACTCTTTTACGAAACGGCTTCTCGCAAAAGGGAAAGTCTTTGTACGATTTTTTACCCGGATTGGTTAAACTCTGTTCCTTATTATTCTTAAACTTGCCGAATAAACCCATAAATAACCCCCATTTTTTCAAAGGGCTTCGGAAAAGCATCCGAAGCCCAAAATTTTATACTGCGTTATAGTTAATGAGACATCCCTTCAGGATAATCTCTCTTTCCTCGTCGGTTAAGTCGCCGAGGTGAAGGATGAACTCGTGGAGGCCGTCAGCCTTGACTGCGTAAGCCTTAATATCGTTTTCTTTGTCCTTAACGGCCTGCTTGATGCCGGGGATGAATACGTAGTCGCCCTTGGTAAAAGGAAGGTCGCCCTTGTCGATTACGAAAGGAAGCATTCCCCAGTTGATGAGGTTGGAGCGGTAACGCTTGGTAGCGTATTCATTGGCGATGTTCGCCCAGCCGCCTAAAACCTTCTGACAGGAAGCTGCCTGCTCACGTGCGGAGCCGTCACCGGGCTTAACGGCAAAAATGGTGGAGCCGATGCCGAAGTTGTTACGGTTAACGTCAGGGAACTGTGCAAGCACCTTATCCATGACCGCCTTAAGTTCAGGAAGGACCTCTGTGGGCTTTTGTGCATTATCATCCGTCAGAACCGCTTCACGGGCCTTCTCGGCTTTCTGAACCTCTTTTGCGAGGCCTACGTACTCGGGATCCTTTCGGGAGAGTGTAAACTCTGCAAGTCCCAAAGGATTGGAGCGGTAAGAAGAGGTCTCACCGGAAGGAATCAGCTCGTCTGTGGTGGTAACAGGGTCGTGAATCTCCGACACTACCTTCAAAAGAAGATTGTCCGTAAGGGCTACCATCTTGGGCCAGTCCTTAATGTTGGGACCCATCTTAATCTCCTGATTGGGGTCTGCCACACCGTGAGAATCAAATACACGGTTAGCATATATTGAAGAGTCAAAGAAGTATTTGTACTTCTTGAGTTCTTTGTCAATTTCCGTTGCGGGTGTTAAGAAGCCTTTGTTGGCTGCAGTGGCTGCGATGGAGCGGGCATCCATAAGTGCAACCGACGCAATCTGACCGTTCTGAATCTTGGAGCCTTCACGGTTAGGGAAGTTTCTCGTAGAGTGACGGATGGAGAATGCGTTATTGGAAGGAGTGTCGCCTGCACCAAAGCATGGTCCGCAGAATGCGGTCTTTACTACACCGCCGGCCTTAATAAGCTTGGTAACGGCTCCGTTCTTGACAAGTTCCATATAAATGGGTGTGGATGCGGGATAAACGCTCAAGGTAAACTCATCATTGCCGATGTATGCATCCTCAAGGATGTCTGCTGCCGCGCAGATATTCTCAAATCCGCCGCCGGCACAGCCTGCGATGATACCCTGGTCCACATAGAGCTTGCCGTCACGAATCTTGTCCTGAAGAGAATACTGAACCTTCTCTCCGAAGCTTACTTTGGCACGCTCTTCCACTTCGTGAAGCACATCCTTAAGGTTTTTATTGACCTCTTCTATGGTGTAAACGTTTGAAGGGTGGAAAGGCATTGCAATCATGGGCTTAATCTTGGAAAGGTCAACCTCAATCATGCCATCGTAGTATGCCACTTCTTCGGGAGCGAGTTCTTTGTATGCGCTCTTACGTCCGTGAATCTCGTAGAACTCTTCAATCTTCTCATCGGTAGTCCA
>JAEEGJ010020514.1_pt1 | contig 14357 bp, 15 predicted proteins | sample 8958761 | NCBI WGS metagenome assembly JAEEGJ01 (sample SAMN16246546, study PRJNA631951) | gut metagenome | biome: gut microbiome; feature: rumen; material: RS-attached | host: Bos | place: Iran: Karaj | collected 2018-10 | reverse complement strand
GTGAGTTTTCCGAGTGGTTGAAGTAGCCTGCCTCGAAAACAGGTGTGCGGGTGACCGTACCGGGGGTTCGAATCCCTCACTCACCGCAGTTTCGCTTGAAAATCAAGCAGTTATAGAAATCGTTCACAAATTCGTTCACAAGATGCGAGTTTGTGAACTTTTTTTATTCTACTAAACTCTATTCTCCTCTATGGGGTGTGTGACGATGGTTGCGGCATGTGGCGGGCCACGGAATGTGGTTTTGCACTGCGTGAGGCTTTTCGTGACTTGATGAGATTCGAAAATCTGTTCCGAAAATTCTTATCAATTTTCCGAATATTTATAGGAAATAGCGAAAATTGCTCTATATTTGTCTTTAGAATCACGGATGCTTTCAGTTATGAGACGGAAAAACCTTCTGATTGTTATTGTTTTAATTGCGCTGCCTCATGCCGTTTTGGCCCAGTCGATGCTTTGGCCGGTGGCGGACAAGGAGACGGGAACAGATATCCTTTGCAAGCCGCAGGAATATCTCGAACAACAACTCAACTTCGGGAGCCTTTTCATCGGGGGATCGGAAGACGATTGGGTCGTGTCGCCCGCCGATGGCGTCATACAAAGCATCGGCGTAATCTATATGAACGATCTGAACTCATTGCTATACGGTTCTTTTGATCCTGCCATGACGCTCGACGAAAATATCCGGTCGACCGATTTCAAGCAAGGACTTGACCCGAAATACAACAATGTCAGCATAGCCATTGCATTGAAAGACGGCAGCAGGCTTAACATCAGTGGGTTGAGTGGCGATATCCGTTTCAAAACAGGTCAAAAGGTTTGTGCCGGAGATACACTTGGCCAGTTCGCATATTCATACAAGGCATTCAAGGAGCCGTCCTTGAAGATATCCATCTCCGGCCGTGACGGCAAAGCCATGGACCCCATGACCCCGTTCGGGCTCGCATCGTCTTTCGTCGCTCCGGGCAGGCTCACCCGGGAGAATCCGATGCCTGTGGAAAAACTGCGGGAGGACCTCACGGTGCTGGAATCCGCCTTCTGTGACCTGTATCCTTCCTTGGAGGCACACATGCCGGAAGCAACGTTCCACGCCTATATGGATTCCATCCGGCAGACTATCAAAGAGCCGATGGATCCCGGAACCCCTTTTAGGAATATCTTGAACAGGATCCTATCGGACTTTCCGGACAGCCATATCTACCGTTACAAAGATCCTGTACCGGGTGTCGGTTCCGGCAAGTTTCCGGGTTTCTACATGATGTGGTGCGACGATACGCTAAGCGTATTGCTTGCCAACGAGGCCTATACGAAATATGAAGGCAGGACAGTCGCTCGTGTCGATGGCATTCCAGCGGAGGAGTATGCCCATCGGTTCGATTCTTTTGTTTATTTGTATGACGTGGGGATAGAGAGCACCCTGCCCGAAAAGAAGGTCCAGCTCGGCCAGTTTGGTTCAGCGATGCATCTTGGAGAAGATAAAGAGCGAAAGCTCGACGTCGAATTCTCGGACGGGTCCCATGCGCTGGTTCCGTTCCAAAAAGGCACCCGACCGTATAAGATTGGCGAGACATACCGGCGTGTTTTTTACTGGTCTGTGCTGAATAAGAAACGGAGTGAAGACGATATTTTTGAGATGAAGCGGCTCAGTGATTCCGTGGCTTATTTTGCGCTAAGGACTTTCGACCTGAATGATGTCCAACTGGAGGCAGCCCTGGATTCGCTGGCAGTCTGCGACCTGCCCAACCTGATCGTGGATATGCGCAATAATGCCGGAGGGGACGTCAAGGTCCTAATGAAATTGCTCTCGTGCATGACCGACAGTCCCATGGAACGGCAGAAGGGAGGGTACGACCGGGTGAAGAACCAGGGATGTATCGATGTCCTGCGATACAGTCTCAACTACTCAGCTGATACGGAGATGTTTCCGGAATATGAGCCTCGCAAGGGCGAAGACGGCTTTTTCTGTGAGGATACGATAGAGACCTGTTCCGTCGTGATGCCCGACCCTGAAGTGCATTATGGAGGAAGGATTTATGTTCTGACCAATGGGCACAGCTATTCTGCAGCTACGCTGTTCCCGTCAGTTTTGATCCGCAACCGCCGTGGAGTTTCTGTCGGGCGCGAAACAGGCAGCGGCTATCACTTTATGACCGCCTTGAAATTCGCCGACATCCGCTTGCCCAATAGCCTACAGACAATTCGAATTCCGATGGTCCAACTCGTATTCGATACAACGGTAACCGCTCGGACGCCAGCGGGACGGGGGCTGTTACCCGACTATCCGCTGCCGCTGTCACGATATGAGGTGATGCAGGGCGATGACGGACAGACGGATGTCATGCTGGAGTACTGCCTATCGCTAATCGCAGAGGGGAAGTATCTCAGCCCCGAAGACCCATTCGCCGAAGCCGACGCTCCGAAAACCGAGCCGAAATCAATGACCATTTGGCTAGCTTTCTCAGCCCTTGTAGTGCTGGTTCTCGGTGCAGTTATTCTCATTAAGAAGAGAAGATAGCGAAAGTTCCCGGCATCGTCAGGAATCCAATACTTAGCCAGGATAACTTTATTGTGCTGGGATAGCATAGTGTATAATGGAGTTTATGCCGGAATATTTACGTAAAATATCTGCGTAAATAATTTTGTATCAATGATTTAATTTACTAAATTTGTTTCAGGAATCTGAGTGCTGCTACAAGTTTTGAACGAACAAAATGTAGCATACGATGATTGCCTCTCCTTCCATTGCCTTCAATGACTTTTCTGGCAGCGCCAATGATGTGACGGCGCGTCAAAGCAAAGGCCGAACTGTTCTCACAGTTAAGCCTCGTCCTACCGGCGCGCCCTCTCCTTCGCAAATCGTTTCAAGAAATACACTGTCACGGATCTCCCGGGCTTACAAGCAGCTCTCCGATTCCCAACAACACGCCTGGGAGATCCTGGCAGAACATCTTCGCTCAAAGACTGTTCTGGGCTACTCCATCAAGCTAACGGCCCATAATGCTTTCGTACGGCTGAACTGCAATCGGGCTCTTGCTGGCGAGGACATCCTTTGGGATGCGCCGGCGGTGAAGCCTATCCCTCTCGTCAGCTTCGCTGCTTTCTATGTGAACAGCGAGGAAGTGACGGTCGAGGAGATTCAGCAACCTGACGACAACTACAAGCTCGTGGTGAAGATGACGGGCGCGATGAGTACAGGCGTGGCTAACGGCTGGAGCAAGACCGTGGTCATTTCTTCAGCCGAAGATGCCGACTGGGGCGACCTCGACCTGACGGACGCTTTCGCTGAGGTCAAGGGCACCTCCCCCGAGGACGGTATGAAGTACTTCATCGAGATGTATTGGCTCGACTCGGCGACAGGATTCACCGGACCTGTCCGAAGACTTTCGGGGGCAGCTGGACCTGCTTCGCTGGACGGTGACGGATCTTCGGGCGATCGTCGACAGTTCAAAATCAAGATGTATGATATGGGGACGGGATACTACCCGACATACATGAAGGATATTGACTTTGAACTGACACCGGGTTCGCTGTTGTGCTCGCTGAAGGGACGGTTTGTTGCCGAGAGCTCGATGGCCGGCTGGGCAGCGCAGCTTGACGGCTCCGTCAAGAACAAGGTGCCGGTTTTCGAAAGCTATGTGCTTGGCCGTGAGGTAGACTTGTGGAACAGTTTCAGTCATTGCAGGATTGGCGTCCTGGAGACATACTCACAGGTATATGGTGGCTGGGGATCTACACCTGAAAGATATGAATTCTTCATCAGCCGGGTCAATGTGACGAAGGTCAAGAGCTTCGACATCTTCGACACAGCACCTGTAAAATTCAGACAATAAACAACGGAGGATTATACGATGATCACAGCAACAGGAAATAATTTCGGAGCGTATACAATTCAATTGAAGGACTATCAAAGTGACAAGATGGTCATTTTGAACGGACGTGTGGTGCTTGACCCTACGAACGAAGACTACATCGCTGCAAAACAGCTGGAGATTTACGTCCCTGACCTCTCAATCCCCAAGAGCACGACGACAGCGGTGTTCCAGCAAGGAATGTCTTGGTCTAGGCCGATGGTCACTGCGCTCAAGAGCTGGATCAAGAACAAAAACACCATCGTGGTAGAAAAGCCCATCGTCCTGAAGAGCGCGGCCGCTGAACCAGAGCTTATGTCCTTCAGCGCTTACGTGCCGAAGGGCGTACGCTTCACTCCGGAGGGCATGACGCCCACTCCGCTGACGCTCGAGAACGCAACGTTGGCCAATATGAGTATCGTGTACCAGCATTGCTTCATCACGGATCACTGGGTATTTCTGGCGATTCAGATCAGGGGAACGAAGACAGAAACCGAAGGTGATGAGTTCTCGTTCCGGCTGAACGGACTTCCGAATGATATATCGGCGGACGTGCCGTTCTTCTTCAACGCTTACTCGTACTCGGAAGATGGCAGCTATGAAGTACCGGTCCACATAACCGGAAATCAGCTTACCTGTTTCGGCGTAACCGGCACCAACTGGAGCCAAGGCGGAGTAATGGAAACCCGACTGTTCCTGGTTAGATAACGAAGGAGGATACAACAATGGCAGCAAACGAACTCACCAAGCTCCAGGGCGCTCTCGCGATAGCCAGCTTTTCGGCTGGCGTGGCCATCGCTTGCGTGTGTTTGTTCCTGGTGCATCCGCAGGGCGAGATATCGAACTCGGCGATCTCGATCGTGAGCGAGCTGCTAGTCCTGGCCGGGGCCATCCTCGGGGTGAAGACCTCGTTCGACGTGAAGTTCCGGCGATTCGAGAATGAGTTGAAACATAAGGCTGACAAACTATGAAATACATCTTCCACTGCTTCTCTCTCCTTCTGCTTCTCGCAGCAGCTTTTGCCTGTGGTGCTGTTCGGCCTCTCGCCAATACGGCCGACAGCACCCGGGTGGAAGTCCGGTACGAGACGCTGACGTTCCACGACACCGCCTACGTGGAACTCCCGGTAATCATCGAGAAGGTCCAGACGCTCGACACGACATCAAAGTTGGAAAACGACTATGCCAGGAGCGAAGCGTCGGTGACGGCCGGCATCCTGAGGCACAGTCTGGAGACAAAGCCCGCCCAGCTGCCGGTGCCTGTGGAGAAAGAGATTGTCTATCGCGACAGCATCGTCTTCCGGGATCGGGTGGTCACGGAGGTCAAGGAAGTGGAGCGGCAGCTTACCTTCTGGCAGCAGTTCAAGATGAGGGCAGGCGTGGCTGCGATGATCCTGACGGCATTGTACGCGCTGTATCTCTTGATAAGACTATACCTGAAAAAGAAATCCATTTAACTCATTTACAAACCTTTAAAACCTCACTTACCATGAAGTACATTCCTTCTATCGCATTCGAAGAGATGTCTGGCTCCGCCAAGGGCGTGACCGCAGCGAAGGTCAAGAGCCGTAAGTACATCCGCAACCGTGGCTACGGCGGGAGCACCCGCACGAGCTACCAGGCCTCGGTGAAGGCCGTGTTCAAGCAGCTGAGCCAGGCTTGGCAGGGCCTGACCAACGCGCAGATCCTGGCGTGGAACGCCGCTGCCAACTCGGCCGAGGGCCGTTCCGTGCTGGGCACCAAGAGCAAGGTGTCGGGCTGCAACCTGTTCATGCGCCTGAATTACTGGGTGGTCTACTGTGGCGGCAACATCATGACCGCCGTTCCCGCGCTCTCCGGTGTCGTGACGCCGGCTGACGCCACCATCGTCCTCAGCGCTTCGGCGATGACCTTCACGCTGGCCAGCATTCCGGACAGCGTGACCAACCTGAAGCTCGTGATCCAGGCTTCCGAGCCCCAGAGCAACGGTGTGACCCGCGCCTACAGCAAGGCAGCTGCCTTCGCTGCTCCGTACACGCCTGTCGCCACCGCAATCGACATCAAGAGCGCGTACGACGGCAAGAACGGTGCTCCGAGTGCCGGTTCTCCCAAGGTGTTCTTCAAGTATTTCTACGTGAACACCGCCACCGGTGAGAAGTCCGGTGAGAAGATGGTCAGCGCGGTGCTGTCCAGCTAGTTCAATCGATTATCCTTTATTTTGGTTGGCCCTTTCTCACTTTGTGGAAGGGCCAATTCTTTTTATTTGATTGAGAATGTGTATTTTTGTAATAAAGAAATACGATCATGAGCGGACAACCTAAAAATGATGTAAAGCAAACGACCTTATTCATAGTTGCTATTGTATTAATTCTCTTCTCCTTCGTTTCTCCTTATATATTTACTCGTCCTGGCAGCATTGATTTTAGTAATACCGGTCAAATAGGTGATACCATAGGCGGTCTTATGAGTCCGTTTATTGCTATCGCGGGAGTAATTGTTGCTTTCCTCGCTTTTTGGATGCAAAAACAGGCTAACGATATAATAGTGGCTCAATTCAATAAGAAAATAGAGCTTGATGAACAAATTGAGAAAACCAGAAAGAAGAGATTGGTCGAATTATTGAGATCCGATGTTGATACAGTAAAAAAAGATATAGAGGTACGATTGAAAGCTATTCATGAATTCCAACAAGAACTTACTGAGAATCCATTTCAGACACGGACATTGATTAGAACTCCTGTATCGTTTTATTTAAGAATGAGCAAACTGGATAGGGAAATGCTGTTTGATGCGCTGATATATAGTGGTTCTTCTGATACCATCAAACTACTAAATGCGTTTTATAGTATTCCTGATTATTTGATACCAGCACTTAATCATATTTATAATTCAATGGATGCTTTTGAGGCAGACGTATATAGAGGGTTGACTCAAATCAGAGATAATACATTGGAAATAATCAAAACGAGTCTTGACAGGGGATGGTTTAACGAGAATGAAATCGAATGCCTAAAGGAGTTTAGCGACGCATACCATTCTGCTCATGATAATTCTCCCGATCGTTTTTTCCGTGACTTAAAAAACAACTATATAGAATTGGAGTGTCAAATCAGCGAGTTGGTTCATAACAACGAAGATTATCACGATACAACTTCTTTGCTAATAGTACAAGAGTATTTGAGGCAGATTGTTTCTAGCTATAATAGTATTGAGCAACAGACTATTCAATCTGTCAACAATATTGACGATGCCGTCCGAGGACTGGGAATGATAACCCAGAGATGCGATTACGTTCTGAGTAAAACAAGTAGTATTGAAGGATAAATAAAGAGATACTCAAGTTTAAAAAGTAGTTGTTTTATCTTATGAGGGAATCGTTGTTTCTTTTGAAGCGAACCGAAGAATTCCCTCAATATGAAGATTAACAATTGCCATAGATCCTTCTAATGATTCTAAAAAGGCAACGTCTTCAAGATTATCCATAAACAGATTTTCTGTTAGCACGGCTGGGCAGCGAGAGTAGCGAAGGATGTAGAAGTTCTCTTCCTGATCCGGGTCACCGTCGCTATAGTCAGTCCTCAGTCGCATCCCTGGCAGGTTGGTTTTCGCTGCTTCGTACAGGCACGATGCGAGGGCGTCAGCGCGAGTTTCGCCTCGGGTGGTATAGCAACTCCAGCCGCGGGCTTTCATCCATTGCTGGCCATTGCCGGCGGCATTGACGTGAAGGGAGAGAAGTATCACCTGATCGCTGCCGAACTGCTCGCAGAACGTATTGGCCCGGCGGCATCTCTCGGGGAGAGGGATGTCTTCTTGCTCGGGCACCAGGAAGCGGGAGTCGATTCCAAGAGCTATGAGGCGCTCGTGGATCTCAGAGGCAAGAAATCGGTTGTACGCATATTCGCGGAAGAAGCCGTCGGGGCTTTGCTTGCCGGGCGTGTCGGAGCCGTGGCCGTTGTCGAGGAGGATGATCATTGTCGTCGGTTTTGAACTGACGGCAATTTGGGGAGAATATGTGGAAATACCTATTTCAAGGATTTTCCACTATCTTTGTATCGAATGTTCCTAGCAAAGGGCATTTATTAACGCACCGGCCTGGAGAACCGCCCTAGGGTAGGCTCCAGGCTATTTCCATCTACCCGGTAGCCAACTCACAAAATGTAGCCAAGATGTAGCCAAGTTTTGATACTAAAATGGCCCTACAGATACCTGTAGGGCCATTTTAAGCGGTGCGGACGATATTGGTGCGTAACCTCCAATCACCTCCACACACCTCTACTGGGCTGTTTTTTATAGTCGAAAAAGTCCACATACCTCCACCTGCATGCACGTAAAATTGGGGCACGATTGGGGCACGATTTCTTATAGAATTCTTATATAAATTGCGTAACTTTGAAAGAAGAATCGGTTATTATGAAGATTAAGTACAATATCGCTTTCAAGTTACGCCCATATGGTGTAGATAAGAATCTTTTTCAGATTCGAATTCGGGCGACGTTCAATGGAGAAAGAATAGATTTGGCTACAGGTTGCAAGATTATCGATAAATCCTCTTGGGATGAGAAAGAGCAGCTTGTGGTTTCTGGGTATCGTGGCCCCAACGGAAATTCGGATCGTACTATCAATACTGTTCTCCGTAGTGAGCGGGATCGGATGGAGATGGCGTTCCAATACTTTGAGGTCAATGATGTCATGCCGTCAGCCTCTCAGGTTGTGGAGAAATATCAAGGAAAAGTGCAGGGAGAAGAGCGACAGCAACCTGGCCAGGAGGAAAAGAAGACGAAAAAGGTATCTGCGCCTACCTTGTTTCAAGTCTTTGATGAGTTCGTGAAGGAGTCTGGAGAAAAGAATGCGTGGTCGGACACAACTTTTCAGAAAATGGCATCGTTAAAGGAAGATCTTCTGACATTTAACGCAAAACTCAAGTTCGAAGGCATCGTAGATAAGGAATTGACGCGTTTTGTACAGTATCTTCGTGACACTAAGAAATTACACACTCCTCGTAAAAAGAAAGGTGATAGGGAGGATTATGATGAAGAAGACCTCGTAGGACTCAAGAACTCGACCATCGAAAAGAAGTTGGCCTACCTGAGATGGTTTCTAAACTGGGCTACGATTAAAGGGTATAACACGAATTTGGCGTATAAAACATATCGTCCCACGCTCAAGAAGACGCAGAAGAAGGTAATATATCTGAATGAAGATGAGTTGAGGCAGTTAAATGGGTTTGTTATCCCTGCGGAGAAGTCGTATCTGGAGTGTGTCCGGGACGTATTCCTTTTCTGCTGTTTCTCGGGTCTTCGACATTCGGATGTGTATAACTTACGTCGAAGTGACATTGACATCAAGGCAAATCAAATCGTAGTTACAACCGTGAAAACAAACGATAACCTGAATATTGAACTGAATGATGTAACACGGCTTATTCTTAAGAAGTATGAGGGTGTGCAATTCCCTGATGATAAGGCATTACCGGTAATTAAGAATCAGTCCATGAATCGCGATCTGAAAGAATTGTGTCGACTGGCAGGGATCGATGAAAAGATTCGTATTACTTCTTTCAAAGGAAATGTCAGGAAAGAAGAAGTCTTGCCGAAATGGCAACTTGTAGGGACGCATACGGGTCGTAAAACGTTTATCGTCACAGCGCTTTCAAACGGGACTACCCCTGACACAGTGATGAAATGGACTGGGCATTCCGACTACAAGTCTATGAAACCTTATATCGACATCGTTGATTCTGTGAAGGCAAATGAAATGAAAAAATTCAATTCGATACTATGAAGCCTCTTGACAAATTGCTTGATTTCTCATATACGCTCAGGAAGATAAATGCAATGAATCCATCTTCATTGAGTTATAATGATATGATGCAACTTCAAGAATGGAAGAACCTTCTTTTGTCTTTCGACCCTCAAGAAGTAGAGTATTTAGTAATGAGAATTAAGGCAAAGAAAGATCGAAAGGACGCTATATATAAAGTTAAAGAAGAAATCCAACTCTTCGTGGCTAAGTATTCTGAAAATGAGAAATATCTAAATGAGCGGTTTGAGCGGCATATTAGTAGAATGATCATTGAACAGGTGCGATTAGAATATGGGTTAGATTTATCGAAAATTAGAAATGAGCACCGTAAGAATCTCAGTATTTTTAGAAGATGTTGGAATATAAAAGTATTTCTAGATCATATAAATCCGCCTCTTTTAGATATAGATAATATAGATTCGCCTCGTTTTATTAAAAAGGAATTGAATAGCTTGTCTGAAATATTGGATTATGAGGTCTCTTTTAGTGAGATTATTGATTTACATCGCAAATATGACGAGTTATCGGAATTTTCAAGGCGAGCAGTTAATAAAGCTGATGGGTTGTTTCTACAATTAGAAGATCGTATTGACAAAGATGTTTTCAAGCAAATAAACGATCATGTTTGCGAGGTTGCTGAAGCAATAGACATAATTGACTCCAATATGGAGATTCATCCCGAGAAGATACCGCAGGCGCCAGGAAGAAATCGAAGAGTTCTGTATGAGAGTCTGTTGGCATTCCTCGGACCAGAAAAATATAAAGTATTCGAAGAAGCGGCAGAAAGTTATATTGGCAAATTTGGTAAAATTGATCCACGTTTTTGTAAAAGGATTTTAGAATATTATGGAGGAGCCAAAGCCCAAAATATTGCTCAAATGCATTTTGTGGAACTAGTAAAGAAATATCAAAAGGGAGTGTGCGATTTCGAACCCAAATCAATCTTTCCAAAGCTTAGTAATGATATAAAACGTGATGCTTTACTTGATAAGTTTTATCCTTTGAAGGGCAAAACAGAGGACATTCATTAGTAGTCCTCTTTTTTGTTTATGAGGGAATCTCCCAGAATATACCTCGCGGCAGCCTCAGCCTTCCCGGCGGCCCAGACGATCATCTTCGGGTCGTCCTTGAGCGCCCGTAGCCAGGACTGAAGATACGCGATGGAATTCTTGAAGGCCCGTTCGGCGGAGAGGCCGGCCTGGGCTACGAGCATCGCGGCGGTGATCTCCGCGACGAGCTCTTCTTTTGAGTATTCGTGATCGCCGAAGAACGTGATATCTGCAATGCCCTTGCGGTTGAGACGGTCCTTGTGGCCTGTGCTGTGGCCGAGCTCATGGAACAATGTCGAGTAGTATTCGTCGGCGCTGTCATACTGGGACAGAAGCGGTACGACGACCTCATCAGCGGAAGGTCGGTAGAAGGCCCTGTCGCCAGCCATCAGCGTCAGCTTGGGATGTGAGGGTTGCGCGAGGTATCCGTCAACGATAGCCTCGGCGGGCTTGACCTTCGGCTCGGCGGACGCATCAGCGGCCTTGGTCCAGCGGGCGCTGATGCCTTCGCACTGGCCGATGTTCCAGACGTTGTAGTACTTGAGGTACGGAATCACCTTGCGCTTGGGTTTCCCGTCAGTGTCAAGGTCATCGCTATCTTCCTTCACGAGCTGGGTCCAGAAAACGACCATGAGGCTCTTCTCGCCACGGCGGATACGGCCACCCTGCTTCTGGATCTGGGAGAAGGAGATGTATTCGCCGGGGCCGCCTACGAGGAACTGGTTCAAGAGGGAGTACGGCCTGCCGGTCTCGTGACTGACGGCCACCTGCTCGGGGTTGTCGTTGTTGATGCTGTGCCACGGCTTGCGCCAGGGGATGACGCCCTGCTGCATCTGGGCGATGATGCGGTCTGTTATCATTTGGTAGATATTGGATTGTGACATGACAGAAATGGAGTTATGGGTTTGACGATGAAAAGAAAAGGGCCCCTGGAACGGGGCCCCTGCGGGGATAGACCCGGGGCCTAGGCCCCTTCGTCCTCGTCTTGATTAGCGGAAAGAGAAGTCACCACGTAGTCCGTGGTGGTGTAGGTCTTGCCATCTTTGGTGTTGGTGTTCGGGCGGAGGTAGCCGGAGATGAGGACCGGCGTGCCCTTCTTCAGAAGGTCCTCCTGGATCTTTTCACCCTTCTTCGGGAAAGAGACACAGTCGACGAAGAGGGCGGGAACTCCGCGGCCCAGGTTATGGGCTACGCTATAGCGGGCGATGATGCCGTTTTTGCTGTCGAAATACTTGGCGTCGGCGACGATGCGGCCGGAGAGGGAGAAGTTGTTAACAGATTTCATGGTGTTGAGTGTTATGGGTTAAACTTAAATTTCTGGTACTATGTCACAGACGCGGGCATCCCGTTGCAAAAATTCATAGAAAAATACAGAAGCGAAGCGAGGATGATTTTTCGCCTGAATCCGTGAGGAAGCAAGCCCGGGACGGGCGCAGCGCATTTTGCGCAAGGTCAGATGCCGTGTCGTAGATTTGTAGCAGTAAATGGAAGTGACCCGATGACACTCAACTGAAATCCGACACCGACTCATATCCGGCCCCGGCCGATGCCCAGTACGATGATACAAGAATTATGAGCTACAGCTCGGCCCCATGACGAGGCTGTTCCCGTGCTGCCGGGATGCTGTGTTCCCGAAGAAGATGGAAGAATGGCAGAAGAAGTACGCGGTCACCGGCCACCTCCGAACACCCCAAAGGCGGCAGACCACCACCGGACAGGAGACGAGTCTCCCATAAAGCTGAGGGCAAGGGATGCCGGGTCCCTCGCAGGGCGCCGTTTCGGACGCGCCGGACATTGTCAAACCCGCTGCTTGCCCCTCGTAAGCAACCCTAATGGAACCGGCGGCCCTTGTGTCAAGGCCGCCGGCGGCGCTATGTAAAGCCTTGACGCATGGGTCGACGGGAATACCTTTGCGGCAGAGGGGCAACTGCCCGGGAGGTCCGTGCAGGAACATGTGGCAACAACGATCAGCAGGATCAGGATGACAAGCCGCAAGAGCTTGCCGAGATCAAAGACGAAGAAGAACCTGGATTTCATATGACCTCCAGTTTTCCGGCCACCACTTCGTAGAACGTGCGCTCACTGCCGTCTGAGGCGGTATAGCGCTGCGTGCGGATTCGGCCGATTACATGTACCTGGGCTCCCTGCGCGAGGCCTTCGAGTGACAAGGTGTCTGACTGCCACGCCGAGACATTGTGCCAAGTTACCTCGACGACGGATTCACCTTGACGGTTGCTGAAAGTGAAGTACGTGGCCATTGCGAAGCGTGCGACCTTTGCGTCGCCTACGTTGTGGGTTTTGACGGATCCGACCGTCCCTCTAAGCTCGATTCGATTGAGGTTTTCCATGATATTATTGCTTTAAGGTGTTGAACTTCGTGATGATTTCATCGGCAAAGCTGAAGTACGCATCTTCGGCAATGATGATGTGGTCCACCAGCTCGATATCGAAGACATCGCAGGCTTTGCGAATGACATCTGTGTGCGTGATGTCGGAAGCGCTGGGCCTAGGATTGCCCGAAGGGTGGTTATGTCCCAGGATGACGGCCCGGGCGTCGCAGATCAGTGCGCGTTTGAGAACGGTCCTCGCGTCGATTGGAGTGAAGGTTAGTGTACCTTTGGTGAGCATCTGGCTGTTGATTAGCCGGTGCTGGCCGTCAAGGTAGAGCGCCCACAGCTGCTCATGGTCGAGATCGTCGAGGTGGTCGCGGAGCAGGTGTGCTGCCTGCCCGCTGGTGTGAATTTGGACGGTATAGTTCATAAGGCAGTATTGAATTCGTAGAGTTCATAAATGCAGAAGCCACTTCGCTGGGTGATGCCTGTGGGCTTTGCGATCTTATGACGCTTCAGCCAGGCGCTGATGCCCGGGAGGTTGTTTTCGTCGATGAAAGCGAGGGTGTCGCTCTGAATCGGGCTGTTCAGGTTGACGGTGATGGTGCCGTAGGGCTCTTCATCGGGGACGGTGACCATCTGTACTGCGAGCTTGCCGTTGTTGCAGTAGGTGGTGAAGTCCAGCTTGACTTCTCTGTTGTGGAATTTGAGTGTTTTCATTTCCTTGCACTTCTAGGATTACGATGCAACGACACAATTCCGAACGTCACCGTCAAGGGTCGCTTGCGACTGGTCTTGCCCTTGACGGTGTGGGAAGTTCGGGATGTAGCTTTGCAACGTGATCCGGTGTGCAGAGGTAGAATGAAGATGATCAAGGATACACGCCGATTTTATCGAATCAGGTGTGAAATTTTTTAACCAACGCAAAGTTGTAGTTCAAAATGAAACAAGCTCTCTATATTTGCGTAAACTGGGGTTTGGTTTTTTGTCTTTTCTGAGAATTATTGGATTTGTAGCAGTTGCACTTGATTCTTTTTTGTAAATTTGTCAACTTAGGAGAGAAATACAAGAGTTATTATATTAATGGATATCTTTAAGACACCCATTATTCTTTCAGAGAAATATCTTGAGGGCTACTCGTATCTAAATCTAGGTAAGGAGTTCTCTCAGCATATTAGTAACGAGGACCTCAATAGTAGTCGATTTCTTCCAGTAATAGCGTGGGATATACTGAAGCATCTGCTCAATGAGAATACCAATGATGGAGCCATCGCCATCACCAACTTCAACATCCTCTTTGAGCCTGCCCTGAAGATAAACCTCAACGCCTTCCTGAAGGAGGCTATGACCGGC
>JAEEGJ010020510.1_pt1 | contig 14362 bp, 14 predicted proteins | sample 8958761 | NCBI WGS metagenome assembly JAEEGJ01 (sample SAMN16246546, study PRJNA631951) | gut metagenome | biome: gut microbiome; feature: rumen; material: RS-attached | host: Bos | place: Iran: Karaj | collected 2018-10 | reverse complement strand
TACAGCATCTCGTAAATATGATCGTCGGAGGCAAGCGCACAACGGGCCAGCATCCCGGCGGAATCATAGTCGTTCCGAGAGAATGCGAAGTTTACGATTTCACACCGGTACAGCACCCCGCGGACGATCCGAAATCCGATATAATAACAACGCACTTTGCGTTTGAATATCTGCACGATACGATACTCAAACTCGATATACTCGGCCACGATGTTCCGACAAAATACAAGATGATAGAGAAGTACACCGGCACGAATATACTTGACACGCCGCTTACGGACCCGCAGGTCTACAAGCTCTTCACGTCAACGGAGCCTCTCGGCATAACTCCGCAGGATATAGACGAGACTAATTCGGACAAACCTTTATCAAGCGGCACGTTCGGTCTGCCGGAGCTGGGTACGAAATTCGTGCGTCAGATGCTTGAAGACGCGCAGCCTAAAAACTTTTCCGATATGCTACAGATATCCGGTCTGTCTCACGGCACGGGCGTTTGGCTTGACAACGCGCAGTCGCTTATAAAAGACGGCGTGTGCGATATTTCCCAGGTAATAGGAACACGCGACAGCATAATGGTATATCTGCTCTATAAAGGGCTCGAGCCGAAAATGGCGTTCCAGATAATGGAGATAGTAAGAAAAGGCAATAAACCGCCCAAAGTCTTAACGGAAGAACACTTTAAGGCAATGAGAGAGCACGACGTACCGGAATGGTACATACAGTCATGCCTTAAAATAAAGTACATGTTCCCGAAAGCGCACGCGGCGGCGTACGTTATATCCGCAATAAGGCTCGGATATCACAAGATCTACAATCCGCTTGAATTCTACGCGGCGTTCTTTACCGCCGCACCGGACGGATTTGACGCTTCGCTCGTTATGAAAGGGAAGAGCGCCGTTAAAGAATGGATGCTTGAGTACGGCAGAAACAACGATAAGACGGCAAGAGACGACGATATTTACTCTACCTGTCAGCTCGTACTTGAGGCTATGTGCCGCGGCATCAAATTCCTGCCAGTTGCGCTCAACAAATCCGACAGCAAGGCGTTTTTGCCGGAGCACGGCATGATCAGATTGCCGTATGCCAGCTTAGGCGGCCTCGGCGAGAGCGCGGCAGAAAACATTGCGGAAGCGTGCAGAAAGTATCGTATAAACTCCGTTCAGGATCTTAAACAGTACGCAAAGCTCTCAAACAGCGTTATAGAACTATTGCGCAAAGAGGGAGTTTTGAAAAACCTTGACGAAACGAACCAGATAACCATGTTTTCTATGCTCAATAATTATTCGGAGGACGAATAAAAGTTATGAAGATCTTGAAAGCTCTTCAAAAGGAAATGGAAAATAAGCCCGCCGGCTGTTTCTGCCCGGATTTTTACCGCTGCAAAGGCTATGAAAAATCAGACGGCAGATCGCCGTCCGCCGTGCGTGCGGACGGTATAGCCGCGTTGTTTACGAAAGCGGAGCCTTATATTTACAAAAACGATCTTATAGTCGGCAGTATAAGACCGTATTTCGTTTCATTGAATGAGGATGAAATAAAGAGCGTAAACGGCTATATGGCAAAATACCCGGAACGCGGATTTCTTAAAAACGCGGACCATTTCGCACCGGATTATTTTACGGCGGTAAAAGTCGGCATACCGGGACTTTTTGACAGGATCGAAAGATCGATAGTATCTCATTCAGACGAACCGGATAAAGTAGAATTTCTGTATTCAATGAAAGAAACGCTTTGCGCGTTTTGCGATAAGCTGCAATTATACGCGGACAAAGCTGAAGAGCTTTTTAATGCGGAAGGATACGAAAAATCGCGGCTTCAAAAGATAAGAGAAAACTGTATAACGCTTATAAATTCCGCGCCGCAGACGTTTGAGCAAGGGCTGCAGCTCGTGTGGATGCTGCATATATGTTTTGTATCGGAGGGCAGATACGCGATGGCTCTCGGCAGGATCGACAGATATCTGTATCCGCTGTACGAACGCGATATAAATAACGGTTTGATTGATGAAGAATACGCGGAGGAGCTTTTATCAAACGTTTTTGCAAAGATATGCGAGCGCAGATACACGGGCGGCGACGACGTCGTCAATATCTGCATAGGCGGTGTTGACGAAGATGGGATTTGTTCCGTAAACGGTCTGTCATACCGCGTTCTTCACGCCGTAAGAGACGTGAATATGCCCGGACCGAACCTCTCCGCGAGAATAACGGCTGACTGCCCGGATAAGTTCCTTGACGAGTGCCTTAAAGTTATAGGCACGGGTCTGGGATATCCGGCGCTCATGAACGACGACGTGAATATGGCGGCTCTTGCACGTAAAGGATACGATATAAAGGACGTACGCAACTACTGCATGGTCGGCTGTATCGAGAACTTTATAACAGGAAAACAGCCGCCATGGGTAGACGGGCGTTTCGATCCTATCAAATATCTGCTTGCGATATTTGAGCGTAACGACGACGATGCACTTGATAACATTTCGTCAATGGACGAATTCATGGCGATATATAAAGAAAATCTGGCTGAGGGTGCGTGCGATTACGTTAAATGCACGAGAGCGGCGTCTTACGTTGCCGATCCGGAAAATCATACGTCGCCGTTTATGTCCTGCTTCTGTGATTTCTGTATTGAAAGAGGACTTGACATAAATATGGGCGGCAGTAAATATCCGTCCGTTCACGGCGCGGTGCTTATGGGTATAGGGACCGTAAGCGACTGTTTATCCGCTATAGAAAAGACGGTTTATATTGACAAAACCGCGTCATTATCTGTAATAAAAGAAGCGATAAACAACAATTTTGAAGGCTTTGAAGAGTTGAGAAAAACGCTTCTTGAAGCTCCGAAATACGGCAACAACGACGGCTTTGCAGACAAATACGGCGTGTGGTATACAAATACGCTGTCCGATATGTTCGACGGCTATACAACAAACGACGGCGGCGCGTATTACACGGCCATGGCGGCGAATATTTCAAATATAGACGCCGGCAGACACTTATCCGCAACGCCGGACGGCAGACTTGCGGGCAAACCGTTATCAGACGCCGCGTCGCCTACGTACGGCTGCGATATAAGAGGCGTCACGTCAACGCTTTTAAGCGTTTCAAAGCCGGATTATACGCGCTGCGCGTGCGGAACGGTCGTCAATCAGAAATTCTCGCCGGACGCTTTCAAGGACGGCAAGCGCGATAAACTTCTACAGCTCATACGCGTATATTTCAGCCGCGGCGGGCAGGAGATACAGATAAACTCCACGTCGCGGCAGGTATTGCAGGACGCTATGGATCACCCGGAAAAATATCCGTCGCTCGTTGTAAGAGTTTCCGGGTTTTCAGCGATCTACATAACTCTGTCAAAAGAAGTCCAAGAAGATATCCTGAGCAGGACGCAGCAGACGATATGAAGAAATTGAACGTATCGTGCATCCAGCGTTTTTCTACCGGAGACGGACCGGGAATAAGAACGACTGTATTTTTAAAAGGCTGTAATCTAAAATGCCCGTGGTGCCACAATCCCGAGAATATTTCGCCTGAACCGCAGATGCTTGAATACAGAAACGCGAATAAGATAGTATCCTACGGAAAAATGATGACCGTTAAAGAAGTCGTATCCGATATTATGGAGGATATCGAATTCTACCGTGCCGGTGACGGCGGCGTTACGTTAAGCGGCGGAGAGCCTATGCTTCAGTATGAGGCCGTTTCCGAGTTATGCTCGGAGCTTCACAAAAACGGCGTTACAGTTATCATAGATACCGCCGGATGCGTGCCGTGGGAGAATTTTGTATCTGTTATTGACAGCGCGGATATATTCTACTACGACTATAAAACCGCGGATGACGACGCATATAAAAATATCTGCGGCGGTGACAAATCGCTTGTTCTGTCAAATCTTTGCAGCCTTTTGTCAAACAAAAAAAGCGTTCACGTAAGGATCCCTCTCATCCCGGGATTCAATATGAGCGAATCGGATTGCGAGAATATATGTGCTGATCTTTTGTCGGCCGGCGCAGAGTACGTTGATCTGTTGCCGTTCCACCGGATGGGCAGTTCGAAATACGAAGCTTTGGGGCTTGATTACGCGTATAAAAAGACAACGCCGCCCAACGCAAAAACGCTGACGTATATTAAAAATATTTACGGAAAATATTTTACCGTAAATATAGAATAGGAGCAGATATGAAAGCAAAAGCAGCAGTATTTACCGGAGCTTTAAAGCCGTTTGAAGTAAGAGAATTCGATATAACGAAAACGCCGTCAGGTTACGGCAGATGCGAGCTTACAGCAAGCGGAGTATGCGGTACGGACCTGCATTTTCACCGAGGTAAACTGCCTATACAGCCGCCTACGATTATTGGTCACGAATTCGTAGGCAAGCTCGTTGACTGCGATGAAAAAGAAGCAGAGAAGTATGGACTGAAAATAGGCGATAACGTTATTGCGGATATTGCCGTGCCGTGCGGAAAATGCCTGTTATGCAGAAGCGGAGACGACGCAAACTGCGTGAATATGCAGGTGACGAACGGCGGAAGCATAGACGAGCCGCCTTATCTGTACGGCGGTTACGCGGAGGTCAATTACACGCCGTTATCAAATCTTATAAAGATCCCGGATCAGTTAGACCCCAAGGCCGTTGCCGTTTTCGCGTGCCCCGGACCTACGGTTTTCCATTCTTTCGCTCTGGCTAAAAGAGCCGGTATAAAAGTTGATGAAAATACCGTCGCCGTCGTCCAGGGACTCGGTCCCGTAGGCATTTTCGCGGTGATCTATCTTAATGCGCTGAACGTTAAAAAGATATACGTCATCGCATCAAAAGAAAACGAAAGAAGAGAAGAACTCGTTAAAAAGCTCGGCGCGGATAAGGTTTTCAGCCTTAAAAAAGACGGGGCGGAGAATATAAAAGCGGAACTGCAAACGGAAAACAGGGGCTTAGGAGTAGATCTTTGCCTTGAAGCGTCCGGCGCGCCGTCAGCCGTGCCGTTCGGTATGAATATACTGCGCAACCGCGGCGTATATCTGATCCCCGGTCAGTACAGCAACAGCGGCGGGATCGAGATTCAGCCGCAATTGATAACGTTCAAGGCTTTGCAGATACTCGGCTCGTCGCAGTATTCCGTGTCCGACGTAAAGGACTATCTGGAGTTTATGAAAGCTCATACGGACCTGCAGGAAACCGTGCTTGAGCTCGGCTCGTTTTACAGCGTAAAAGACGTTAATAAAGCGTTTGACGACGCGGAAGCCGGCAAAAACATAAAGACGCTTCTGGTAAAATAATATGACGGATATTCTTGTTTTCAGCGGTCAGAGCAATATGGAAGGACAGACGGAAAAGCTGCTCGACAGCTCCGTTGTAAAAGACGCTTACGAATACAAATATTCGTCGGATACTCTTGTTCCGCTGCGCGATCCTTTCGGCGAGAATTTAAGATTTGACGGGACCTTAGGCGAAGATTACGAAGACAGCATGGGAATGATCTGGCACGATAAACACGTTTTCGGCGCTTCCGCATACGGCAATACGTCAATGATCCCGGAATTCTGCCGCGTTTACACAAAAGAAACGGGAAGAGAAGTGATCGCCGTGGGTGCGGCAAAAGGCGCCGCTGAAATAGATTATTTTATGCCTGGCAAGCCAGGATACGAAATGCTTGTGAAGAAAACGAAAGCGGCTGTTGAAAAAACAGACAGCTTTTCCGGCAGAATTTATCTTATCTGGCTGCAGGGCGAAAGCGACGCTATAGCGGGAAAAGATACGGAAACGTATATAAAACTTATAAAAGAGTTGGCGCACGCGCTTGAAACCGATATTGGCCTGTCTCGTTTCGGCGTGATACGCGTAGGCAGGTTCACAAACGACGAAAGAGACGACGCGATAATTGAAGCGCAGAGCAGAGTATGTAATGAAGACGACCTGTTTCTTATGCTCACAGAGGAAGCGACTGAGATGAATAAGATACCGGAATATATGAACCCGGAGGTCGGAGGGCATTTCAGCGCTCTGGGACTGACGAAATTAGGCCGCGACGCGGCAAAGACACTGGTAGAAAATATAAAATAAAAAAGAGCCGATAAAGGCTCTTTTTTATGCTTTATAAGTAAATTAGTCCTTCGGAATACCGTCAAAAAGCGTATCTTTCTTTGCCTGATATTCATCCTCGGGCATCTGTAAGATCTTTATGCCGAGAATTATACCTTTGACAACGTTTATAATACCGATAACACCGAATGTAATGCAGCCGAATACTATGCGGAGAATACCGGTTTTTGTTTTACCAGCCATGAAGCACGGTACGCCGTATGAATTGAAAATGATTGTCATAACGCCAAAGAGTGTTTTGTTTTCCATAATAAAATTAAATCCTCCTTTTTTTTCTTATTATACTATTTTAAAAACAAATTGTCAATATATAATTGAATTTTTTTGTGAAAAATAATTGTTTTATACACGTAAAATGCAGGATTTTAGGAGAAATTGATAAAAACAGAATAACAGAACGTATTTCGGGCGTCGGGTATACGGTAAAACGTCTGTCAACTTTGACCATTTTGCCGTCACAAACCTTTATCAAAAAAGGCGAGCTTTTCTGAATCCGGGTTCGTTTCCGGCTGTTAAAAATAATATCCTCCGTAAATTGAGACGTGGTGTAGAGTGAAGACGTTGTGAAAAAACGAAAGGACGCTATTGCGTATATCGCGGAATGAAGACCGTGACGGTTAACGCTTAGATCATAATAATTCCGGCATAAACATACATATACGTGCGGCGTCACAGTTCATCCGCACCTGAACCGGTCAAGGCATCCGTCAGCTTTACCGCATACCCGGCGCCCGAAGGCGTCAGGCTGCTATTCTGTTTTCAAGGAACGATTCGAATATCTCGGATAACGTATCGTTTACGTCAAACGGGGCTTCGTAATCAACGGGAGTATTGACTATACACGAGTCGATTTTTGCGGATATCTCATCAATTTTCTCGGTCAGTATCCTGTTTTGTTTTTTCAGTTTGTTTCTGTCAAAGTTTATAGTTGTTATTCTTTTTAAATCGCATTTGAACGCGGTCTGGTTGCCCTCGGCGTTGAATTTATAACCGCACCCGCCGCCTCGGATGATCTCTTCGCTTGAGCGGAGAGTCACCATCTCACGGAACGTATGCGACACGCGCTGACGCAGGAAGTTCAGACCGCTTTCGCCGTCTATATCGATATCAAGCGTGCTTTTCGCCGCCCGTACGGCAGAGCAGAGTTTTTCTTTTTCGTCAAGCAGAAAGACGATAAATTCCGTGAGAGCGGTGATATCTGACGCGAATTCGTTTGCGGGACTGCTTTCCACGACCTCGTCTTCCGCCTCTGGCATGACTTTGTTTCTTTGGTGTATTTCTTTTACTTTTACAATGTTTTGCTGTCTGTCAAGCACTGCGATACATTCGTCCGTTAAAGACTGTATTTTATTTTGAGTACGGAATGCTTCTTTAAGGTTCATATTGTTTTCCTCCATGTTTTGTTTGAATGAATTATAGCACGCGAAAGCGCTTAACACAAGGACGTATTCCGTCCTATTGAAAAAGAAAAAAACACCGGCGGCGTCCTCGTAAATGAAGACGTCGCCGATGTTCGCGTCAAAGAATATCAAAAGCTGCTGTACGGTGTCAAGCGAGTTGATGCCTTCGTGCAGCCACCGCCTGAGCTGCCGTGTGCTTACGCCGAATTCATCGGCAAAGCTTTCCTGCGTGTAGCCGTATCTTTTGAGCATACGCCGTAAGAACGACCCCGCCAGGGAAGAATATGATTCTTTTCTGCAATTTGTCATTTTTATCACCATCCTTTTTTTTACATAACAAAAATTGCCGGTAAAAGATCCAAAATAATTCAGACGGTTTTTAAATGACTGCGATATTCTATCACACAAAACACGGTTTGTCAATAGGGACGGGACAATTTAATAAAAAATGACTACTTGAATATATAAAAGCCCCGTATTTTGTAAAAACGCTTGACAATTCAAATAATATAAGATATAATTTTTAATTGAAAGATATATATAAAGCGTCAGTAAATAACAAAGATGCGAGGTAATATAATGAAGAAGGGAACGGAGAAGCAAAAGAAGTTTACTTTCAAGCAGCGTTTCAATTACTGGTTTGACAACAGGATGTCAAAAGGATCGCTCGGACTTATACGCGTGCTGATCGCCGTATCGGTCGTTTTGACGATAACCATGGCGGGTCTTATAATCTTGTTCGGCTTTAACGAAGACGGTGAGGTAGCCTCCGTTTTCTGGGACAGCATCGCAACCGTTATAAACGCCTGGATGCCTTCTTATGAAGACGGATCTATCGGATATCTGATCATAATGTCAGTTACGGCGATCGCCGGAGTGCTGTTTACAAGCGTTTTGATAGGTATCATAACAAGCGCAATTGAGGAAAAAATAGATAATCTCAAAAGAGGCAATTCATTCGTACTTGAAAAAGACCATATCGTGGTATTGGGCTTTAATCCCGGTGAGTATACGCTGCTTAATCAGCTGATACTTGCAGCCGGCGACGATCCCGCGTGCATCGTGATAGCCGAAGATATGGAAAGAGAAGAGATAGAGCAGAATATTGCCGAAAACCTCGATATTCCAAAAAACGTAAGGATAGTTTGCAGGACCGTTGATATAACGGATCCGGCTTCTATAGAAAAATGTTCAGTTGAAACGTGTAAAACCGTAATCGTCACTCCGACAGACGATCTTAAAACGATTAAAGCGATACTTGCCGTATCGGCTCTTTTGCAGAAAAAAGGCGCGCCGGAAATAAGCGTAAACGCCATTATTTCCAAAAACGAATACAGATTTCCTGCATCCGTCGCGGCAGCAAACAACATAACGACGCTTCAGACAAATAACATCATGGCAAAAATGATATCTCATTCATGCACGCAGACGGGACTTGCGGAGCTGTTCAGGGAAGTGTTCAATTTTGAAGGATCCGAATTCTATCTTGTAGATATTGACGGAGTTGACGGGCTGACATTCTTAGAACTGACGTCAAAACTGAATAACGCCATTCCGATCGGCGTTTGCCGCGACAGAAAGACGATATTAAAGCCTGACTCTGATTTCAAACTGACGGGATCGGACAGGATACTTGTATATTCGGAAGACAACGCTCCGGCAAAGCTTTCCGCTACCGGTGCTGCGCCGTCATCAGATAATATAAGTATTATAACGGAAGAGGAACCGACAAACGCGGTCATATTAGGGCATAACGAGACGCTGCCGGTCATATTAAGCGAACTGCCCGAAAACGTGACGGAAGTGTGCATATATGAACAATATATGAACGACAATGAGCGTGCGGAACTTCAGAAAGTCGCGTCTGACCGGAATATTACGCTTAAATTCAGTGATATTGACCTGAGCACCGATAACGAAGCTTTGTATGAAGCGGCAAAAACGTCAAAACATATAATCGTGCTAAACGATCACGACAAAGATCCCGACGAAGCGGATACAGAAGTTATATTCATGCTGTTGAATCTGCGCGATATAAGACAGAGAACGGGACTGAAATTCAATATAACGGTCGAAATGCAGAAAGAGCGCAATCAGAATCTTGTCGGCTTCGGCGATACTACGGACTTTCTCGTCACGTCAAATATGTCGTCTCTTATATTGGCACAGCTTGCAGAAAATCCTGAATTGATTGACGTGTTCCGCGAACTGCTTTCTAATAAGGGAAGCGAACTGTATTTAAAGAACGCTATGGCAATGAACGTTAAAGGAACGTATACCGTGCGCGAGCTTCGCAGGATAATGCTTACAAACGGTTACGTATTACTTGGAATGACTGCCGGCGGTAATTACAGTTATTTTGTAAATTCACTTGATGAAGAGATAAAAATAACAGAAGATTCCGGACTTATACTTATCGGAGAAAGTTAAAAAAAACTTATTTAAAATAAAAAGAGAAAAGCCGTTTATCAAACAGACGGCTTTTTTATTTAAAAGAGAATAATTGCAATAATTATACAAAATACCCGTTTTGTATGCAAAGAATAGTTCGGCGGTGGGGGGCGGAGAAGTGCAGACAAGGCGTCGCGGGAAGGTTGCGGCGACCGCATCAGTCCCGCCGAGCGTCGGTTCGTGCGTTGTTCGGGGTTCGCCGTACCCCGAGAGCGGCGGCGAAGCCGTCCGCTCATACTTGATTAATTGCACATTATTCCGTCAAGCCGCAGTTAATTGAGAGCCCCGAAGGGCGGAGCCGGGTCGGCGTCAGCCGGGGCGCCGGCACTACTGAGAAATTGTCCCTCATCGGTTCAATCCTGTATGACTACAGGACGAAAGATTTTACAAAATACCGCGCACCCTTACAACGTCCGGGTGAAGTATTATCCCCTCAAAGACGGCACATTCCGACCATATCAGATCATCATTTCCCGCACCTCGATGTTCTCGGATAAAGAAGCCTGCACAGCTTCCGGCTTTTGCGTCGACAGAGAAAAGGCGAAAGCCTTTTCGACAGCGGCGGAAGCCGCCGCCGAAGCTGCTGCAGAAGCGCCGGGCGTTAGCCCGGAGCTTCCGCTCACAGACTGGCAGCTAAACAACGCCGTTCGAAATTACAAAGCAGCGCACCGTCGACTGTATGACAAGATACAGAGCAACCCACAGTTGAATCTTTTTGTCACGCTGACGCTTGATGAGAACAGAATAAGCCGCACAAATTACGACGAGATAGTGAAGCACCTTTCCGTCTGGCTTGATAACCGGGTACGCCGTGACGGTCTGCAGTATATTCTCGTTCCGGAATACCATTCAGACGGCATTTCCATACATTGGCACGGTCTGATGAACGATAACGGCTTACACCTCGTCAACAGCCACCATAAAAACAAGGGAAAAACGATCTACAACATATCGGATTACCCCTACGGCTTCACGACTGCAAAGAGGGTAACGAACCCGAAGAACGGTAATTATTCCGACGCAATTTCAAAGTACGTTCATAAGTACATGACGAAAGCTCTTAAAGAGGTCGGCGACAATGCGCAAGCCGCCGAAACTTTGAAGATCGGCGGGCGGTTTTACCTTTCGGGCGGTCGGCTGAACACTCCCGAATATTTCTACACGAACTATGACTATCAGAGCGTCAATCTTCCCGCTTTGAAAGTCGACGGTTACGGTACAGAAATCAAAGTGATCACGGCTGACGATTTAACATTTTCAAGACTGTTAAACGATATTTTAGGCGGTAACGTTGAAAGCTGAATACGTAAACCCCGCAGTTTTGCGGTATCTGCTGGGGTATATGCAGCCCGACAACGCTTTATCGCTTGAGATATCACTGCAAACCGGTCTTCGGATTGACGACGTTCTGAGTGCTCACAGAGACGCTCTGAACGGCAACACCCTCCGAATAGTCGAGAAGAAGACCGGGAAAAAAGCAGTGAAGAGCATTTCAGCGACGGCCGCGAAGCGGCTGTTGCTGAATGCTGATTCCGAATACCTTTTTCCCTCGCGTAAGCGAGGAAAAAGAAAGACGCCCCACAAGACAAGACAAGCCGTGTTCATCGATCTGAAGAAAGCAGCTGAACGCTCCGGGGTAGAAGCCCACGTGAGCCCGCACAGCGCCCGGAAAAGCTATGCGGTGGACGTTTACCACGACGGCGGCTTATCAGCTGTAAAGGCGGCACTGAACCACGACAGAGAATTGACGTCTATGCTATACGCCTACTCAGATCACCTGTCAGAGCACCACGACGAAATGAAAAGTACAGAATTCTGTACTTACGAGAAATTCGAAATTTTCGAACAAATGTTCGCGAAAATTGAGTTAAAACTCGAAGAAATAAGCCAAAAAATGGAAAAAATTGGCAATTTTCTTCTTTTGCCATGACAGCAGAAAAGACCGCGTCAGCGGTCTTTTTTGATGTTATGGAGAACGCCCCGCAGGGCGTTCAACCCTGCTTTAGGTACTTTCGGAGAAGCGTTGAATTGTGGATGCAGTCAAGCGTTGTGAGATACAAGCCGTTCTCGCCGTCTTTATAGTGCTTCGTCGATTTCTCGTATTTTCCGGCGCAGCTCATAAGCAGTTCGAAGAGCTTGAGCTCGTCTTCGGTGATCTCGATGAAATTGCCGATGTAGTTGTGCTCTTCGAGTTCGTATAAGGTGGGGACGCTGATTGTTTCGGTTGTGATGATATAAGCTCGTTTCATAGTGGTAGGCTCCTTTTTATTTTTCGCAAAATCACGCTTGTCAAGGGCGGCTCTGCCGCTCTGTATTACCCTTGACAAGTGTGATAAAATCACCGCTCAACTAAAGGAGCCTCCACTATGAGCGAGCGCGTACGGCACGCAAAACGCCGGACAGCGTGTAAACTTGACGAAGAAAATCGGCGCGGCGTATTGACTTTTGCGATATGGTGTGATATAATCTCTCACGGTAGGCGAACGGAAGTTCACCTCTGCTCAATCCCATGAGTCAGGCGTTTTGTGTGCGGCGCTGGTTTACTCGGGCAGAGAGCACACAGCCTCACAGAGTCGCACCTCGCACACTCCGGGTGCGGCTTTTGCTTTCCTTAGCCGCCGCTTGCGGCGGCTTTGCCGCACCGGGTTTCCGGTGCCTACCGCTCCCGCCCTTGAGGGCGGGCGGGGGGTGGGTGACAGCCCAACAAACAAATTTGAAGAAAGGAGAAACTGAACCGCATAAGTTTCTCAAGCAGTAAAACTGAGGGAGCCACAACCTTAGGACGCCGCAAAAGAGGCACAAAATAACATAAGCCCCCCTAACGCCGAGCTTTTCCATACAAAACGGCTATTTTGTACCCCTTGCGGGTGTATACAAAACAGCCGGAGCAGTGCGAAGGCTGTTTTTTATACAAAATACAAATTTTGTATAATATAAGTGCCAAAAATCCGGTATTTTGATATAATGCTCCGGTTCTTTGGATTTTGGAGCTTTTTATATCAGTTGTTGAGATTATTATAATAAATCACTTCATCAGGCATTCTGTAGCCTAACTCTTCACGCGCGATCTTAATAATATACTCGTCGTTATAATCTGCGTTGACTTCGTCTATCAGTTTTTCAAGTTCCAGCTGTTCCTGCTCGACCTGTGCTTTCAGCTGATCGCGCTTGCGCGTCAGTTCATTGTAACGCAGGCTCAGAGACAATACCATTATTACAAATATCACAGTTAACAATGCTAAGCTGATTTTTACAAATATTGACGTTTCTGTTTTCATTTTCTTCTACTACCTTTTGCCGGCTGATGAAATTCCTCTTTTGATATATCCCATCACGCGGCGGCTTATAATTTCCTCTTTCAGCGGATATATGAGCTTTTTTACTATTTTGACTATAAATACGGTGATCTTACGTATTAGCTTTGATAATGATGCGGCTAACATGTTTTGCAGTTTTCCGAGCGATATTTTGTATAATAATATCCCCAAAAACGTGATCAAAAGCATATAAAACCGGATTATGCCTTCATTTGCCGCGTAAATGAACGTGAATATTACGATTATATTAACAATTGACAGTATAATATCGAACAATATGTCAATAATTATACATATTTCCTTATTATTTGATACAATATTCTTTAAAACACACGCCGGCAACCGCAGTGATCCGCATAATACGCCGATAATATAGCCTAAAACCAGCGAGTACAAAAACAGTAAACCCTGTCTTTCCGGCGGAACGTAAGTCAGATCCATCAGCTGTCTTTGCCGAACAGCCGGCTTATAACTCCGCGTTCGTTCTTTTTAGCGCCGGGATAAAACACCGCCTGGATCGTACCGGAAATATTTACCGTACCATCTTCCCTGTCGAATCCGTCGACCGTCAGGGAGGAGCCGGTAACCGCCAGACAGCCGAGCGCCGTTTTGAAAACTGCTTCCGTTTCGCTGAATCCCGTTATTCCTTCAACGCCGGTTATTAGAACTTTATTTCTGGAATTGATTATTATATCGCTGTTATCCATACCGTATCTCCTTTATTATAATAGTATGATACGGTATTTATAATTATTCCTCTATTATCTCGTACATGGACTGCGCGTCGGCTTTCTGCGCGTGCTCCGAGATAGACAGGACTTTGAATTTAAGCGTTCTTTTGCCGAAAACGACTTCAACTATATCGCCTTCTTTGACTTCGTACGAAGCCTTTGCGCGTCTGCCGTTGACGTTTACGTGCTCGTCGTCGCAAGCCTCGTTTGCCACGGTACGGCGCTTTATTATCCTGCTGACTTTTAAGAATTTATCAAGCCTCATTTATTATTTCCTCTATAGCGTTATACAGAGCTTCCTCTGCGTTTATATCCGCCGCGTCCGCCGCGGCGCAGACTGCAAACAGCAGCTCGCCTAAGTCTTTTT
>JAEEGJ010020505.1_pt1 | contig 14366 bp, 12 predicted proteins | sample 8958761 | NCBI WGS metagenome assembly JAEEGJ01 (sample SAMN16246546, study PRJNA631951) | gut metagenome | biome: gut microbiome; feature: rumen; material: RS-attached | host: Bos | place: Iran: Karaj | collected 2018-10 | reverse complement strand
GGTCATCACCATAGTTCGTATCCTCAAAATACTGACCATCGGTGGTGGCTGTCATGTCGTCCGCGGACCGCGCTAACAAGTCATGCTCCAGGTGGATTTGCACCTCCTGAATGACCCTCGGGGTTACGAATTTCTTTTTCATATGTAAGTTCATAATCGATTATGCGGTAAAAACTAATTTCCCAATATGTCTCTTCTTTTTGTGATGCCCTTCGATGAGCGCGCAAAAGGGGACGCAAATTTAGAATTATTTAATCACTTTTCCAAGTATAAAAAAAGAAAAAAAGGCCTGCAAAAGGGTTTTTATGGAGGAAAAAATTAACAGTCAATGAATTGACAACCGGCACTAAAACAAATTTGGTCCGACCGAATGGCCGGACCAAATTGTCTATTCAAGCATGAGTTCCTTCAATTCTCTCAATTCATCATCGGTGAGCGGAGCCACTTCGTCGGAATGCTTCGTCTTGGCCCATGCGGTCACCTGCTCCTGGATCGTTTTTCCGGGCGCGAAGGTACGGATATAGTTCACCATTCCTTTATAGAACCAGCCGCCGTCGCTGTTGCGCCGATGGATGGAGTTCGAGTACGTAGTGAGTTCGAAATCCTTGGAGATGTCGCTCTCCGACACACCCAGCAATCCTTCGAGAAGGAAGGCGAGCGTTCCGGTGCGGTCAGCTCCGCCATGGCAGTGGAAATAAATCACCTTGCCGTCCTTCAGCCAGCCGATGATGCTGCGGATGGCCACCTGATACTGGTCCGCCGTTTCTCCCGGAGAAACAGTGACGGTCATATACTTGTTGGCACTCGGCACGAAATAATGCCAAAGCTTGATGTTCTTGTAAATGACCGGATCAGTGGGCTTCCAGGGATTCTTCTCCCCGCTTCCGCCCTGGCTTCCCGGAGGCAGGCCCCGCAGGTCCAGGTCGACGCCGACGCAGAGCCAGTTGAGGACGATGTCCTTCTTGGACGCATCCTGCTGGACGTCGTCCAGGTTGGCGCCACGGTAAATGATACCGTATTTGATCGTCTTGTCGCCGGCCTTCCAGCCGCCGAGGTCGCGGGTATTCTTGAGCAGCCCGTTGATCATCCGCATCGGTCCCTTGGGAATGACGCAGGATTCCTTCAACACCTGCCCGTCCGCGGAAAGGACGGAATAGAAATACCGGACGTCGGGAGTCAGGTTATAGACCGACGCCGGAGAATTCTCGACCTTGATTTCCTTGTAATCCGCAATATCCGGAGAGGTGGAAATCCGCAGGGAAGCGGCCTTCCCTTCCCAGGAGAGGGTGACAGGATTGGGCTTGTCCGAGCCGGGGAAATTGGACACCTCGGACCGGGTGTAGTCCGGATCGTCGGAATAGTCCACCTGTTCCAGGAAGGCGCGTACGCCCGCATTCTCGATGTCGTATTCGGATTCTTTCTTGTAGTCCACCCGCTTTGCATCCAGACTGGCCGAGCGGAACTTGTTGCGGTTCAGGGCAATGGATTTGGAGGAGCGAAGCGCTCCCTGAACGCCGTCGCCCTCGAGAAGGAGGGTGTATCCTTTCTCCAGATTCGCCGGCAGGGTGACGAGATAGTACCAGACCCCTTCCTTGAACGTCTTGCCGTCCGGAGCCGTGAGCGTCACTTCGGAAACGCCTTCCGTGACACTCTGGACCACCGGGGTGGCCTTGTCAAATCCGACGGAGAACTTTCCAGCGAGCGGTTCTCCGCCGTTGGACAGTAGGGTGACACGCTGGATGTCGCTCCGGTCCAGCATGAACCGGAGACCCGAGCACACGTTGTAAAATCCCAGCTCGTTCGACTCAGTACGGGCGACCGCGATGAACAGATTGTTGTCGAAGGTGCCGGCAACACCGGTCTGTTCGTCCGCAAGGCTCGTCGTAATGACTTCCTTGGAGATGGACGCGTCCTTGTCATAAGGATACAGACCGTAGATGACCATGTCTGAACCGTCTCCCGGCAGCGTACCTTTGAAGAGGGCCGAGGTCGTCTTCTCCGTATTCTCGGAAGCAAAGGCGGCCATCTTCCCTCCTCGGAACACCGAAATGCGCTCCATCGGCATCCAGAGGACGGTGGTATAATCCTCGTCCAGGGTCGTCCGCGTCCCGCCATTCCCTTCCACGGAGGCCGTGAGGACGACCTCATCAGTGGAGGGCGGCAGCACTTGCTGCTCCTTGGCGGAGCAGGCGGCCAGAAGGCCCAATGCGGCCAGAAGGCCCAGATGATGCAGATGGCTATAACGGTTCATAATCCACCGGTTCAATGTTAGTGTCATTCAATTCGTCATTCCCGCTGGCCAGGAAGCTCGATTCGAGCTTCAGTTCGGTCACTCTGGAGTATGGGGGCTCGTAGTTCATGGTTACTCATTAAAGGCATCGCCGGCGGTTGGCCGGCGATGCAGGGGGAGTTCGTGTTTGAGTTGAGGCTCGTGCTTACAGAGAAAGATTCACATCAGCTTCAATAAAATATACTTCATTGAGGTCGTTGATCTTGATAGCTGTTTCGTTTCCTCTAGTCAGACGGGTTTTGAAATAGCAAGGGAACTCGTTCTTGTAATCGTAAGTCGCGCCATTGAGCGTAGCATAATCGTCATAAGTGATAGTCAGGACGAAATAGTAGTTGTTCTTGTTGGCGTCAAAGGCAGACTTACCATGCTTCACCGGGAGGGCGGAAACCGCATCAGCGCCAGTTCCGTGCGTTACAGCGCGGAGACCGTTGTTCTCCGGTTCGATCTTGATCTGCAGCGGGAAGATATCTCGCGGCAGTTCATCCGGAAGAGCCACAGTCACAGTGACATCCTGATTGACTGCATCTTCAGCCAATTGGCTGACGGAGCAGACAACGCTGCCCTGAGCAAAGTTCTGTTTCTCCATTACTGTGAATTCGACTTCACGATACAGCGCACGCTGGGAACCCCACTGACCGAGAATCTTCAACTTGCTCTTTTTCACCGCGCCAACCGTGGAAGCGTTCACTTTTACGTGAAGCGTTCCCATTTCAGGGGTGCCGGTAGGAGTAAGATTGGTGACCTCGTAAATGGCAGCATCATGACCGGCGACTTCTTCGATGGCATACTGAATGGTGACAGTCTGACCTTGGTAAGTACCGTTGTTCACGCGGACATCGTTCGGATGATTCTCCACATCCGGGTAGAACCAGAAGTTGATATCGAATTCATTTGCTGCACCAATCGAAGTCTTGCTCATCTCGCTGACCTTGATCAGGGACTTGTTGTTGGTGATTTCATCCAACATGGCCGTAGCAATATTGGCGGAGATGTCACCTAAGAAGGCCCCGCTGTATGCAGCTGCTGCAGATGTGGGATGAACATCGGTAGTAATGGCTTTGACCTGGAAGATGTATTCAATATTGCGCAGAATCGGAACGGCACCGTCGTCAGTCACGAATGCGACCTTATAATAGCGATGAAGATTACCATTGAGCGAAGAAGCGATACTTGCGTTCGCATTCCAAGTTACATCCAGAATAGCACCAGATTCAGCGTAGGGTTTGTTCAAGTCAGGAATGGTACGCTCGTACATGTATTCAAAAACCCCGGGGTTTTTGAAGCTCTTTCCTGTGATTCCCTGACTGAGTTCCGTAGAAAGGATGTAACCTTTGTAAGAATTCATAATCATGGCCGCGTCAGGCGTCGCGGAAGAATAAGCGGTGGCATAGCCGGTCGTACCAGAATAAGGAGCGACCGTTCCGGAAAGAGGAGTATCCACCAGATAGAATCCGTTCAGGGTGAACTCTGCCCCTTCCGCCGCTTTGAAAGTGACCTTGGCGAAGTTGCGGATCAGATTGATGTTCTTCATCTGAGCGATATCCTCGGCTTCATATTCCTCTTGTTCGGTAGGAAGGACATTGCCATCTTCATCAAGAACCTGAGCCATGGCGTATTGCTCCTTGCCGTCAACGATGATCACTTTCGGGCGAACGGCAGGAATCTCAACGCGCTGCCAGTAGGCGGCGTTACCATTCACGGAAAGCAGCAGCGGCATTACTTCTTTCTCGTATTTGACCGGAAGCGGATTGTCAAGGTTGTAGAGATTTTCTTCACTGTCGGTGGCACCGGCAAAGAAATCAAGCACCAAGGGATCTTCGGAAACCGGAAGTAAGACCTGGTAGGCGTACTTGTAAAGCGGCTTGGACGAATCAGTCTCATCCGTAAGGTCATGGGTAATCGGCGGATCAATTCCGATTTTCTGCGACGCATCAGTTGTAGGATCCTTCATCAGGGTTGCCTGAACAAAATGCTGCAGCTGGCCACCATGGCCGTTTTCACCGGCACCGAATACGGCGACGAAGAGATCACCGTTCTCAATGGCGTTGGGCTGCTCTCCAATAGGATGAAGAGCGCGGGTTTCGGCGGAATAAAGTGGCGTTTCAGGAACGGTCACGTAGAAGGTGACACGAGCTAAGTCACCATCCTGGGGCGCCCTCATGGTGGTCAGGACAGGCTGCACAGGATTCATTTCCCGGGTGCAGGAAACCAGGCACAGAAGAGCGGCGCTGAAAATATAGATGATCTTTTTCATATTCAAATTCTCCTATTCTAGTTTAAAGTACCGGGATAATAGGTGTGAACATCGTCTCCGGTCAGAGGAGCCTCTTCACCCCAATACCAGACGTCATAGACGCAGCGGACAGAGTGGTTGGCATTTTGACGATCCTGGAAAGTCCATGTCTGGCCTTGATTCCAACCAAACACGTTTCCACTAGAGGCGTAGTAACCGTCTCCTCCGTTGAAAAGATTGTCAATGACACCCATTCTCTGGAGACTGTAGGCGAAGAACATTTCGGCCTCTGTAGGGAGTCTCCAGCGACCGGCAGGATATCCGGCTTCCTGATAGGTAGCACAGCGTTTTTGAGCTCTATCCCAATTCAAGTTTCCTGAAGTTCCGGGACGTCCGGCAACTTCGGAATTGAACATAAATGCAGGTGCAATCAGGTTCTTCTGAACGTCAGAGCCTTTCATGATCGTACCGGCGGCGGCGTCAGTCCAGTTACGTGTCTGGGTTCCCCAGAGGTAAGGGTATAAATCATCACCGTCAAAGCCGGCATTAACTCTCGGATCACCGATGATGTATTCCTTCGTAGGCTGATTGTCGCCGTTACTGACAACCGTATATGAATTTGAGTTGGCGGCAAAGGCGCTCACGGTAATGAGGGTCATTGTCTTCGTTCTGGTGCCCAGTCCGTCTGTATTCAAACCGCCGTAATTGGCAGTATTACTTGAACCAGACCAAATAGTTCCATTTGAAGTCATATACCGATAATAACCATTAACACGCGCTTCAGTATTCGGATGGGGATTTACAGAAGCCTCCTGCACAGTATAATAGCCGTTCACAAAACTGTTCAATCCCATGATCAGGCGACCGTAAATGGACGGGTACTGGATGATGGTCGCAGAAACGGTCTTCGTCAGATACGGCTCGTCAGCCGTTTGTTTGTGCCGGATGGTGACGGTCCATTCGATCGGGCTGCAGTCGAATGAAGTGTTCGTGCTCGTGGTGATTGTTGCATCCAGATTGTAGGTAAGCGTAAAGGATTCGCTGCCATTAGGGGTGCACGTATAGGAACGGATAGGATGAGTGGCACTGGAACCAATAGGATTCTCATCGTCTGTACCAAGTGTCTCAGTAACCTTGGACTGACGGCCAACTACACTGACAATCTCAATGTCATTACTTGAGGCCACCGGCACTTCGATCGAATTGATACCGTAGATCGCATGGCGCTTCACCGGGATATCCAGATACCGGGCGCTTTCGACGGAGGTCTCGATCTCACCGGGGGAGAACCAGTCGTTCACGAAGATGTAGTCAGAGAAGAGGGCCCAGTCGTCTTCGGTACCGCCGAGGACGGAAACTTCCACGTCCAGCTGGTAGATCTTGTTCCGCTTGAATTCTTTCAGCTCGGGAAGGATGATCTTGTAGTAGAAGTTGTTCATACCCTTCAGCTGGGAAAGCCAGGGAATGAAAATCTTGAAATAAGGAGCGGAGACATCCGCGGTCTTATATGCCTGCGGATAGGTATAGACCGGATCCGTTGTGTACTCGTAGAATCCATCTTTCAGCGTACCGCCGGCCGGCATGGCCTGGTCGGTGTTGTAGTAATTGGCCTTGTTGTCGAACGGCATCGGAGTCGCTGCGACGGTCGCAGTCTTGCGGGCATAGAGGAAATTGACCCACATCTGGTCGCGGACCGGGATCCAGACATCGCCGAGAGCATCGGTGATGGATTCCTTCACTTTTATGTTCAAGACCAGTTTTGCGGCAACGCGGGCGACAGGAACCTCCTGAATACGATCTTCGGCACTTCCATTCGGAGTGAGGTAGATCAGACCGGATTCCTTCGAACTGTCGAAAGAGTCCATGACGAATGAGGTCTGCGCTTTCGTGAAATCAGTCGAGATGGGAAGCGCAAGCAGATCGGTCATCGTTTTGGCGGTAACCTCTCCCGGATAGTTGACCAGCGCGTAGAAGTAAGAGGGGCCCTTCAACGCCGGAAAATCGTCCGTATTGATGAATCTATCCTGAGTCTTGTACTCCGTGGCGCTTACCTGGTTAAGGTCACCGGAAGTCAGACGGCCGGAAACAATCGCCTCGCTGTCCGGATTCTCATCGGCGAAGAAGAAGAAGTCCACGTGGTCGATGACATTCTCTGCTCCTTTTCCAGCAACTTTGCCAGCGTTTTCGTTGATGTCAACCCTGGTGGCCATCTGGGCCGTTCTGAAAACGAGTGTGAGGTTGCTGCCTTCCTGTTCACTGTCCAGGACGGCTTCGTGCGAGCAGGAAACACCGGCGGTCAGTGCTGCTGCCAGAATGGAAATGTATGTAATGAGTCTTTTCATAACTGTTCCTGCAAATTAGTTGTTATACAACGAGTTGTTGACGAAGAACGTGTGATATCCACGGCCCCGGTCGTAAATCTGGGTCTCGGAATCGATGTTGTACTTGTGGCCGTCCTGGTCAATCGCGTAAGTATGGAAGTAGAAACTGTGTGCCTCACCGGCAGGTCCGTTGTAGGTGATGTTGATCTTGACGGCCGTGTTGCCGTCGCCACCGATAGGACCGTCCAGCGGTGAAGCATCGGTATCATCGTAGGCATTCGCAAAGGTGAAATAAGCCTCATCACCTTCAACGGGATTCTCCTCGGTGCCTCCCACGGGCACGAGTTCCCAAGTTCCGTTTTTCGGCAGCATAATTTTGAAGAAAACGGTAACCGTCTTGCCATCGATGAAATACCACTGCTGACGATAAGGATCTTTCTGACGGTCGTCACCGGTGCCGCCGAGGTGCAGGTCGGAGTCACCGTTCTTCACGCCATCACCGGACACGGCGAACTGCGTGGACTGCGGGAACTCGTCGGAGACACCGTCGACTGTGACGGCTTCCCACTCCAGAACCTTGAAATCAAAGGTGAAGTACTGGAAGAACCAGCCGGTCGGGAGAATCAGGCCGTTGATGCGATGCTTGTAGCAGCCCTGGAATTCCTTCATCTTCGTCTTGTCGGTAGGCAAGGTCAGCTTCATGGCCTTGGTGCCCTCATTGGTGTAGAAGACGACCTTCAGGTCCTTCAGGTTATGAGGAAGGGCGAAAATGTTGAGGGAAAGCGTTTCCATTTCACCGCTCTTGATGGTCAGGCCGTCACCCGGCATGGTAGCTTTGACGGACATGGCGGCATCGTCGGCAATCGTGAAGCCCCACTTACCATCTGCGAAAGCAGCAGTGAATTTGCCGGACAGAGGGGTGGTCTCGGACTTGATCTCCATGGCCTTGATGGTCAGGGGAGTCGTCAGTTTCGTCGTGATATTGAACTCGAAGTCCGTGAACGCCGGCTTGAAAAGAAGATCCACGGCAGGACCCGACTCCTTGGCGCCACTGGCATAAGCGAGCATATAAGCCTCCTTCATGTCGGGAACATAATCGTTGAGGTCCGTGGCGGTGGTGTTCGTGTTCTCGGCCAGCGTCTGCTCGGCAGAGATCTTGAGCGGAACGGTATTGCCCTCGAAAGACTTGGTCACGGCCTCCGCGGGGTAGAGGGCCCAGAACTGGCACGCCTGGTCGTTCTCCGGATAATGGAGGGCGCTGCTCTGGCTGGTGATGTTCGCGACGCTCTTGATGTCGGACACCTTGATGTTGGTAAGGCCGTACACCGCAAGATTGGGGTTGCCGGCGAAATAAGGAGTCCTGCCTTCCGGAACGGCGGCTAAGTCACTCCAGATCATGATCTTGTCATCGGCGCTCCAGTCGATGCGTTCCTTCTCGCTGTCGCGGACACCGCTGTAGGCGGTACGCGTCTCCGCATTGGTGCTCGCGCTGAAACGCACCGCGCCGTCGGAATTCTCAGCTTCGTTTCCTTTCTGACATCCCGTCAAAGAAAGGAGAATGCCTGCGCTCAGCAGGATGATGTTCGTGATTTTTCTCATGGTCATCTCTCCTTTTACTCAGAAGTCCAGTCTTGGTCATCACCATAGTTCGTATCCTCAAAATACTGACCATCGGTGGTGGCTGTCATGTCGTCCGCGGACCGCGCTAACAAGTCATGCTCCAGGTGGATTTGCACCTCCTGAATGACCCTCGGGGTTACAAACTTCTTTTTCATCTTCATAATCGATTATGTTTTGAATATATCTTCTTAAAAGGGCCATTATGAGAACTTCAGTTACTGAAGAACGCACAACGGACGTGATTTCTCGTTACTATACAATACTATTCAAGATACAAAATTAGGAGATATTTTTCATTTTATCAAATGTTTTACCAGTTTTTCACTCAATTTCGTTTGCTTCCTATTATCTCTCCATACGAGGTGAAGAGCCTATGCTTCCTATCATACCCTAGTAGTGCTGATGAAATCTAAAAAAAACCTAAAAAACCTAATATTTTATATATTATTAGGACACTATGAAAAAAGATCGGTCCGACCATTGGCCGGACCGAATCATTTATCACACAAGGTTCAGCGGAGCGCCTCTGCCACCGCCTGCTCGATTTCCTCTCCGTGCATATCCCGCTTGACAATTTTCCCGTCAGGTCCGAAAAGGATAACCAGCGGAATGGAGTCGATGTCAAATTGCCCGTCTGGCGACGCATCCTCGACAAACACGAAAGAAGGGAAGGTTATCCCCCACTCCGGGATGGCGTCCATCGAGTCCTGGATTTCGTCGCCATAGGTGACGCCGAGGAACTTGAGCTTGCCCGCGTACTTCTTTTGAACGGCTTGAATGTAAGGGAGTTCCTCGCGGGCTTCGTCGGACCAGGAGGCCCAAAAGAAGGCCAGTATATAGTTGCCCTTTCCCACCTGTGCATCCCAGCTGGTATAGGTCAAGACCACCTTGCCGGACTTGTTCATGTTCAAGAAGGCGTTCTTGAAACCGCCGGCGGGCGGGGCATCTTGCGCTTGCAGGGAAACACAAAAAAACAACATGGCAACCGCCATCAGGACGGTCTTGGCAAAACACATTCTTTTCATATTCGCAAAAATAACAATAATTCGCAAAACGTCCTAATTGAAGAAATATTTGGGAGTAACGCGAATATTGACTACATTTATCATCGCAATAGCAAAAAAAATGTACCATGATGAACCTACTCCTGCAATCCTCCGCTCCGGCGGCGGAGGCTTTTTCAACTGACACGTTGGTCGCCAAGGGCGCCAAGCTGGTCGAAACCATCAAGACCACGCCTGCCGATCAATTGGTGGCCGGCACCGCCAGCACCGTCGCACGATTCGGGCTCAAGGTCCTGCTGGCCGTTGCGATCTATATCGTCGGCGCCTGGCTCATCCGTAAGACCAAAAAGCTCATCGCGAAGTCCTTCGAGAAAAGAAAGGCGGACAAGACCCTCGCCACATTCATCCAGAGCCTGGTCACGGCCACCCTCTGGGTAGTCTTGATCCTCGCCATGGTCGGAACGCTGGGAATCAACACGACCTCTATCGCCGCGCTGCTGGCGGCAGGCGGTATGGCCATCGGTATGGCGATGAGTGGAACCGTCCAGAATTTTGCAGGAGGACTGGTCCTGCTGGCCTTCAAGCCTTTCAAGGTGGGTGATTTCGTCGAGACCCAGGGGAAGTTCGGCCGGATTTCGGAAATCAGCATCGTGCACACGAAACTGATCACCACGGACAACCGGGAGATAACGATTCCCAACGGGGCGCTGGCCAATGGCAATATCGACAACTACAGCAGCCGAGATCCGCACCGCCTGAGCCTGAAATTCAACGTGCCGTATGGCACCGATCTGGATCAGCTCCGTGAAATTCTGCTGGAACTGGTCAAAGACCAGCCCAAGATTCTGAACGCCGAGACGCCCGGCGCCAAGAACCCCAAGGTCTATCTGGGCGAACTGCAGGACAGTTCCATTCAGATCAAACTCCGGGTATGGATGCTGGCCAAGGATTACAAGAAAGTGGAGCACTGGCTCAACGAACGGATCTACAAAGAGCTTCCGAAGCACGGCATCCACTTCCCGTTCCCTCAGTTGGATGTCCATATGAAGTCCGGCCGCGATGATGATTAGCGGTTCACAGACATCCTGAATCGCCTGGATAATATATTATGGACGGCCCTCAAGCGGGGGCCGTCCTACGTATCAATCTCATTTCCGAGCAAGTCCTTGGCCACGCGGTGGCCACGAACACCGCGGTCACCAGCAGTTTGAAGGAATGCTTCAGACTTACTCCTCCTCGGCGACAGCCGGGCCTGCTTCCCTTTCTTCAGTCGGTTTCACGTCCGGTACCGACGTCGTATCCGCAGGAGAACCGACAGCCGGTCCCTCCTGGGCCGTTTCCTGCGGCGGACGCGGTTTGATAATCACTTTTTCGTGGGTCGTTGTGGGCTTTTTCATATTATTCAGATTAGATTTAACGTTTCATAAGAAAAGATTCAATGGCCTCAATGGCCGTTTGGATATCCAACGTATAATCTTCGATGTCGTTGAGGCGCAGCCAAGGAAGCCGGTCTCCGGACTTGGAATAATGGCGGTTGATGTCCGTTTGCAGCAGTTCGCAGGCATCGTAGGCGCGGATAATCGCCATAGAAAGCTCGTTGTCGCCCACTTTTGGGAACAAGGAGGACATCTTCAGCAGTTCAAGGGCATTCTGGCTGAGCGCGAGCGACACATAGGCATTGACCTGGCCCTTATGGTACTTCACGATGTCCGCCGGACAGGAGGCCAGGTCTTGCTGATGGTCGGAAAGATACTTGGCGGAAATCACTTCCTGCTTCAAGAAGTCGTTGAGATGATCGATGTCTTTCAAATTGGAATTCAGCTCCGTGCGGACCAATTCCATCGCGGACCTCACGGACTTCCGTTCGTGCGACCGGTTGACAATTCCCTGCAACGTAAAGGTGATCGCAATACCCGTGACGACCGGAAGCAACTTGTTCAGGAATTCCCTGAGCCAACTTTTGAATGTGAGACGCTCTGCCATGGGTATGAAACAAAAAACTTCCCAAAGATAGTGTATTTGACGAAAAAAGCCAATACCTTTTTGAATGCTACTCCGGATTGCCCTCCATGGCAGGCTCTTGCACGGGCACGACCCCACCGGTGTGTTCTTTCTTGAAATTCAGCCGGGAGCGCCCCAGCGCGAGGTTGAGGCCGATGTACAGATTCAGTTTCATCTGGTCGCGGGGCAGGACAGCCATCGACCGTAACTGTTCCGGCAAGTCATCGAGCAGCGGGGCGGCGTTCACCGTATGGAAAGGAATATAGTCGCATCCCAGGAGCAGATTGATCCCGGCCGGATGCAGATTGAGGGCGAAGCCGAAGTTCTGTCCCATCTTGCTCAGGGTCGTACCCGTGGACAGGCTCAGGAAATTGAGGGGGTTCCAGTTCAGGCTGAACCGTCCCGCGTGGTGCGAGAAAGTGGCTCCTCCCCTGCCCTGGTAGAGCAGGCCCACACTGAGCCGCTCATAGAAGGGCATCCGGAATTCGGCTCCGAGGTTCACCCGAAAAGGCAGCATCTCGAATTGGCCGCCGGCCCCCGAATGGTCCTTGAAGCGGAAGATGCCGGAGAGGGCCGATGTCGCCTCGTCCATCTCCTCTTCCCAAGTGTCATTATCGCCGCCTTCCTGGTCGGAGGGTGCCCATGTATAGGAGGTTTCCGGCGAAACGCCCTGGATTTCCCGGTTCCAGCGCATAGGCCCGAGATCCAGGACGGCGGCCGAAAGGGTCAGGTACGGAAGGACGTTCCAGCTGGCTCCGAGGTCCAACGCGGCCCCATAGCCGGCAGACCCGAATTTCGAGCCGCCGAATTCGATGGACCCGACATCCAGGTCATCTCCATCTCGGCGGTAAATTAGGGTGGGAGAAGAGGCGTTCAGGATACTTTTGGCCTGGATTTCCCAGCGGTCGCTGGCCATGGACAGTTTCATGCTCTCCGCCAGGACCTCCGCCTCGGCTGCTCCGACGAGCGCTTTGACCCGGAACCCGACGTTGAAGACGTTGTTGTAGTTCTTGGACCAGCCGAAAGCCAGTTCCACGAACTCCTTGGCACGGATGCCGGTCCCGGAGAAATCGAACGAGTTCCTGCTTTGGGACCCTTCCTTCAAGAAATCCAACAGATCGTACGGGGCGGAAACGGAATTCAGGCTCCGAACGTTCAGGTCGATCGTATAGAACCGCCGGTCGGCCCAGAAACCGATGGTCAGCAGGTTCACGCGGGCATCCAAGTCCAGCTTGTTGTTCCGTCCGATCTTTCGCTGGAACTCGGACGGACTCACGCGGTCGTTCATAAAAGTGTACAGATACCCGTTGTCTCCAGGATAGAACAAGGAACTGACTCCCAGGTTGCTCCAGGCCCCTACGCCGGTTCCGCCAAGGACGAGCGAGAAGATGTTGCGCTCGCTTTGGAAAGCCGGATTCATTCGGAAAGCATAAGGGTTTCCCCCCAGGAAATAGCCGGTTTCCAGCTCCTGGGAACGGGCGGAAGGCACCGCAAGGGCGAAAAGGGCCAGAACTGGCAGAAGGAAATAGGCGCGTTTCATCTCGTTCATTGGATTAATGGTTTGCGGAATCCGAATCCAGCTTGATCTGGATGCCGTCAGGTAGGTACAGGCTCATACCGGTCAGCCTCAGCCCCTGGTTGCGGTTGAGGCAACTCCGGGACGGATCGAGGTTGCCGGGGGCCGATGCCGTCAGTTCCAGGCTCAAGCTGGCGAAGCGGAGGTCGCCCGGGGTGGTAAGGGCGATGGAGCCGCCGATGGTTTTAAGGGCGGGAATCATCTCGAAATCGGGTGTGACCTGGATGGAATCCAATCGCTTCCCATCAGCGTCATAGGCATAGAGACGGAAAGAAAAGTCCAGGGGCGTAGTATTCTCGATCGCCAGGAAGAGGACGGCCGTCTTCAAACCGATCTCGTCCAGGTCCAGCTCGGCATTAAGCGGCGCCGACATGCTGAAATGGGTCCCATGGGCAAACCGGATGGGAGACTCGGCGGAGAACTGGCAAGAGATGTTGTACAGCTGGTCGTGGGATACGTAACTACGTTGCTCCGCATCCATGAAGACGCCCAAAGAGCTCATTCTGATGGCATCGGGGATCGGAGTAAACATCCTTCCAAGCTCGGGGATGACCCGATAGTAGTCCGGGAAGGCGGGAGATTCTTTCCCTACGAAGAAATGCTGGTTGTAACCGTAGTTTATGTCCAGCCCCTCGACGGAACAACGCGTCGAAACCATACCGGAGCGGACGGCCTCGATGCCCGCATTGACCGATGCCAGAGCCGGAATATCACTGTCCACAGTGAGGGAAACCACCATGTCAGACAGGTCCATGGCAACGGCCTGACCTTTCCCGGACAGCAGGTCCGGAACAGCGTCAAAGGTATATTCAACGGGCTCGAAAGGGACGGGAATCTGATCGCCGTCCGCATCGGGGAGGAGGAACTGCAGATGGACCGGGTCCATATCCAGATGGATCAGATAGTCCCCGGAATCGTCACAGCGGATGAAATCGTAGTCATTCTCCAGCGAAAAGACATCTTTCAGATAAATCTGTGCGTCCGGAACGGGAAATTCCAGGCCTTTGAAAAGGGTCATCGTCGTGTCCAGCTTGGAAAAATCGTAGGCAGGATCGACCTGGCATCCGATGGCTGGAAACAGCAATGCTGCAGGAAGAAGTAAGCGAAAAAGGGCTTTCATAGGACGGGTCAGCAAAGGTATATTGCAAATATACAAAAATAGTTCAGACTACCCTATCCCGTTTCCATACGGTTATTTTAAATAATTTTACTATATTTGCAATCGACCCCGGAAGACCTCCCGTCTTCCACGAACTTACAAACAGCACTGCTTATGAAAACGGTAAGAGTGTTCGCACCGGCGTCCATCGCCAATCTCGGG
>JAEEGJ010020504.1_pt1 | contig 14367 bp, 15 predicted proteins | sample 8958761 | NCBI WGS metagenome assembly JAEEGJ01 (sample SAMN16246546, study PRJNA631951) | gut metagenome | biome: gut microbiome; feature: rumen; material: RS-attached | host: Bos | place: Iran: Karaj | collected 2018-10 | reverse complement strand
AAAAGGTACCAACATGAGGACACAAACCTACGTGCTCCCTGAGAAAGATAAGTCGAAAGCAGACGAGTTGGAGAAGAAAATCAACCAGCTATTGTCTGGCGACAACAACGTGGATGTTTGCACGCTGCTATCAATACTGAATAAGAAGATGAAGAAATGACGAAGGTAAGACATATATTAGGCATATCAGGCGGTAAGGATAGTGCAGCCCTCGCCATCTATCTGAAGAAGACGTACCCATCGTTGAAGATTGAGTACTACAACTCAGATACTGGCTGTGAACTGGCTGAAACGGAAACGCTAATCAATCGTCTGGAAGCCTACCTTGGAAAGATTGAACGATTGAGGGCTGCTGAAGGTAGTCCTGAGCCTACTCCATTCCATCATTTTTTGAAAGCGATGGGTGGCTTCCTTCCATCGCCACAAGCACGTTGGTGTACCAAGAAGATGAAGTTGGATAAGTTCGAGGAGTATGTGGGTGATGACTATGCTGTGTCATACGTTGGCATCCGTGGTGATGAAGATAGAGATGGCTATATCTCTTCAAAACCCAATATCCAAGCTATTTTCCCATTCCGCAAGAATATTTGGAGTATTGATGTTATCAACAAGTTCTTGCACAAGGAGAACTTAGATCAGATTGTTGATATATACGAGAAACTATGTCCAGAAGGATTCCTTCGAGATGAGATTATTGAGACGGTGAAGAAGCCTATCACTAAGCAGTTCTATTACTCGAAGAAGATGAATGCGCTGCTTGACTACGACATCAAGTTGTTCAATCATGCTGTTTTTGAGTTCCTGAAAACGACAGACTATCCTGTGGGTAAGCTTGATGAATTCCCACTACTTGACAATACAGATATATTGGTGAAGGACGACATCTTTAGATTACTGAGAGAAAGTGGCGTGGGTGTACCAGCATACTATGAAGAAATCCCTTTTGAGGTGGATGGAGAAACAGGCACTTATTGTCGCAGTCGTTCTGGTTGCTATTTCTGTTTCTTCCAGCAGAAGATAGAATGGATTTGGCTCTATGAGCAGCATCCTGACCTCTTTAAAAAGGCGATGGAGTTTGAAAAAGACGGCTATACGTGGAATCAGAATGAGAGTCTTGCAGACTTGATTAAGCCTGAGCGCATACGCCAAATTAAACTCGACATCATCCGTCGCCAAAAAGAAAGCCTGGCCAATAACAAGGGAACCACCCTTGCAGAAATCCTTGGCGATGATATCATGTGTACGAACTGCTTTATATAAACGCTTATGTTGTACGAGGTAGATTGGGCAGAGGATGGAACGTATGTACCAGGTGAAGAATACTCACCAGAACGTTTCTTCGATGATGGGCTGAAAAATAGCACAGAGTTTGATTTGAAGCTGGGCTATTTCAGTTCTGCAGCAATTAGTGTGCTGGCAGAAGGCTTTGCTACGTTTATCTCACGAGGTGGCTATATGCGACTCATCATCAACCATATTGTTTCGAAAAAAGACAAGGAAGCAATAACAAATGGCATGATGGGAAATGTCATTGATTGTTCTGACCTCTCAAATTTCCAGTATCTCAAGACAACGTTCAATGAGTATCAAGAGCAGTTCTTCCGTTGTCTGGCCTATATGATATCACAGAAACGTATCGACATCAGAATTATCAAGCCAAGAGGTCAAAAGGGAATTGCACATACAAAATCAGGTCAGTTCAGAGATGGCGACAGCATAACAGCTTTTACTGGCTCTGCCAATTTTACGATTAGTGGACTCTTCAACAATATCGAGGAAATAAAAATAGATAGGAGTGATTCTATTGACAGAATGGTGCAGAAGAGAATCGAAAAGCAAAGAAAGGATTTTGATGCCATTATGTCTGGGGAGAAGAAAGGAATAGATTATCTCTCACCCAAGGATTTGGTAGAAGCGATAAGCACTAACTATGGCGATTCTGATATTGAAGAACTTCTTGATGTCGAAAAGAAACTGAGAGAGGTGAAAAAGCAGCATGACGTTGTCGCTACTTCTGCACATGAGGACATAGCGCCCTCTATACCAAAGTTTCCATACGACAAACCACGAGAGTACCAGCAACTTGCTTTTGAGAATTGGAAAAACAATAATCAGCAAGGTATATTTGCAATGGCAACAGGTACAGGTAAAACCATTACCTCGCTGAACTGTCTGCTGGAGATATACAAAAGAAATGGCTATTATAAAGCTATCATCCTCGTTCCTACGATTACTCTGGTGAACCAATGGGAAAAGGAATGTTGGAAATTCAATTTTGGGAACATCATCAAGGTGTATTCCAAGAACACAGAATGGCGTTCAAAAATGGAATTGTTACAGATGGCAGAGAAATATCGAAAGCCAAGCGAGCCTACTCAGAACTTTATCATTATTTCTACATACGCATCTTTCGCCAGAGAGAATGTCTTTTCAATACTGAATAGTTTCGAAAGAACTAAGGTATTGCTTATTGCAGATGAGGCCCACAACATGGGGTCACCCTCCATATTAAAACGACTTGGCACGATAAACTATTTGCGCCGTATAGGTCTCTCTGCTACACCAGAACGACAGTTTGATGATGATACGAACATGAAGCTATATAGGTTCTTTGGGGCAGAAGATAAGTTCACTTTTGAATATTCAATGGAAGAAGCCATCCAGAAGGGAGTCCTCTGCAAATACTATTATTATCCGCATCTGGTTAAGTTGACGGATGAAGAAATGGCCAGTTATATCGAATTGTCTGAGAAAATATCGAAATACTTCAATTATAACTCAGGGATATTCGATAAGAAAGACGAGATACTGATGGGGCTTTTGTTGGCGCGAAAGCGTATCATTCATAAGGCAGCTAACAAACTTGGTGCTTTCAAGAAGATAATTGAAGAGCGTTATGAGAGGACCGGCAATTTGAAGTATTCACTGATTTATGTACCAGAAGGAAATAAACCTGATTATTTCTCTGATTCTGATATATTTGACAAGAGCGAGCAGGTGGCAGACGATGCTGTATCAGACCACCTGATAGACGTCTATACTGAAGCCGTCATGAAGATAGACAAATATATAACTGTAAGGAAATTCGTTTCTGGGCAAAAGGACAGAGACGCAATACTTGCAGACTTCGCCAAGGGTAGGCTTCAAGTACTTACCTCCATGAAATGCTTGGATGAAGGTGTTGATGTGCCAAGAAGTGAACTGGCAATTTTCTGTGCCAGTACAGGAAATCCTCGCCAATTCATCCAGCGCCGTGGACGTGTTTTAAGGACACATCCAGACAAGTACATGGCTGAAATACACGACTTGGTTGTGGCGCCAGAAGTAAGTGCCACCTCTTCAAGTTACAAAATGGAACAATCGCTATTAAAGGGCGAACTAATGAGAGTTAAGAATTTTTCCATGTTATCAGAAAATCCATCTTATTCACAAATGGAACTCAAATCTGTCATGGAGCATTATGGATTGAATATGTATAATAATGATCATATCGTATGACACAGAAAGACAAAATGCTGCGGATGGTCTTAGACGACCCTAAGCTGCGAGAAACTTATGATTATGCACCTGATGACTACGAAAGCATTTATGATGCTTTGAACTCTAACAATGCCATCGTTGTTGCTGTCGCAAAGATTATCAAAGAACTGAATGGCTCTGATGATCCTTCTGAGCAAAAACGTGTTTACAAGACCATCTTTACCTACCTAAACAATAACTTGCTGGTATGATTATAAAGAACATAACTATCGAGAACTTCCGTAGCTATTATCGAGAGAATTCCATTGACGTAGGTAATGGCTTGACACTCATTATTGGTGCAAATGGCGACGGAAAAACAACTTTCTATGAAGCATTGGAATGGTTGTTTGACACCGTGGGCAATATGCCCAAGGTGGATACAAAATATATCTCCAAGAAAAGAAGCTCAGAACTGATTGAGACAGATTCTGCCTATGTACGCGTGTCTATGACTTATGTGAACGACGGTAATGAGCGAACAGTACAAAAGTCCTTCAAATTCACAAAAAGTCTGAGTGGTGAAATATCTACATCAAACTATTCCCATGAGTTATTCATCCAGAATGGTGTAGAGAAAGATGTAAAGGAAGGTGAGCAGGCCATTAAGATGTTTGACAGGGACTTTGCATCTTCCATTCGCAAGTATTGTCTGTTTAAAGGCGAACACGAACTAAACATCTTCAACAAAGAAGAGGCTATGAGTTACCTCGTGGAGACTTTTAGCCAGATTAGGGACTTTGACCCTTATTTGAAGTTTATGGGCGAAGCCAAGAAAATGGCAGAACTTGCCACAGACAATGCAATTAAAGCGGATAAGAAGAATACTACTGCTGCACAAAATCTTCGAAACAAGATAATAGAAGAAGAGAAACAAATAGGCAATTTCCAATCTGAGTTAAAGCAGAAGTTGACAGATGCAGTTAACTTTCAGACACTTTTGGAAGACTTGGAAAAGAACAAAGAAGCTTCAAAGGATTTAGTAGATCTAAATGGTAGGCTGGAGAACCTGAAACTAACCAAAGATCAAATACAAAGAAGTATCAATGAGAACTACACATTCCGTCTCCTTGATGAAATGTGGATTCTGATGGGTTTTGAACCGATTGCGCAAGAGTATCGTGAATTTGTTGGCAAACTTGACCAGGAACAGAGGCGTCAACAAAGTAAGTATGACCAAGAGGTCGGTAAGAAGAAAATTGTTGCGCAAATTCAAAAGGAACTTAACGAAGGTAAGGTGCCGCTTGCTATCAATGTGCCAGATGAGAACACCATGCGCGAGATGATTGACGACGAATACTGCAAGGTTTGTAACCGTCCAGCACCTAAAGGCTCTGACCCATACAATTTTATGAAAGCACGTCTTGAACAATTCCTAGCATCCCAAAAAGAGGATGAAGAGGAAGAGGAGGAAGTTGTTCCATTATTTAAAACAGCCTTCATTAAGGAGCTGTTAGATAGATATTCTATCCTGCATAACAATATGGGGTTCTTGACGAAACTGGATGGATACATTGATAAAGCCATTCGTGACAATCTAAAGAAGCACGAAGAGGTAGAAAAGTACACTTCCAATATTGACAAGGATGAGGAGCGTAAGAAACAGATACTGGCTCAGACTGAAGGTTTGACAGAAGAGCAGCTAATATCAGCTTACCAGAATATATCAGAATGGTGGAAAGGCAGAGTTGATGCAGAACGTCAATCTGAAATTCTTAAGACTAAGATAGCCAACCATCAGGCAAAATTAGAAGAATATCAGGAAGAGTATTCCAAAATATCTGAAGAATCATCTGCAGCCATGTACGGCAGAAGTAGCCAGGCTATAAGACGAATCCTTGATGCCTTTACTGGTGCAAAGCGTCGTAACAAGCGTGAGTTTCTCAACCAACTGGAAGCGGCTGCTAACGAATATCTTGCATTACTAAATAAGGGTGACTTCAGAGGTTATGCACAAATCGTAGAGAAGCAGGATAATAGCGCAGAGATTATTCTGATTGATACGGATGGTACGCGAATCTACAACCCAAACACGGCATTGAAAACCACCATGTATATGTCTCTTCTTTTTGCTGTCGCAAAGTTGACTACCATTAAGCATGAGAATGATTATCCTCTGATATTCGATGCACCTACATCGTCATTTACAGCAGCAAAAGAGAGCGATTTCTTTGGAGTTATTGCTGGTATCAACAAACAGACGATAATTGTCACTAAGAGCTTCTTGATAGAAGATGCTGATGGCAATTCTAAATTAGATAAGGAACGTCTGAAGGAGATTGACGCAAAGAAGTATCGAATTGAGAAAAAGCGTCCATTTGATGAAAAGGATCTCTCGACAATTCAAACAACTGTAGAATCTATTTAAAACGACAAGGTATGGCACTTAACGATAATAAATTCAATCAAGATGCTTTCACACGCATCTTTGACGTATGGGCAAGAAAGACTCCGTCATACGAGAAACATTATGAGCAGGAAGTCATAAAGGTTATATCTGATTTTGGAAAGGGAACAAATGAGGCCTCAGACGCTAAGGGTAAAATCCTTGGTGCTGGATACGAACCCCTTATTATGGCTTTCTTTATTGGTTTGTATAGCAATAAGAAGATTCCGTTCGATCAATATGCGGACATAAAGGATTTGGGACAGCCCATTCAGTTCTGGGGAAACTTGGATTCAAAGAAAGGACGAAGAGCATATCCTAGATTAAAGGAGTATATCTTTATTGCTCTTGTTGCAAGAACGCCAGAGATTGATTGGATAGCATTAGACAAAGGGAAGTGGACTATTAATGAAACAGTTGCTTTGTTGATGTCAACGATGGAAGAGTACATTAATTATGGATTGGCGATTATTGCAGACAAATTGAAAGAGGATGAAAGCTATTTCTACAACAAGAGTTCCTTCATCGATATTTTCAAGGAATTGACTCATCCAATAGTAGAATCAGAGAAGGTGGTTTCTGAAGATATACCAGAATCCTTGTGATATGAAAAAGTGGCAAATTCACAACAGAGTTTGTCACTTTTTCTTTGGTTATATACTTACATATCATTTTTTTCGTATATTTGCCCTCGCAAACCAATAGCAAAGGACTATGAACAGAATGATTCAATTCTTCAGTTACGAGCAGTGCTACCAGCATTACACTAAGCGGATAATGAATATCAGGCAGGCAAAGATACATGGTGAGACTATTGTGGCGAAGCCTGTGCTGCTAGTGGCCATCATTGATGGCATTGATGCAAATGTGTTCAGGAATAACCAATTCACTATTAATGACTGGCTTGAAGGGCGATACAATATGCTAATGTCGCAATATGCCAAGAATTCGCAGTTTGACGATAAGACTACTATTGACAAGCCTTTCTGGCATTTGGAAACTGATGGATTCTGGCACCTCAGCTATCAGGGTGAACGACTTAGTAAAGGTCATACACCATCGAAAGCCTGGTTGAAAGAGAATGTGGATTATGCTTATTTCGATGAACCTCTGTGGATATTGCTTCAGAACAAAGTGTGGCGCACGAAACTACGTGACTATATCATTGAGCATAAGTTGACAGATGATTTCTGGAATGGTAAGATGGCAGTTGAAGGATTTGGCATACTTGCGGCAATATTGTTGGCGGCATAAGAGTATAAACAAAAATATATGCAATCCCCCCTCCAAGAGCAGACGAAAGTGGGAATTTCTGATATTGAGATTGGCTTTCAACTAATAATTGCTAATCTATTGTCTGTCATGTCGTAGCTAACGGGACGGGCGAAGCAGATAGCCCTACCATCAAAGACGGCTGAGACATCAATGCCGCGACGTTGGAACTCGTCAAGGAGTGCCTGGTCGTGATAGGCTCGCATACTGGACCACCCTCGGCTTTGCACCTGGGCGTTGAAAACGGTTACTAACTCGGGAATCTGCATATCTGCGAATTGCAGAGCAAACTTGATGTAATAAATGTGCTGTTGCATAACTTGGAATGTTTTTGAAGTTTATAAATGTTGCTTCCGCATCGTACTGACCACCGTGGTTTCCAAAACTCGGTTGGCGAGTTAACCTCGAAAGGTTACTGCTCTTGATGCTTTCGGGTGCAAAGGTACAAAGAAATAATGAAAGAATAATAGAAATCGATGCCAATTCTTCTGAATATGCAAAAAAAATGCAGAAAAGTTTGGCAGATTGTAAAAAAGTGTGTAATTTTGCCGCCGTTTTTCAAAATTATGTAAATTAAGCAATGCTGCAACAAAGAATGAACATATCAACACTATTACCGCTCCAGAGCAAAGAAAGCTTTGGAGGCTTCTGCTATGTTCATACGACAAATTCGATGAGTATTGCAGCACGTGACTGGTACACGAACACTTTCCAACGAACATCACCGAAAAGAAAATCTGATTGGACGGCATAGATGCAGCCGAACTTCAGAGCATAAGAGATAGCGAGACCGTTGGAAAGAACTTACCAAACTTTCCAACGGTTTTTCGTTATCGGTGTGTCCATTATCCGTACTTCTCCGCGGCCTTAGCAGACGGGCATACGCTAATCAACAACAGTATTAACCGCGCAGCGATGCGCACAAAAAGAAAAGAACAATGATTGAATTCAAGAAGTACAGCTCTATCGAAAACTCCTTCAGCCGTGAGTTCATGGAGCACGTGGTGGCTGAGATGCCACAGGATTTGGAATATGTAGTGCAGGAGAAGGTGCATGGTGCCAACACCAGCTTTCTCTGCGATGGTGAGGAGATGAGGTTTGCTAAGAGAACTTCGATGCTGGCAGATGGTGAGCAGTTCTATGACTACCCTGAACTACTCGACAGATACAAGGACAGGGTGCTGAGACTCTTCGCAGACATTAAGGTAAAGTATCCGGAGGTGAATCACATCTCCGTGTTTGGCGAGATGTTCGGTGGTTTGTATCCTCACGATGGCGTAAAGGTTACTCACAAGGTTGCGCTGATTCAGAAGGGTGTCTGCTACACTCCCGAGCATGAGTTCTACGGCTTCGACATCTACCTCTTTACCGAGGATGGTGGCCGGTTCCTGCCCGTCGATGAGGTGAACGAGCTCTTCGAGGCCAAGGGCTTCTTCTACGCCAAGACCCTCTTTCGTGGGACTCTGGTCGAGTGTCTGAAGCATCCCAACGCTTTCCAGAGCAAGATAGCCGAATGGTTAGGGCTGCCTGCTATCGAGGACAACATCTGCGAGGGTATCGTCATCCGTCCTGTCACTCCGATGTATCTGAGAAATGGCTCCCGTGTGCTTATCAAGAGCAAGAACGAGCGGTTTGCTGAGAAGAAGAGCGTGAAGAAACGCAACAAACTCTTTGTCGCCCCCGTGCCCTACAGTGACGCACTGAAGATCCTGATTGAGGAGGGCGAAGCCTACGTCACTGAGAACCGTCTGGCCAACATGGTAAGCCACATCGGTGAGGTACACTTCCCAAAAGACTTCGGCCGAGTGATGGGCGCACTCTCCAAGGACGTGCTCGATGACTTCCTAAAAGAGCATGGTGGCTCTTATGCAGCCCTTGATAAGTGCGAGCAGAAGTCGCTCAACAAAGAGTTGAACAAGCTCTGCACCGCCCTCGTGAAGCAGGTTTATATGAGCCAGGCTTATATCATGGAATAGTAATTCGTCTCTCCCAGTTAAAGGCTGGGGGAGACTTAATAAGAGATTTATTCTCTTCTGCAATGTAACATTTCATATTTATCCCTACTTATAGGTAGAAAATTTAAAAAGAATAGAACAATGAACAAGATTTATTTTACAGCCGACTTGCATTTCGGCCATTCGAACATACTGAAGCATTCACCTAAGCGCCCGTTTTCGGATACGGTAGATATCGTGGCACACGACGAATGGTTGCTTGACCTTTGGAAGAGCACAGTAGACAAGCGTGATACGGTATATATTCTGGGTGATCTGACATTCCTGAAGAGTGAGAATGCCCGCCATCTGTTGGAGAAACTGCCTGGGCAGAAGTTCCTGATTGAGGGGAACCACGATGGCTCGATTCGGGCTTATAAGAACTATTTCAAGGAGGTCTATCAGATCAAGGAGATGCGTTTCAAACCATCTGTGGCACCGTTCTTGAAAGAGGATCTCTGTGTGGTGATGTGCCACTATCCTATGGTGACATGGAACCAAAAGCCACGAGGATCTATAATGCTTCATGGTCATAGTCATGGCAAACTCGACGACTATAATGCACTGTCGATGGACCTACGCTTTGATGTTGGTATAGACGGCTCTCTCGCCAATCTGCACTTCCTGACATTGGAGGATATCTATAACGTAGCCATAGAGAAGATTAAGCAGTACGATTGCAACACCTTCATGGAGTATGCACAGAACAACTATCGTAGTGAAGTGAGGTAAACAAATGGTAATGAATTAACAAAAAACAAACAATATGGGAACTTATAGCAGTATTTTTATCGAATTCAAGAAAAAGGATCAGTGGCATTTGCTTGAAGGAATTGTGCCCCTCGATTATAAAGAATGGAGATATTTTGGCGAAGGCCCCTCTCCCGACGATAATCACCCCATAGAGATTGGCGGAGTGAAGATGGGTTGTATGTTTACTCTTGTACGCCAAGGATGCGTTAGAGACCTGTTGGTTGGTCACGATGCGCCATTCAATGACAGGGGCTTTCCAAACGACTTGAGCCCTGAGTTGAAAGAGATGTTTGACAAGGTTCAGGAAAGAATAGATTCGAAGAAGGATGTCGGCGTATTTGGCGGAGACTGGCGATGGGGCAAGTCGTGGTGCTACTTGACAGAACTGCAGTCATATTTGGATGAGCAGTTGGAGAAATGTAAGTCGGCTATACTGACGGAGCACTCCAAACAACTCTCTTATGGCATCTCAGAGAAACTCGATACGATTCTTGCGGCTGTCAATGGGAAAAAGATTGAAACTAAAAAGAAGCAGCAGGAAGACGAGGACGACTACATTGACCAGGGAGAAATGCTGGAGTATTACTTGGGGGAAGAACTGAACGAAATCATCTGGTTGAAGGAATTTGCTGCAGGCATCGCCCTCATCCATGAGTTTTTGACTGATGAATGGTGCTCAGAGGATTCTATCCGACTCGTATTTTATGCCTGTTAGGCCATACGAATAATTAACTGATTTGATATGAACAACGTATATTTAAGAGCAATGAGAATACAATACATGAGTGATCTCCATATGGAGTTATATGACAATTCGCGGTATATAAAAGCGAATGAGTTTGAAGTTGTGGGCGATGTTCTGGTGCTCGCAGGTGACACGTTCTACCTGCGGGACATCATTGCCCCTCAGAAGCGATTTTGGAACTGGGCATCAAAGAACTTCCAGCAAGTGCTATTAGTACCTGGTAATCACGAGTTCTACAGCAATGGCGACGTAACAGCACGTGGCGACAGTTGGCAATGGATGATACGTGAGAATGTGGGCTATTATTATAATAAGGTGGTGCGCATAGACGATACGGACTTCATTCTGACTACGCTGTGGTCGAGAATACCAGAGCAGGATATGTTCCATGTTCAGCGTGGCATGAACGACTTCCGCCAGATAATGTATGATGGCAGACGCTTCACACCTGATGATTTCAATCTGGAGCATGAGAAATGCCTGACTTTCTTGAAACAAGCAGTAAAGGAGAGTACCGCCAAGCATATCGTTGTGGTTACACATCATCTTCCGACATTATCAGTGGTGGCAGCCCAGCACATGGGTTCCGTTCTAAACGGAGCCTTTGCTACAGAACTGGGAAACTATATTGCCGACAGTCGCATTGATGCCTGGATTTATGGGCACTCGCATACCAACATTGACACCATGATAGGCAATACAAAAATAATATGTAACCAGATGGGATATATATACTACAATGAACATCTGACAAACGGATTTGAACCAAACAAAACAATTGTAATAGAATGAACAATAACAAGAAGCAAAGCGAAAGGGAAATCTTGGAAGAAATTCTGCAGACCCTAACTGAACAGAAAAAGACTCTAGAAATGATAGTTCCAAATCCTTTGAGGATATACAACAATAAGGAAATCATGGAATTATTGGGAGTTAAGGATAAATATCTCAAGAAGTTGAGAGATAACGGCTACCTTGGCTTTTCAAGGGAGGGCGACAAGTATTGGTATACGCAGAAAGATGTAGATTGTTTTCTGCACAGTTTTCATTATGAACCATTTAATAGCGATAAAAATTGATTATGGACTCTTTAGATTATAAATACAAACATGCCAGTAAACAAAAACGCATTATTGCGTTACAAGATAATAGACAGAAGCCTGCGCAACAGGTACAGAAGATGGACGATAGAGGACCTGGTTGATGAAGTATCTGATGCGCTGTACGATATGGAAGGGATTCGCAAAGGGATCTCTCTTAGAACAGTTCAGAACGATATTCAGATTATGCGTTCTGACAAACTCGGATACAATGCGCCCATAGAGGTTTACGATCAGAAGTACTACAGGTACGCTGATCCTGACTACTCTATCACTGAACTGCCTCTGACAGCTGATGATTTCAAACTTATCACGAAGGCAGTAAAGATGTTAGAAAAGACAGAGGGGAAACCTGAACTTCAGCAGATGGGCAGAGTACTTGCGAGAGTTAAGAAAAGGCTAACAGCCATTCTGAACTATGGATAAAGGAAGGACTCCGGTTTCCTGTTTGGGGAAATCGGAGTCTTTAATGATTGAGTGAGGAATCGGATTCGAACCGATGAATGACGGTTTTGCAGACCGCCCCCTTAAACCACTCGGACATCCTCACATTGTAGGGAGTTTGACAGGTTTCGAACCTGTGACCACCAGAGCCACAATCTGGTGCTCTACCTACTGAGCTACAAACTCCATTTATTTAGCAGAAGCAGAAGGGCTCGAACCTCCGACCTTCGGTTTTGGAGACCGACATTCTACCAACTGAACTATGCTCCCATCGTTGAGGTGGCGGGACTCGAACCCACGAAGCCGAATGGCGACAGATTTACAGTCTGCTCTCGTTGCCGCTGGAGAACACCTCATTATATTCTTGTGGAACCTCGTGGAGTCGAACCACGTTCTCAGGATTTTCAGTCCTGCGCATACACCAAGTCTGCCAAAGTTCCATCAGAGGAGGCTAAGGGATTCGAACCCTTGGGACGTTTGACCGCCCTCTAGTTTTCAAGACTAGTGCAATAGACCAACTCTGCCAAACCTCCAATTTGTGCGGAAGCAGAAGGATTCGAACCTTCGGAGCCTTGCGGCTCGGCACGTTAGCAATGTGCTGGTATCGACCGCTCACCCATACTTCCGTTGGATTTCGGGTGCAAAGGTACAATAGCCCTATGCAGCCTTTCTGCGTAGCAAGAATTATTTTGCAAGAAATCATCAAAAAAGGTTGTTGACAGTTGAAATACCCTAATGATTTTCAACTTGTCAACGTTAGAACTTGACAACGGTTCGCAATTATTATTCTTTGCAGGATCTTGGATTGTTAATTCTGCAAAGGAGAAACACGAATTGGCTACAACAAAACAGAATTGGCTACAAATTGGCTACAATTTTGAAATGTATAAAAAAGAAAAATCCCGTAAGTCGTTGACCTACAGGACTCTTTCTAAGGCGCTTCAGGATGGGCTTGAACCAACGACCCCCTGATTAACAGTCAGGTGCTCTAACCAACTGAGCTACTGAAGCAATGAGCTACTGAAGCAAGATGTTAATCAGTCATTACTTCAGGCAACTCTTTCGAATTGCGGGTGCAAAGGTACGGCATTTTTTCGAATCCACCAAATTTTTTCCTGACTTTTTTCAAAGAAAGTGCTATTTTGCGGCTTTTTCAATCACTTCCTCTACGATTTTCGGGAAATATTGCATCTCCAGCTCGTGTTCCTTGGCAGCGATGTCATCGACGGTGTCGTCGGGCGACAGACTGCATTTGTACTGTGCAATGATCTCACCAGAGTCGCAGACGGGGGTGACATAATGCACAGTCATGCCCGTCTCTATCTCGCCGGCAGCCTTCACCGCCTCGTGCACATGATGGCCCCACATGCCCTTGCCGCCGTACTTGGGCAGAAGTGCCGGGTGGAGGTTGACGATGCGACGGGGATAGGCGTCAATGAGGAACGTGGGAATCAGGGGCAGGAAACCGGCAAGCACGATGAAATGGATGTCGTACTGCCGTAACAGCGGGAGCATCACGTCGGGGTCGTTGAGCTGCGGTTTGGGGACAACGACCGACGGTACACCTAACTTATCAGCGCGCACGAGCGCGTAGGCATCAGCCTTGTTACTGACAACCAGAGAGGTGGACACACGGTCTGAATCCTTGAAATAGCGGATGAGGTTCTCGCAGTTGCTGCCACTGCCAGACACGAAGATGGCGATATTTACTTTAGACATATTTAAATAATAAGCCCCTCCCCGGGTGGGGAGGGGGAAATATTAGAAGTCCATGTGATCAAGTGAGTCACCGAGCTCCTGTGGTGCATTGTTCTCCTTTGGAGCCTGTGGTGCCTCCTCCTGACGCTCAGGGCGGGGACGGCGGTCGCCGTGCTTCTCACCACGCTCCGGACGCTCACGACGCTCACCTCTGTCACGGCGCTCACCTCTGTCGCGACGCTCGCCGCGCTCAGGACGCTCGCCACGCTCACGGCGACGCTGCTGGGGCTCTACATAGTCGGCAGGCTTCTCAATCAGTACACGGTGAGAGAGCTTGTACTTACCGGTCTTCGGATCGATCTCAAGGAGCTTCACCTGGATATGGTCGCCCTCCTTGATACCAGCCTCCTCGACGGTCTCGAGGCGCCTCCAGTCGATCTCAGAGATATGGAGCAG
>JAEEGJ010020499.1_pt1 | contig 14372 bp, 12 predicted proteins | sample 8958761 | NCBI WGS metagenome assembly JAEEGJ01 (sample SAMN16246546, study PRJNA631951) | gut metagenome | biome: gut microbiome; feature: rumen; material: RS-attached | host: Bos | place: Iran: Karaj | collected 2018-10 | reverse complement strand
AAGCCGCCCTCGCTGCGCATTACGCGGGCTACGGCGTCGTCAATCAGGGTGTAGAAGTACTCGATGCCGGCAGCCTCGAAGGCGTCCTTGTACTCCTGGAACACTTCCTCGAAGATGGCCTTGAAGCGGCCGTCGTACTTCTTGGAGATGGTGTCCTTGGTAGCGAACCAAAGGGTCTGCTTCACATCCAGGGCATACTTGAAGCAGGAGTGGGCGAAGCTGCGGATGGAGGCGTCGGTATTGTGCATACCCTCGATGACGCCGGGACCGGCAAACTCGTGGATCACTTCCTCGATGCGCTCACCGGAAGCACCTTCGAAAACGAGCTTGGCCACACCGGGTTCGGTGGTCTGGATTTCCACGTCGCGATACACGTCACCGTAAGCGTGACGGGCAATGGTGATGGGCTTCTTCCAGAACTTCACGGCCGGATGGATGCTGGGGATGGTGATGGGTGTACGGAACACGGTACCGTCCAGCATGGCACGGATGGTGCCGTTGGGGCTCTTCCACATCTGGTGCAGGTTGTACTCGCTCATACGCTGCACGTTGGGGGTGATGGTTGCGCACTTCACGGCAACGCCGTATTTCTTGGTGGCGTTGGCGGAGTCGATGGTAACCTGGTCGGAGGTCTTGTCGCGGTACGGCAGGCCCAGGTCGTAGTATTCGGTTTTCAGGTCCACGAACGGAAGGATGAGTTCATCCTTGATCATTTTCCACAGGATTCTGGTCATTTCATCGCCGTCCATTTCGACCAGCGGCGTCGTCATTTTAATCTTTTTCATATTGTTTGTTCTTTGTTGCCCTTTCAAAACTTTTTCCGCCTTCGCGGACTAAAACTTTTCTTCCCGAAAAAAGGTCAGAAAAGTTTTGTCCGACTCCGTTTGAGAAAAAGTTTTATTTATGGTTCTTATAATAATTCATAAGGCATCCGTCGGCGAGGATTTCCCTCTCATCTTCAGTGAGATTCTTGAAGTACAGATGGATGGGAATGCATTTGCCGGAGCGGGTGATCACCTGTGCATCGGCCTCTTCAGCGCCGCCGAGGATGGCCTTGCGGATGCCGGGGACGAAGACATAGTCGCCGGGCTCGTACTCGAAGGGAGTATCCGGGTCGATGGTGAAGGGAACGATGCCCCAGTTGATGCAGTTCGAGCGGTAGCGCTTCGTAGCGTACTCGTAGCAGATGTTGGCGTCGCCTCCCAGCACTTTCTGGCAGGATGCGGCCTGTTCGCGGGCGCTGCCGTCGCCGGGTTTACGGGCGAATACGCACGAGCCCAGCGAGGTGTTCGAGGCCGATGCCGCCGCCACCTCCAGCGCCTTGGCAAGACTGTCGGAGATAACTCCTGCGCGGCGGTCCCTGTCCTCCGCCTGAATCCTCTTGCTGCGGCCCACATATTCGGGGACGCGGCGGCTCAGGGCGAATTCGGAGAGCTTCAGCGGGTTGGAACGGTAGCTGGAGGTCTCGCCCGAAGGGATGAGTTCGTCGGTGGTGGTCACCGGGTCGTGAATCACGGCGGCAAGCTCCAGCATCATGTTTTCGCTCATTGCGGGCATCACGGGCCAGTCCTTGATGTTGGGGCCGTAGCGGAGCTCCACGGAAGGATCGGCCTTGCCGAATCCCTGGTAGATGCGCTTTTCGTAGATGCGGCCGTCGAACACGTAAGGCTTGTGTTCATCGGTATATTCGATATCAGTTGCCGCAGTGATTACACCACCGTTTGCTGCGGTTGCCGCAATGCTGCGGGCATCCATCAGCGCCACCATCGAAATCTGCCCCTGACCGGGCTTGGAGCCTTCGCGGTTGGGGAAATTGCGGGTGGTGTGGCGGATGGAAAGGCCATTGTTCGAAGGCACGTCGCCGGCGCCGAAGCAGGGGCCGCAGAAGGCGGGTTTGATCACCACGCCGGCCTCCAGGAGTTCCTCGGCAATGTGGGCGCGGGTTGTTGCCAGATACACGGGAGTGCTCTGGGGATACGCGCTCATGGTGAAGTAATCATTGCCGATGGATTTGCCCTTGAGTATGGATGCGGCCTCGCTCAAGTTGTCATACGTGCCGCCGGAGCAGCCTGCGATGATGCCCTGATCGGCATACACCTTTCCGCCGCGGATCTTCGAAAGAAGGTCCGGATGAACCTTGTCGCCGAAGCGCTTGAGAGTGTCTTCCTCCACTGCCTTCAGCACCTTCTCCGGATTGGCCTGCAGTTCGTGGATGGAGACTGCGTTGGAGGGATGATAAGGCAGGGCTATCATGGATTCCTGCGTGGACAGGTCGATCCGTATCATTGAGTCGTACCATGCCACCTCGCCGGGTTTGAGCTCTTTGTAAGCCTCCGGGCGACCGTGCATCTGGAAGTATTCCTGCACCTTTTCGTCGGTGATCCAGATGGAGGAAAGGCAGGTGGTTTCAGTTGTCATTACGTCTATTCCGTTGCGGAAGTCGATGGGAAGGTCTTTCACGCCGGGGCCGGCGAACTCAAGGACCTTATTCTTCACGAATCCGCTCTCGAATACGGCTTTCACGAGGCTGATTGCCACGTCATGCGGGCCGATGCCTCTGCGCGGCTTACCCTCGAGCCATACCAGCACAACCTCGGGCGCGTTAATGTCCCAAGTGTTCCTGAGAAGCTGCTTCACCAGTTCGCCGCCGCCTTCGCCAACGCCCATGTTGCCAAGGGAGCCGTAGCGGGTGTGGCTGTCCGAGCCCAGTATCATGTTGCCGCACTTGGTGAGCGCTTCACGTGCATACTGGTGGATAACAGCCTGGTTTGCAGGCACGTAGATGCCGCCGTACTTCTTTGCGGCGGAAAGGCCGAACACGTGGTCGTCCTCGTTGATCGTGCCGCCCACTGCGCACAGGGAGTTGTGGCAGTTGGTCATTGCGTACGGCAGCGGGAACTCCGTGAGTCCGCTGGCGCGTGCCGTCTGGATAATGCCGACATAAGTGATGTCGTGAGAAACCATCGCGTCGAAGCGGATGCGCATCTTGTCGCCTTTGCCGCCGTCGACATCGTGGGAGCGGAGGATTCCGTAGGTGATGGTGTTTTCGCGGGCCTCGTCTTTCGACGGCAAGTTCTCTCCGCTTTCGACGACCTTGCTGCCGCCGAGCAGATACACACCGTGAGGAATCAATTCAACCATAAGTTTAAGTAAGTTAAGTTAATAGAGTATCGGCCAAAACCGTAAGCGCAAGCATATCCGCACTACCACCGGGAGATACCCGCCCGGCATTGTACCGATGAGCGGTTTCCTGCAATCGTTCCACGCTGAAGTCCTTTAGCAGGTTTCGGGATTCCAGCTTTATCGAATCGGCCATGGCTGGGCCCACGCGATGGATCACGCAGGTGTCGTCCAGGCCGGACATTATCCTTAAAAGAGTCTTCTGCATGCGGTACGGGTCCCCTTCCAGGCTGCGGTACAGAGGCAGCCACTCCTCGAAGAGCTCTCGGTACCCGCCCTGAGCCATTTTCAGCGCCCCCTTTACCTCCCCGGCGGCAGCGCCGTGGGTTCCTTCCGGCTGTTTCAGCGTAGCGGAGAGTTCTGCTATTTCGCGCTTCTTCAGCGCCGATACGGCCATCAGCCCCAGGGCGAAGATGGCGCCGCGGTGGGTGTTCACCCCGCCGGTTGCCGCGAGGGCATCCGCCTCCATGGCCTTGCCAAGGGCCGCAAGGTCCGGCAACAGGCCGATATGCGCGGTGAAGCTGCGGCGAACCGCCTCTGCCCCGCGCCGCATCAGCACGTAGTCCATGTCGCTGTGCGCACCGCATCCGTCCGGGCCCACAAGGCCGGGCTTGAGCGGCGTATCCAGCTCCGCCAGCAGCGCCTTTTCCATGAGCCTCGCCAGCAGATAAGGGTGTGTGGAAGCGGGCGTCATAGCCGCCGCCTCCTGGTATTTTGCGCTCCGAACCCGGGATGCAGACACGCCATGCAGGCGCTCAATCTCCACCACCGGTATCGGCAGCATTTCTTTCATTAAGGCATTGTAACGCGCTGTGAGCCTGTCTTCCGGCTCCGTTCCAACGAAGCGAACATCGGCTTTGAGAGCCGGCACGATATGCCTTCCGAACAGGTCCAGATCCAGCCTCATCTGCGTTTCGGCCGCCTGGCTCAGGTCCTTGAGGAACTACGTCGGGAACGTGAGGGCCGATATACTGTAATCCCTCCCCTCCACCACCGTCACCGGCAGCCCCTCGCAGCCTTTCACAATCATCTCCCTCCTTTCCTCATACGAAAACTCCTGTTCCTCCTTCACTGGGATAATCACCAGCGCCCCCACCTTCTCCAGCGCTTTCTCCACCAGATACCTGTGCCCCAGTGTGAACGGATTCGCGTTCATAACGATTACCCCTGTTCCGGATTGCGTCTGGGGTAGTGTGTCCCAAACGTCTAATAATCCGGAACAGTATCGTTCCAAACCCCTACCATTCTCCAGAAGGACCGCTTCGGGAGCCTCTGCGAGCAGACGGAAGCCAAGGTCTTCGAAGAGGGCGCGGTACTCCGGTTTGGTGAAAACGCGGAGGTTCTCACCCTGGTGAAGGGATATGATATGAGAGATCAGTTTCGGGAGAAGGCCTTCGCCGCGATGGCTGTCTGCCACGGCAACGCATTTAATGGTGCTCCCCTGGATGCCGGCGCCGGCGATGAGGCTGCCGTCATCGGCCTGGATGCCATACCACTCATCCACCGCCTCCAGGCGAATGCCGCACGAGGAGAGGAAGGCCTCCGCCATACCCCTGAAATGAGGCGAACTCATCGGCAGTGAACTAATCTCCTCCATCCCTAAAACGTTAGCGAAAAAGCCATTCCGGCCGAACCCAGACCCGCATACGGCACGAATACCATCGTGGGTTCCTGATCAAAAATATTAGTGCCGTGTCCCGGCAGGCACTCCGCGTTCCAGCCGAAAAGCTTGCGTTCCAGCGGAAGCAGCCAGTATGCAGCCTGCGCGCTCAGTATGCCGATTCCGGCTCCCGCGAGCACATCGCCCACCCAGTGACGGTTGTTGTACACCCGAATCAGGGCCGTGGCCGTTGCCACCGAGTATGCGCCCAGCCCCCACCAGGGACCGTATTCGATGCGCACGAGTTCCGCCCCCATGAAGGCCGATGATGTATGGTTCGACGGGAACGAATGGTCGTTCGTGCCGTCCGGCCGAACCACGTCCACGGCGTGCTTGAGGCCCCGCACGACACCGAACTGTATGGCACTCGCAGTTACCAGCGTGGCGATGCGCTCCTTGCCGGAGTGTACGCATGCAACGCCCAGCCAGTTAAGGCCAAGATGCGCCGCGGCAGGCACGCAGGCGGTAACATTGTCTACCCAGGTGGTGGGAAGGTTATGGCTCAGGACAAAGTCCCGCACCTGGAGATTCACGTTTTTCTCCAGATAGTCGCTCCAGGTGATTACGGCGCCGCTCCCCACAAGAATTGCCGGTGCAATGAGCTGGGAAACGCGGAACTGCTCGTCCCGGCATCTGCCGAGCGAGTCCGCCTCCTGCGCGCGCGCAGGGACAATTGCAGCCAATGCGAATATGAGTGCTACAATTATGCGCTTCATTGCAGGCGCAAATTTACGCATTTTTCCCGAATAAAACCAGGGTTTTATAGTTTCGGCGAGAGTATTGTGTCGATGATGGGATAGATTTCCGCCGGAGATGCGTAAGGGTGGATATTGTAGTAAGAATCGCCGGAGAGCATGGCTGAAAGACGAGTGCGCGCGGTGTCGTAGAAAATGTGCACCGGAATGCCGAAACGCTCCGCATAAGCCAGCTCGTAACCTACCCCCAACGAGGGTGTGGTGCACTCCGCAATCACCAGGTCCGACTCCCGAAGCCACCCCGTATCCTGCAGGTATATGGCCTCGTCACGGTTCGGCAGGTGCTCCACCTTGCTCAGCGCGAGATTGCCCACATGCTCCGTGAGAACGATGTCCGTCCTCTGGATATATTCAATTATCTGCCGATAAAGGGCTTCATCGGCCCTTCCTCCCCGGATCGACCCGGCAAAATACACTTTTTTCATAATTCACGGAATTACCTATGCAATAATACAAAATGCCAGTCACAATTCCAAAGAAACTACACTCCCAATAGTTTGGTATTTTTCTTATCTTTGCGAAAACAAACCATCACATGAAACACTTGTATCTTTTAACCGCGCTGGCCGCATCTTTATTTGTATTTGAGTCCTATGCGGTATCCGACGACGGCCATCATCACCATCATCACAGCTCTGCCCCCAAAAAACTGGTTGAGATTTCCTATACCAAGGAGAATCCCAATGAGCCATCCTATGAATGGGAGAAGTGGGAATACGCTTTCCGTTATGATAATGAGGAGCGGGTAAATGAGCTAATGTATTCATATGGGAATTATTATGAGTACTCATCAATTGAATACACTTCAAGAGCCATTATTACCGGTGTGGGAAATGCCGAAGACGGAGAGGATCACCGTGGTTTCTATCACTTGTGGAATGGCCGGCCTCTGGCGTGCACAAACGTATCTTTTGACGGCCTTTGGCCAGGAGATGAAGTTAAATTGGTCTCCGATGGGACACCCATGCATTTCGTATATAATGAACAGGGACAATTGATCAAAACAGTTGCTTCTGACGGAAAAGAAGTCGCATACACATGGAAGGATGGAAATCTCGTTTCCATCGGTGATGAGGGTTACACGTTTGAGTATGGCACGGAAGAAAACAAAATAGGTCCTCTGGCTTATGCCATGCCACTTTTTTTGAGAAGCATCTACAGTTTTGTCGGATTGGATGAATACATTATTCTGGGCATTTCTCCCAAGAACCTTCCAACCGCCATTATCTCCGGCAAAGAGAAGAAGACTATTAACTACACTTTCAATAAGGAGGGCTATCCTGTAAAAGCCGTCTCCGACGATGGAATGGAGTACAGCTTCTTCTACAAATAGCACTCACTCGCAGCGTGAAATACAACTCGTTGATTATCTGCGCATAATGCAAATCGTCTCCGGCATTTTGCCGGAGACGATTTATATAAGTATATCTGTGACAGCTATTTACATTTCACGGGACAAGCGCTATCTGTTTTACTCTTCTTTTATTAGTATTTTTTCGTAACTTCGCGTCAGTAAATCGGCAGACATGAGTATCAAGGACAATCTGGATAGAATCATGAACGAACTCCCGGCCCGGGTAAAACTGGTGGCGGTGTCGAAGTTCCATCCCGTAGAGCGGCTGATGGAGGCGTACAACGCCGGCCAGAGGCTCTTCGGGGAGAACCGCCCGCAGGAGTTCGCAGCGAAGGTACCATTGATGCCGGCCGATGTGCAGTGGCACTTCATCGGCCACCTGCAGACCAACAAACTCAAGCTCGTCCTCCCCTATGCATCGCTTGTGGAATCGGTGGATTCGGTGCATCTGTTGGAAGCTATCAACGCCTGGGGAGCCGCAAACGGCAAGGTTGTGCCCATTCTTCTGGAACTCCATCTTGGGGCGGAAGAAACCAAGCACGGCTTCAGCGAAGAAGACATCATTGACATTCTCCTGCGTCAGGGAATTGCCTCCCGCCTCCCTCAGACAGAGTCTTCGCCCCTCCCATCTGCGATGGGCCCCTGTAGGGAAAGGTTTCGGGGCCCCCGAAAATCTGCCGATTTTTGGGGTGAATCGGCCATGGGCGGCCAAGTCGTCGGGAGGCAATTCCCTGACGCTACGGAGAATGTACGCTATTGCGGGCTCATGGGCATGGCCACCAATACGGATGACGAGGCGGTGATCGAGGCGGATTTCGCAAGGATCGCGGCGCTGTTCAATAGGATACGGGAGGAGTTCCCGGAGCTTCGGGACACGTTCACGGAGCTCAGTATCGGCATGTCCGGGGACTGGCCTCTGGCGGTTAAGCACGGGGCTACGATAGTTCGGATCGGCACGGATATCTTCGGCGAGAGGGAGTATTAGCGATATGGGTAAGCCTGTACAGAAAACGAATGCGGCGAGGCTGCTGGATGCGGCGGGGATCAGCTACAGCCTGGTTCCTTACGAGGTTGACGAGAACAATCTGGACGCAGGCCACGTGGCGGCGCAGCTGGGAGAGCCCATCGAGCAGGTGTTCAAAACGCTAGTGCTGCGCGGGGACCGTAACGGGCTTTTCGTGTGCGTGATGCCGGGCGACATGGAGGTGGACCTTAAAGTGGCTGCTCGGATATCGGGGAACAAGTCCTGCGCCATGATCCACGTGAAGGAACTGCTTCCGGAAACGGGCTACATCCGCGGCGGCTGCTCCCCCATCGGCATGAAAAAACCTCTCCCCACCTTCATCTACGAGAGCGCCCTCCTCTACGATTACATCTACGTGAGCGCCGGAGTCCGTGGCCTCCAGATCCGCATCGCCCCCCAAGCCCTCATCGACTTCATCGGTGCCGGCATCTATCCCCTGTAAGGCTTTGGCTGTGAAATGTAAATGTCTGAATATAGGCAATTTATGCAAGTTTAGGTGGGAATTTTTCCCACCTAAATTTTCGCTATCAATTAATACTCAACGAGTTACATTTCACGGGCAAAAAAGACGGTCAACCGCAGCGAGGAGCTCCGCAGTGGTGTGAGTGCGGGCCCGCATGCAAACCCGTGCCGGGAGGGAGCAGATGAGGCATCGCCGCTCGGGGGCGCCGACGGCAGATCGCGGGATGGGGCGAACGCCAATGGCAGAGCCGTCGCCAGAGCCAAGGCCATCGGCCACAATCACGTCGATATCCATAAGCCGTCCCAGCGGGTGCTCGTCTTCTATGCCGATGGCAGCGCGTTTGGCGTCCATCGGCTCCAGAGGCACCACGAAATAGCCTTCGAAACCAGTTTCCAAATCCCGCAGAAGCTCGAATGAGCGCTCCGGAAACATTTCCCTGATGGCCTCTACGGCCGATTCCGCCACGCGAAGAGACCTCTCGTCCCGCTTCACCTCCCCCGGCAGCTGCACCGTGAGGCACAGAAGCGTTCCCTCCGGGTGCTCCTGTAAAAACGACTGCTGCAAAGCCGCCCTTTCGTCGCGACTTCGCAGCAATTGTTCGAGTGTGATTGCCATTATCTGCGCTTGTTCTGCTGGGCCTGCATCTGGCGCTGCATTTTCTGCGCTTCTTCCAGACGCTGCTGCCACTTGCTCTTGGGAACCGGCTTGTTTTCAGCCGCCTTCACCTTGGCCACAATCTCCTCCGGATGCACGAACCACTTCTTGATGATCCAAGTCTCGATCATGGTGATGATATTGGACAGCAAGTAGTAGTAGCTGAGGGCCGATGACAGATTGTTACAGACGAAGAACATCATGATGGGCATCATGTAAAGGCTCATGAAGCGCATCATCTTGGCGTTGGGATCGTCGCCCGTGTTCTGGTTCTGCATCGTGACCTTCGTGTAGAAGAACATGGAAAGAGCCATCAGAAGTGCGAACAGCGAGATGTGATCCATTCCCAGCACAGAGAATCCCCAGTGGATAACGTCGTCATAAGCGCTGAGGTCCTCCGCCCACAGGAAGCCCTGCTGACGAAGTTCGATGGATGCCGGGAAGAATCGGAACATGGCCCACAGGATAGGCAGCTGGAAGAGCATGGGGAGGCAGCCTCCCATCATGTTCACCCCCGCCTTCTTGTACAGATCCATCGTTTCCTGCTGCTTCTTCATCGCATCTTCCTGCTTGGGATACTTGGCGTTGATCTTGTCGATGAACGGCTTCAGCGCCTGCATCTTTGCCGATGAGCTGTAGCTCTTGAACGCAAACGGCAGCACCACGATCTTGATGAATATCGTCATCAGAAGGATGATGATACCGAAATTGGAGATGCCCTTGTGCAGCCAGTCGAACAGAGGGATGATAACCCACTTGGTGATTAGGCCGATAACTTTACCTCCCAGAGGAATCACCTTCTCGTACTTGTGCCCGTAGGCCTTCAGGCCCTTGTAGGAGTTCGGTCCGAAATAGAACTCGAACGGCACCTCGACGCGCTCGCGGCCCGTTTCGATATCGGCCCTCATCTGAGCCTTGCAGCTCATCAGCTGGTGGTCCGGATTGTCCTTGCCCATGAACTCCACGGAGAAATCCCCGTAGGTGAAGTTCTGCGGAGCGCGCATGATGGCGCTGAAGAACTGCTGCTGGAAGGCGAACCATTCCACCTTGTTGGAGAAGCGCTTGGAGCTTTTCCGGCCATTGCCGATGTTGGCGGGCTTCTTGTCGTCCGGGAAATAGTAGTTCAGGCGGGAGTACTGGCTCTCGTTCTTGTAGCCCTTTTCCATGCGCGGGATCATCGCGGAGAAATCCACGTCTATGCTGCCGGCATTGTAGGGAATATTCATCCCCACGAACGCGAGAGTCTCCTTCACCGAATAGCTGTCCGGCTCGAGAACGTATTTCTGCTCGATATATCCGCCTGCCGATATGGGAAGCCTCATCACCAGAGTGCTGTCGTTGCTCTCCTCCGCCACGGGGACGAAATTGAACGCCCTGGTATCCAGCGCCATAGGGGCATAAACCACGAAGCCGAGGTCCGATGCGCCCGCGGGAATAAGATACAGGGAATCCTTGTCGTAGGTGAGAAAATCCTTCACCCTCACCGAGTAGGGCTGCGCCCCGCGCGAAGTGAACTGAATTTCCAGTTTCTCGTTCTCCAGAGTGAAAAAACTTTCCTGGGCCGATGCAGCCGCGTTCAGAAGCGAATCACTGTACGCCACCGGCTTGGGGGCTACGGCCGCCGAGCCGGCATCGGCATGAGGGATTTCTCCCCCCTGAAGGGCAAGCGTGTCTTCCGGATGCTCTGCCAGATATGCCGCCCGGATGCTGTCCTGACGGGCGTTTTCAAGGGAATCCTGGTAATTCTGCCAGGCAATCATGCGCTTGGACTGATTACTCTGGTAAAAGAAGAAGCCTCCCATTACCAGGGCTATCAGCACAAAGCCGATAATCGAATTTTTATCCATTACTCTTCCTCGTCGCTACTGTTTTCCTTCTGCTCGATACCGCGGATCTTCTCCATGAGGGAGCGAAGCTGCTCCTTGGCGGCGTCTATCTTCTCCTGCATCTGAGCTTTCAGGCTCTCCGCGCCCTTGGAAAGGCCGAAGAAGCCGATATTGTTCTCATAGGTCTGGACTTCCTGCTGGAGCTGGTTGTATTCCTGCATCAGACGGTCTTTCTCCGTGAGAGGAGCGGCCTGGCGCCTTTCACCGCGACCATCCCTGCGCTGGCCTCCGCGTGCGCCGAAGCCAGGGAACTTGGCCTGCATGGCCTCCTTGTAAGCGCCCTGGATTGCCTCTTTCTCCTTGAAGGGAACGAAGCCGATTGCATTCCATTTTTCTGCAAAGGCCGATGCCGCCGCACGTGCCTCCTCCGCATTCTCCGGAACCTCGAATGCATTGATTTCAGCGATGAGGGCCTTCTTGGCGGAGAGGTTTGCGCGGAAGTCGTTCTTCGGACGGTCTTCGCTCTTGTCGCGCTCGTCGAAGAAGGCGTCGCATGCGGCGCGGAAGCGCTTCCACAGCTGTTCGCTCTTCTTGCGGGGCACGGCGCCGATTTCCTTCCACATCTTCTGGAGTTCGATGAGACGGTCTCCGGTGGCTTTCCAATCCTTGCTGTCCTTCAGAGATTCGGCCTCCTCGATGATGGCCATCTTGCGCTCCATGTTGCCGGACATGTTCTCCTTGAACTCGTTGTAGTATTCCCTCTTGCGGGCGAAGAACGCATCGCATGCTGCACGGAAGCGGTCGTAGATCTTCTGGTTCTCCTTGCGGGTTGCGAAGCCGATCTTGCGCCATTCCGCCTGGATGTCCTCAATCTCCTTGGACAGGCTGTTCCACTGGTTGGAAGAGGTGATTTCGCGTGCGGCGATTTCCTCCACCTTCTCGCACAGTGCGGTCTTGGCGGCGAGGTTTGCAACCTGCTGGTCCTTGAGGCCCTCGAAGTGAGCCTGATATTTCTTGTTGATTACGGCAGTTGCAGCGCGGAACCTCTCCCAGATGGAATCCCTGTATTCCTTGGCAACGGGGCCGTATTCCTTCCACTGCTCGTGGAGTTTCTGGAGCTCCTTGAACGCCTCCACGGAATTCTCGTCCTGGGCCAGCTTTTCAGCCTGCTCGCAGAACTCAGTCTTGGCCTCGAGGTTCTTCTTGAAGTCCAGGTCCCTCAACTCGCGGTTGATCTGGACGAGGTCGTAGAACTTCTCCACGTTCACCTGATAGGTGTCGTTCACGTCGCGGAAGCGGGTCTGCGGCACGGGGCCGGTTTCCCTCCAGCGGTTCTGGATGTCGCGGAACTTGGGAAAGGTGTCCTTCATCTCTCCACCTTCCTCGATGAGAGCCTTGAGCTCCTCGATGAGGCCGAGCTTCACCTGGAGGTTCTCCTCCTTCTTGGCGTCCTGCTCCTTGTTGTAGGCGGCCCTTTCCGCCCTGTACTTATTATATATGGCTTTGAAACCCTCCTCTATCGCCACGAACGGGCTCTTGCTCGCCACGGGCTCTTCCGCGGCGGGAACCTCTGCGAGAGCCGCAGGCTGTACCGCCGCCTCATCCGCAGGCTGCTCGTCCACTGCCGGCGGTTCCTCGATCGGCGATTCCTCTCCGGCTTCCGCCTTCTCGCGGCCGAGCCTCTTGTAGAATGCCGACTTAATGGCCTCCGCCTCTTTGGAGCGCTTCATTCTGTCTACACTTTCACTCAATTCCTGGAACATGGCCGAAAGTTCCGCGAGAGTCTTCTCCCCGAAGTTCACCACGGTCTCCTTCACATCCGCGGCCTTCTCTACAACGGCGTCCTTCACATCGGCCGCCTTATCGGCAACCTGGTCCTTCACCTCCACGGCTTTGTCCCTGGCCTCCACGGCCTTATCCGCCGCTTCTTCCTTGGCCATAGCCACGGTTTCCTTCACTTCGGCCAGTTTTGCCGATGCTTTTTCTTTCACCTCCGCCATCTTTGCCGATGCTTTCTCTTTCACCTCGGCGGCCTTCTCCTTCAGATCCTGGATCTTCTCGGTGATCTTGGCGCCGACAGCTTCCGTGAGGGCTTCTACTTTCTGTGCAACTTCCGATGCCGCCTCTTTCACGGAGACGGGTTCCTGCTGCTGTGCTACATCTGAGGTTTCCGGCTGGATGGCCTCAGGCTTCAATTCTTCACTCATAATAATGAATTACCTAAGTTTAACAAAACGTACAACTTGCAAATATAAGCAATTTTTTCGATTTTTGCAGTCTAAAACGTTCGTGCGATGAGAATAGATATACTGTCCGTAGTACCTGAACTGCTGGAAAGCCCTCTGGCCCACTCCATCCCGGGGCGCGCCGTGAAGAAGGGGCTCGTGGAAATCCATGTGCACAACCTCCGCAAATACGGCCTTGGCCCCCGCCTCACGGTAGACGACTACTGCTACGGCGGAGACGCCGGCATGGTGATGATGGTGGAGCCCGTTTTCCGAATGATTGAGGAACTCACCTCGGAGCGCCACTACGACGAAATCATCTACATGGCCCCGGACGGCGAAATCTTCGACCAGGGCATGGCCAACGAACTGTCCCTCAAGGAGAACATAATCATCCTCTGCGGCCACTACAAAGGCATCGACGAACGCATCCGCGAGCACCTCATCACCCGCGAAATCTCCGTCGGCGACTTCGTCGTGAGCGGCGGCGAAATCCCCGCAGCCCTGGTGGCGGACAGCATCATCCGCCTCATCCCCGGGGTTCTCACCGACGAAACGTCGGCCCTCAGCGATTCCTTCCAGGAAGGCCTTGTGTCGCCACCCGTGTACACCCGCCCCGCCTCTTTCAACGGCTGGGACGTACCGGAAGTACTCCTCAGCGGCAACCCCAAGCTCATCCGCGACTGGCAGGACGAACAGGCCCTCAAACGCACCCGTGAGCGCCGCCCCGGGCTCCTTGAAAAATGACGGACCAGGAACTCATATCGCTGCTTGAAGCCCACGGAGTGCGCGTTACCGCAAACCGCCTCCTCATCGTGCGCGCCCTTGATGCCGCCGGCCGCCCCCTCAGCATGACCGAACTGGAAGACGCCCTCGAGAGCGTGGATAAATCCGTAGTGTTCCGCTCCCTGCAGCAGTTCCGCGAGACCGGCCTCGTGCACGTTCTGGAAGACTCCGCAAACGGCACCCGCTACGAACTCTGCCACTCCCACGGCACCCACGACGACGACCTCCACGTCCACTTCTACTGCGAACGCTGCCACCGCACCTTCTGCCTGGAAGACGTCCCCGTTCCCACCGTCGCCGTCCCCTCCGGCTTCACCCTCCACACCTCCTCCCACCTCCTCCGCGGCATTTGCCCCTCCTGCTCCCGCCACTAGTCCCGCGCCGCCGCCCCAAGCGTAAACTACAACTCGCTGTATATCAGCGACTTGTTAATTTTAAATGCGGC
>JAEEGJ010020496.1_pt1 | contig 14376 bp, 10 predicted proteins | sample 8958761 | NCBI WGS metagenome assembly JAEEGJ01 (sample SAMN16246546, study PRJNA631951) | gut metagenome | biome: gut microbiome; feature: rumen; material: RS-attached | host: Bos | place: Iran: Karaj | collected 2018-10 | reverse complement strand
TGAGGTAGCCCACCCTCTGTCCGACGGTGCAGGTACAGCGGTCCCCGTCGCCATAGTAGCCGCAGGGACAGGGGTTGGTGGCCGCCACCAGCATGAAGGAAGCGGGGTATTCTATCTTCCCCCGTAAGCGCGAAACCACCACCTTCCTGTCTTCCATCGGGGCCCGGAGCGCCTCGGTCACCGACTTGGGAATCTGGGCGAACTCGTCGGCGAAGAGCACTCCGTTATGGGCCAGGGAGATTTCCCCGGGGACTATGTTTCCTCCGTTCCCTCCGCCTATTATGGCCGCCAGCGAGGCGCTGTAGTGCGGGGCGCGGAAGGGCCTGCGGCGTATCAGGCCGGCATCCCTCGAGACCAGGCCGGAAACCGAATAGATCTTGCTGGTCACCAGGGATTCGTCCAGAGTCATGGGCGGGAGTATGCCGGTGATGGCCTTGGCAATCGAGCTCTTCCCTCCGCCCGGGGGGCCTATGAGGATCAGATTGTGCCCGCCGGACACCGCGACCTCGGCAGCGCGCTTGGCGGCCTCCTGCCCTATTATCTCCGAGAAATCCATATAGTCAGGTTTGGGCCGGGATTCCTTCCCGGCCTTGTACACCTCCCGGTTCCATATCAGCAGGTCCTCCCTATCCTCCCCCTCCAGTATGGAAATCGCCTGTTCCAAGTCGTCCACTCCGTAGATTTTGGCGGAACGGTATTCCACGGCCTCCAGGGCCGACATCGTGGGAAGTATGCAGCCGTCCAGGCCCAGGGAAACGGCCATTTCGGCGTAGGGCAGGGCCCCCGGCACCGGGCGGACGGATGCATCCAGGCCCAGTTCGCCCATCACCAGGAAATGCCCCAGCCCCGACAGCTCCCTCTGCCCCGACGCGGCTATGATGCCCAGGGCTATGGGCAGGTCGTAGCCGCTGCCGCTCTTGTGCAGGTCGGCCGGGGCAAGGTTTATCACTATCTTCTTCCCGGGGATATGGAAATCCCTCGATTGAAGGGCGGTCACCGTGCGCAGCAGGCTTTCCTTCACCGCCGCGTCCGCCAGCCCCACCAGATGTATGCCGATTCCGCGGTCTATCTTGACCTCCACTTCCACCGGGACGGCATCTATCCCGATACACTTCGCTCCAATAATATTTATCAACATAATCCCTTTTATTTGTATCTTTGCCGACGATGCAGCACAGAATAGTTATCAAAAACCTGTCGGAAATCGACGCGGCGGCGGCACGTTTCCTCGAGGAAACAGGTCCCAACCGCATCATTGCCTTCTACGCCCCTATGGGGGCCGGCAAGACCACCTTCACCACTGCCATCTGCAGGGTGCTGGGGGTGGCGGAAGATGCGGTGTCATCACCCACCTTCGCCATTGTCAACGAATACAGGGCCGCCTCGGGCGAACCCGTGTTCCACTTCGACTTCTACCGCATCACCAAGCCCTCCGAAGCCCTGGACATAGGCTTCTACGAATACATCGACAGCGGATACACCTGCCTGCTGGAATGGCCCGAGAACATAGAGGAGCTGCTCCCCGAGGAGACTCTGCGCGTGAAGATCGAGGTCCAGCCTGACGAAAGCCGGGTCATCAGCTGGGAGGACTGACCTGCACGTCTATCCCCGTTATATATCCGTTCAGGGCGCAAGTCGTCCGGGTGCCGGCGTGCCACACGAAAGGCTGCAGGCCCTCTTCGCGCGGGGTAACCGCCAGGAAGATTGCTTCCCCCGCCATGCAGGCGCAGGCAGGCCCGAAGAAAAAACTGGAATCCCTTACGAATAGATGGTCCCCAACCGCCCTCTGCAGTTTCAGGTTTCCCTGGGAATAGCTGACCGCCCAGGGCCTGCGAGCGTGGGGATAGATGAACATTCCCTCCCCGAACAAGTCCGGGAAGGCATAGGCCCGGCTCAGATCGTCCAGTGATTTGCAAACTCCTTCCCCCTTTTCGTTGATGGCGGCCACATAGGGCCGGTTCTCCAGGAAAGCCAGGTGCGGGTCCTTCCAACGCACGTTCGTGGGCATCGCATAACTCCGCTGGGGAGTGAATATAAGTACGGAACTGCCATAATCCACCACATAATAGGGCTGATCCAGGAAGATGCGCATATCCGTCACCCGGGACGGATTCACGCCGGTCTGCACTTCCCTCATCTCCCCGTCCTTCACCATATAGCAGGCGGTAGCGGTCTTGAAGCAGAAGCACAGTTTGCCCGAGTCCTCATAGAGAGCCCCGGTGCTGCGGCTGAAGGAGCTGAAATCCCCGAAGGGCGTGCCCCCTTCCTGGCGGAGCACTATCTCGCCATCGCGACGCAGCACCACTCCTCCCTTGGCCTTGTCCCGGCCGAGGGTATAAAGTGCGCCGCCGTGCAGGGCAAGCCCCCGGAGTATCTCCCGGCCCTGGTAGCTGAACAGTTCCGCACCATCCCGGCATATCACGGTGCCGGAGGCGGTATTGTACTCGGTGTAGAGATGCCCGTCCAGTATGTGGTGGGTTTCGGGGGAAGAGCTTACGGAGCTGCCGGTGCCGGTAGCAACCGTAAAGACGGGCTGGCCGTTCTTAAGGAATACCAGCTCGCAGGGCACGCCTCCGTAGGAAGTGTCCCTCCGCCAATCGTAGCTGTCCGGGACGCTTACTGCAGATATGTAAAGCGTAGTATCGCCCGCAGGCGCAGGCGTATCCTGGACGGAGGACGTGTCACGCAGGCGCCGGCCTATCTCGGGCAGCACCTGCGCGCGATAGACGCGTGTAAGAGAGTATTTCTCGCAGGATAGGAGCAGCACCAGGCTGCTTGCGCATATAATCAGACCCTTCATGATCCACTGTGTTTTGCGCAAATCTAAACAGAAAAAAAACACCCCCGGGGGTAGAATCCGGGGGTAAAAACCAAAATACAAGTTTGACTTTGGCTATATCTTTAAGTATCAACTAGTTAAGGTCAAAACGCAAGCCTGCGCGAAGCACCATCTGGAAAGGCTTTTCGGTGCGTATGCTCTTAGGCTGGTCGCAGTTGAAATAGTACTTGAAGGTAGGCTCCGCAAAGAGTGCGACGCGGCTGCCAAGGGTAAACTCTATGCCCAGGCCTCCGCCTACCGACCATTGTACGCCCTGGACCTTGTCACCCACTATGGTGTCGGTGCCGAGCAGGCGGTATTTGTTGGAGATGCCCTTCTCGATTTCGGCGCCTACGTTGGAGTAGAAGCGTATGTCTTTCCTCTGGACAAGCGAAACGAAGAGATCGACGGGGATTCCGAGGTACTGGAGGGTATGGTTGAAGTCCCCTGTCTGGGTATTGACGCCGTCGGTGTAGCGGCCTTCGAAGCTGCGGGTGAGCAGCGAGTAGTCGAGGCCTGCGCCGATGGATATGGATTCGGTCAGGGCGAGACGTGCGCCAATGCCTATTATTACGGGGATGCCGTAGCTTGACTGGCTGGTCTCGGTGATTCCGGTCTGGAAATACTGCCCGGGGGCTGCGAGGGCCATAGGGGCGTTGGAGGCGTTGTTGCCAGAAGCTCCGCCTGTGAGAAGTACGGAGACGTTGACGGGGCGGCGGGCGGCGCGGCTGTCTTCGTAGGCCATCTGCGCGAAGGGGTCGGCAGCGGGCTCGGCGGCGGCAGGATTGCCGGTCGGGCCGGCAATGACAGGCTCTTCAGCGGCAATGACGGCGGGGGTGTTGTCGGCGAGCATCGCCGGGGCGGGGGTATTGTCGGAGGTACCGATAAAGAAGACTCCAAGGACTATCGCTGCGGCAGCAGCCAGGGCGGCACCGGCCCAGTACCACACGCGGTGTGCGGCGGCGACGGGAGCGCCCGCTATAGCGTCAAGCCTGGACGAAATGGCTCGCCAGGCCCCTGCTGGAGCAGGTTCCTGCGCATCCTCCATCATCGACTTGAGCTGGAGATCAAAATCTTCTTTAAAACTATTCTGCATCTTAAAACTTCTCTTTTATCTTGCTCTGCAGCAAAGACCTCGCGCGCTGCAACTGCGAACGCGAAGTGGTCTCGGATATCTCCAGGGCCTCCGCGATTTCCTTGTGGGAGAACCCTTCGATGACATACATATTGAACACGGTCCTGAATCCCGGCGGCAAAGCCGCTATCATCTTGCACAGTTCCTGGTATCCGATGTTCTGCACGGGCGTAGGGTCGTCGCTGCTGATATTCCAGGCAACATCGACATCATCGCTCTGCTTGAGTACGTCCTTTTTCCGTAAACTCATCAATGCCGTATTCACAAAGATCTTCCGGGCCCAGCCTTCGAAAGAACCCTCTCCCGAATAGCTGTCCAGCTTGGTAAACAAAGTCACGAACCCATCCTGAAGGATGTCCGCGGCCGCCTCCCTGTCTCCCCCCATATAACGTATGCATACAGCATACATCTTGGAGGACAAGGCATCGTAGACAGCTTTCTGCGCACGCCTCTCGCCATTCCTGCATTGTTCGATGGTTTCGGGGCTTATGGCATTGCCTGCCTTGCCGGTTTCCCTTTCACGATTTTTAAGATGCACTTTACTAGCGAAAAGTTGCATCGGGCAAAAATTGTATATGCAAAAATAACCAATTAACTCCAAAAAAGCACTATTTTTGTACACAATGCATCGTATGTGGAAAGCCCTTCTGATACTGGCCACCCTGCTTTTCCTGCTTCCCGGCAAGGCTGAGGCCCAGAACACAAAAGACAGCATCGTCGAAACGATGCTCATCCGCGCCGTCGCCATGATGGAGACCGGGAAAGTGGACAATGCAATCCAGCATCTCGAATATATCAAAGATATGCGGCCCGCCGACGATGCCATAAACTATTATCTCGGCGCAGCCTACGCTATGAAGGGCAACTTCGACAAGAGCGAGGCCTGCCTCAAGGCCGCAGTAGCCGCGGATTCCACCAACGTATGGTACAAAGACGCCTTGGCCAGTTTCTACCTCAACACCGGCAGGGGCGCCGACGCCTCCGCCATCTACCTCGACCTGATGGAGAAGCATCCCAAGCAGTACACCAACGCTTACACCCTTACGCTGATGGGCAACAAGAAACTGTCGGAGTATCAGGATTCCCTGGCTATAGATTATTTCGACAAGGCCCTGATGATGGCCCCGGACTACACTCCGGCCATACTCGGGAAGAGCGAGGCATTCAGGATGCAGGGGAACGTTCCCGGCTTCTTCGCCCAGGTGAACGAGATGGTGCAGAATCCATCCCTCAACCCCGCGGCCAAGTGCGATTATGTGAACCAGATACTCCAGCACATAGATTATAATTTCTACTCCCTCTGGGGCAGCCAGCTGGATTCGCTGGTGGCCGGATGCGCGAAGGTGCATCCCACCGACAGCAGCGCCCTCCGCCTGGCGGGAAGCTGGTTCTACGGCACCGAGCGCAAGGAACTCGGCCGGCAGTATTTCCTGCGATTCGAGCAGGCCTGCCCGGAAAGTCTCGAAGCGCAGTACCTCAAGCTGCAGGTGCTGATGGACGACGGGGCCACCGCCCGGGAGATAATCGACCAGTGCGAGAATATCGTTCGAATTGGCGGGGAAAAGAATCCCAAGGTGATGCCGGCGCTGGCGACCATAGGGGACACCTACCATCAGCTCGGGCAGGACAACAATGCCTTCAAGGCCTACGACAGGGCGCTGAAGGCCGACCCCGGATATCTGCCGGTGCTGAACAACTACGCATACTACCTTTCCCTCAAGGGCAAGAAGCTCAAGAAGGCGGAGGCGATGAGCAAGATTACGGTGGAGAAGGATCCCGACAACGCCACCTACCTGGACACCTACGGGTGGATACTCTATCTGCAGAAACAGTACAAGAAGGCCAAGCCCTACTTCAAGCACGCCATGCTCTATGGCGGGCGGGACAGCGCCGTCATACTCGAACATTATTCCAAGGTGCTGGAAGCCCTCGGGGAATATGACCTCGCGAGGTCCTTCCGCATCCTGGCCGAAAACAAGAAGGAAGCCCAATGAGAAGGATACTCCCGATACTGCTGGGCCTGTGCCTGATATGCGCGCAGGGAGCCGCCCAGGACAATTCCAAGAAGAAGGCGAAGCTCGAAAGGGAGATCGCCATCCTGGACCAGCAGCTGAAGGAGAACGCCGGCAAGGTGAAGAGCGCCAACACCGCCCTGAAACTGACCCGCCGGAAAATCAGCGCCCGCAAGAGCCTGGTGGCGGAAAGCGATGCCCAGATCTCTTCGATAGATTCCCGGATACGGCAGAAGGACCGCAAACTCGACAGCCTCCGGGGGCGCTACGACCTCCTGAGCGCCAACTACGGGAAGTTGGTGCGTACGGCCTACAAGAACCGCGACTCCCGCATATGGTATATGTACCTGCTTTCCAGCCAGGACATTACCCAGGGCCTCAGGCGCTACTCTTATCTTAAGAATATGGCCGGCGGGCTGAACGCCCAGGCCACCGACATCAAGGAAACCCAGGGCCGCATAGCGGAGGAGAAGGCAGCGCTTGAGAAGCTGCGCGAGGAAGCCTCCGCGCTCAGGCGCACCCGCGTGACCGAGCTGCGCAAGCTACAGGACGACGAGAGCAGCTCGCAGAGGCTCGTGGCCAGCCTCAACAAGGACAAGGCCCGTTACCAGAAGGAGCTCGCCGCCAAGAAAAAAGAAGTCCAGGCCCTCAATGCCCAAGTAAGCAAGATGGTGAAGAGTTCCGCCAAGAAACCCCGCACCCAGGTGGATGAGAAACTCGACAAGGAGTTCGCATCCAACAAGGGAAAGCTCCCCTGGCCCGTGGACGGTGTGGTCACCGAGACCTTCGGCAAGCATTACCATCCCGTGTACAAGAATGTGGAACTCCCCTTCAACAACGGCCTGAACATATCTACCGCCAAAGATTCGGCCATCAAGGCAGTATTCGACGGCACCGTCACCAATGTGGTTATGATTCCGGGATACAACCAGTGCGTGCTGGTGCAGCACGGCGGTTATTTCACGTTCTACTGCAAGCTTGCCAGCGTCAACGTCAAGGCAGGGCAGAAGGTCAAGACCGGAGAAGTCCTCGGCCGTGTTGATACCATAGCAGGCGAAACCCAGCTGCACTTCGAGCTCTGGGAGGGAAAAACTCCGCGCAATCCGGAATTATGGCTTAAATAAACTTAGTTCCTATACGAAATACAACGCACCTGCATCGCCGTAGAACACATGGTATATCCGGGACCTCCGGTTTGGGCATCAACGAAAGAGAAGTTCTGTCTTGCGAACACCTCGCACATCCAAATATAACCTCTGGTACTCGTAAAAGTGGGATTACCTGTACCGATATTCAGATATCCCCTGATAGGGAAATAGATTCTCACATCGGGAGAAGGATTATAGACACCCGACTTATACTTGTTGGCGATGGGTTTGAACGCGGTGGATGAGCATACATGCCAACCGGGAGGGCAAGGGTCGAAAATGCTTTTCTCGTAAACCGAAGAGACCTTCGGGTCGTGCCAGACACCTTTCTGATAGATATTCCCGTCCGAATCCGTGTCGGAATTGCACCAATAGTTATTCACGGCCGACAGAATCCTGTACGGGTAGTTTATCGAATACTTCACACGGTCTTCCGGCTCCTCGGCCTTAATCACGACATAATCATGGTTCGGGTATATGTTATAGTATGTGCAATTGTAATTGAAAGGATCTTTGCGCCCGTGCTGGTAAAACAATACGTCAGGCCCGGAAGTAGCATTCACGTCGGTGATTCCCAGATCCCTGTCCATGATGAACGCTTCGGAAAGCGGCTTGCCCTGATCCCAGTCTCCGCCGGGAAAACGATAGACGGAGCCTCCGTCCACATAGTACTCGAAGCGGGATTCTACTCCCTGGGAATCGAATTCCGGAGTGTAGTATTTCTTTACTTCGGGGTCATAATCGGTGATCCAGAAATGCCAGCTCCAGATGAATACATCATCGACCGTGGTCCTTTCCCTGTCGGTGAAACGGTGTATGCCTATAATTATGTTGCCGGCCGGCACCTTGGGGTTTGACCTGATGGCGAACTCGAAATAATCGTCATAGGTGTCTCCGGTGCGCTTTATCCACTTGAAGTTTTCGTCTTCCGTAAGCTCATAGGAACTGCGGAGCACATCTACCTTCCATCCGAAGGAATTCTGTTCGAGGGCGTTGTTTATGACCTTCTCGTAGCCGTCGGTGGTGTTCCAGAAATCGTGGACGCGCTGTATGGGAACGCGTACATGCTTCCATACCCAGGCCACTTCGGGAGGACTTACCATGTAGCAGTTTGCAAGCTCGGTATTGGTATAGTCCTGCATTTCCAGGTTGAGCACGCGGGAATCGTCGGAATAGTCGCCCTTTCCGTCTATTACGAAATTATAAGAATACCGGTGGTTGGGGAGCAGGTTGCAATCGTGATCCAGGTCGCTTCCAAGGCGGAACCTGTAGGCAACGGTACGTGTCTGCCCGCCTTCGGTGTAATCCCCCACTATACGCACATATCCCACTCCGTCGGGAGATGTCCAGGACTTATGCACGGGATCGTCTATGCCGGACTCGCCGCGCTTGTTGGCCGGGACATAGAAGGTGAACGCCCTACCTCCGGCAACATCGGTTCCATCCGACCAGGGAGTCGCAGGGAAATCGATCTTATTGAAGCTGGCGGGGAACTTATTCGGCAGCTCATAATCGGTGAAAAGATACTGTTCCAGCAGGGCGCTGCATACCGATATGGAATCGATGACCAGGCCGGGCAGGTTGTTGGTCACCGTGACATCTATCCTGGCGGATGTCCTCTTGAGCGGGACCGGGATGGTCATTCCATCCTGGACAACCACGTCGGCACGGGCATTCATCTTAAGCGCCCTCTTGCCGCCTACTATCACTCCTCCGGCATCGCAGTCATGGTAAACCTTGTTGTACAGGTTTTTGACATCCTTGTACTTGCGTACGCTTCCGACCTCGGTGTTCCTGTCGAAAGTGTTCGCAAGGAAGACCAGACGGTTTTCCGCGGTCGAAGACACGAGCTTGACCTGCGAGGAGGGCTGGAATGACTCGTAATATGTATATCGGACCAATCTGGAATCCTCTTCGATGCCATCGAACTGAAGCACCCACAGATTCTTTACATCCGTCGATTCCGACACGGACGGCTCGGAATACCCAAGCTTGGTCGGCGACACTCCCTGGTCGGGCAGGACGCTTATATCCAGCCCGACGGACACCTCGGTGCCATCGTAAGGGGTATCCAGACGGAGAGACCTGTCGGCGCAGGCGGACGACAAGATTGCGCAAATTGCTATGGATATGAGTTGGAATTTCTTCATGACTATCAATCGAAAGCATTATCCGAAACGCAGCGGATCCTCTTGCCGGGAGCCGTAGTGTTGAACGTAGATGAGGGGTAAGCAAGGGTCCCGTCCACGAACCAGAAATAGACTGATGCCGGTTCTCCCCATCCATTCCTATCCGAAAGCAGGCATCCGCTGAGCGGAAGTATCAGCCTTATGTCAGGAGTCAGGTCATAATACCTGTAAGTGGATTCCGAGAGGCTGTTGTTCAACTTGGTGTCGAATACATCCTTGGCCGGCACCCTCCATCCGGGAGGGCAGGGGTCGAAAATGCTTTTCTTCTGCATGTTCCGGACCTTGGGATCGCCGAAAACAAGACCGGTGGCGGCATAGGCATCGTTCCTCTGCCACGGAAGGTCGGCCCAAAGGCTGACTCCGTTTATGTATATGTTGGGATGGTTTATGGCATATATCACATTATCGACCTCCCCGGTCGAGCCGGCGGACTTGACACCATATGTCAACCCGGCAGGGCCCGGATAGATGTTCTGATTCTGACGGAAGGGATCCTTGCGCCCGAACACATAATATAACTGTCCTTTAGCTTTGTTGACATAGCCGCCCGCCCCTATGGCTCCCAGGTTGCGGTCCATTATGAAAGAATCCTTGTACAGGCCGGTTTTCCAGGAAGCGTGGTTCAAGCGCTGCACATCACCGTGCTCCACGCTGTATGCGAACTGGAGTTCGTTGCCCTCGGCATCTACCTTGGGCGTGTAGTGCAAGGCGGGATCCGGATTATAGTCGGTCACCCACAGCTGCCAGCTCCAGAGGAATACCGGACCGGTGGTTCCCTGGTCGTCGATAAAAGGCCTGATGCCTACGAGGATGTTCCCGTGCTCGAAACTGCTCGGCAATGCAAACTCGAAATAATCTTTGTAGTCCGTTCCCTCGTCCTTGATCCATTTGAAGTTCGTGCCGTAGTCGATGGGCATCTCGCTCCAGATAATCTCGACGTGCCAGCCAAGGCAGCCGGGCAGCAAGGCGTAGTCGTCCCTGTCGTAATAACCTTCCCTGCTGTTCCAGAACGTATAGACCTTCTCTACCGGAATCCGGTAATTAAGCCAGGTTCCATCGACCTGGGGAGGATTGATGATATAGCTGTTCGCCCGCTCCTTGGGGCAGAAGTCCACCAGGGAAGCATTCTCGGCCTTGGCATCGGAGTAATTGTCACCCCTGTCGTTTATCGTAAGATTGAAGGAGTATTTCGCGTTGGGGAGTATGTTGCAGTCGTTCTCGTCAGCACCAAGCAGCAGCTTATATTCGACGGGGCGCAGCATTGTGGGGTCGGAAGGGTCGGGATATGTCCCCTTCACGCAGAGGTATGATGCTCCCCCGGGAGCGTACAGCCTGCCCATGGCCGGATTGGTATGTGCGGGGATGGAACCGCATTTGTTCACGGGAAGATAGAAAGTGTAGCTTCTGGTATCGCCCGAGCCCGTTCCTTCCGACCAGTCCGAAAGGGGGAAATCGACCCTGTCGTCATTCCATTTTGGAGGGAACAGCTCCGGGAGATGATAGCTGCTGAAGAAATACAGTTTGTCCGGCACGTTGCACACCGTTACGCTAGTGATAGTGACCGCCTGGGGGCCCGTGGTAGCGTTGGTAATGGTGAGATCCGCCTTGGCGACGATGCGCTTCAGCAGGAAATCCAAGGTGCCGCCGGAGACGTTCAACTTGTCGAGGTCCAAGTATGCGCTCAATGGAGGACAGTACTTTCCGGCACGGAAGAACGAGACATCCGCTTCGGAAGAAACCCTCTTGTAGGCGCCTATGAATTCGGCCATATCCTCGCAATGCCCGAAAGCGATGTCGGGGTCGAAGGTGTTGGCCACCACTACCACCCTGGTGGGGGTGCTGCTGGCGATCAGCTTTATGACTGCCAGATCCTCGGCGGAAGCATAGTATCTTGCCTCGCGGAGGGCGGCATCGGAGGTGGTATCGGCGAATTGCAGAACCCAGATGTTATGGATTTCCGATTCTTCCTGCGTGGCCTCGTCCGACACGAAGGGGCTGCGGGTCTGCGGAGAGTGGATTTCGGCGTCCGCTACCCGGAGATTGAAGCTCAGCTCCACCCGCTCATCTTCCTGGACGGGCAGATCGAGCCGGGTCTCCTCCATGCAGGAAACTCCGCACAGAGAAGCAATCATCAACGACATATATCCGTATATCCTCTTCATGGTTCTTTTCAGTTAATGGTACCGGTTCCTCCGTCCACCTCGTCCCAGACGCCGGGATCGAAAGCGATACTCCCCGATTCCACGGGCCCGACTACAGGTGTCTGGCCGGGAGCCCCTTCCCAAGGGATTACGCTCAGGTCGAAGGATACGAATGCGGAATTTATGGTCAGCACGTACTCATATGAAGTCTGGGGCAGCATCTTGTGCAGGAAAGGCACCGCGATGCTGCCTCCGCCAAGTTTCAGTATCAGCTTGGGCGTCATGTAGTTGTAGTGGTAATCTTCGTCGATGGAAGAATAGTCCAGGGAGAAAAGATAGAAATCCGTCGCCACCGTGACGGGGGCGGCACCGTTGATCAGTTCCAGCTGGGGTGAACTCTCGGGATAGATGGTCACGCCGAGGGTATCTGCAGTGAAGGCTTCCAGGCTGTCGAGGGCCATATTGTAATGAGCCACCGAGTATTCGTCCTTAGCACGGACTTCCTTGACCTGCACTTTTTCGAGATCGTCGCCGCAGCGGAATTTGATGGTAAGCTTGGAACGCATCTCCCGCAGTATCCTTTCCGGAGGTATCTGGTGCACGTATTCCCTATCCAGATGATTACCGCCGACTTCGACGTTGTATGCCTTGGAAAAGGATATCGGAGCCCCGTCCCTCTGCAGGGTATATCCCGCTTTGACGAGTCTGCTTGCTTCATACACCAGCCAGTCCGGTTTTTTTGCGGGAGAGGCGAGGCAGAGGGCATAGCCACCGTGCGGGGCCCTTAAGCCGTAGGCACCGTCGTCGGCTATCCAAGTGCCGTCGGTATCCACCTCGCAGGGAGTCATCCATTCTTTGGTATCCTTCTGCCTGTATGCACCGTTGTAACCCGTATAGAGTCCGCTGTTAAGGGTGTTGTCCAGCGTGTGCAGGAGCAGTGCCCTGTAGGTCACGTCTGATGCCGAACCGGCTTTGACCGGGAGGGACAGCTGGACATCTATAAGTTTCTCGTCATTCTCCGTGGCCAGACGGTCCGTGGCCAGACTGCATCCGGCCAGCACCAATGGAAGTATGATCAAGAGTCTCTTCATAGCATCAGATAGTGTTGTCTATTTGCATGATGGGCCATTCTTGCTCGACGGTGGCACCGTCGAAATGTACGTAGTTCTCGACCGTGAAGTTGAAAGCATACGACACGCCCCTGCGGAACCCGTAGGTAAAGCCGTCGTCGTGCTTTAGTTCGTTTTTGTTGATGGGGAAAACCTTCCTGAATCCATCTATCCCCAGGACTATCTCAAGGTCGCCGTCGGCGGCAAAATCGACTGGATATATCATTACGGGGAAGGCCTTTCCCTCGGATCCGGTGAAATAGTTGTTGATATTGCGCCGGAAAAAGGAGGATACCCGTAAGCTGTCGCCTTCCTCCAGGTCGGAATATGTGCCGGTAATGGCGTTGAAGTTCCCTTTTACGTAAAGAGGAGTGGTTTTGGCTCCGGCCTTGCGTATGGTTACGTAATCGACGTGGTGGTCGCTGCTGCCGTTCACATTGTATTTGGTACGCATTACCAGGTTGATACAGCTCAGGCTATGCTTGAAAAACAAGTTCAGGTCGCCGGAATTCAACACGTCGGGGTCCAGGTTCTTGTTCGTGCCGCCCGCATTCTGGACAGCGTACATCAGGTCTCTGTTGTAATCCGCCTCGAAAGGTATCTCGGTCGGTTTCTCGATGCCCTCGACGTGCGGAGCATAGGCGAAGACATCGACCATGGTATGCGAGTCGTTACCGGTAATGAAGAAATACGGGACGTTCCGCCCGAGTATGGTATTGTAGAAACTCCACTCATCCGCACCTGCCCCTTTGGTGACCAGCACGTTGTTGTAGCCGATATTATGTTCTTTGAACTGAAGGCTGGAGCAGGCGGCCGCATAACTGTCGCCAGGCACATCTTCGTGTTCGCAGAAGAACAGGCCCATGGTATCGTATTGCAAGAAGCGGGTTCCGCTTATCGCTATCTTGGTCTTTCCGTCCGAGCCCTCCGTCACGCGGACGGTCCCGGGCTGCTTGGCGCAGCCTGCGAGAATGATGGCAGCAAGTATCGACAAATATCTTTTCATTGCGCGTCAGTCGAAGAAAATTTCTGAATGCACATTGCCGGAAGACTGCCAGTCATCTATCACATAGCCGGTTACCACGGGCTGGGAAAGGCCTATATCGAGGGTTATCTTGTAACGGACCACCCTGTTGGGCTCCCAATCCATGGCCGCAGGCATCGGCAGTTCCTTGGTGAAGGAAGCCACCGCCACGTAGTTGTCGAGCACCTTCACATAGAATCCATAGGTGATGGATATGATAGTGGTGGTCTCGATATGCTGGGGTATCAGATAGAGCCTTCCGAACGAGTTCTGCACCGGCACGAAGACTCCGTCGGTTTCGAGCGGAAGGGAGTCGTATTCCCAGATGCCCGGCGTGAAGTATCCGGACTTGAGTTCGTTGTGGGTAAAGCGCGACACGACGTAGGTCGAATCGGCCGTACACTCTGAATCCGGCTGCCACTCGTAGTAGGGAGCGCTCATAGCATAATAGCACTTCTTGCAGCCGATGACGTTCTTGATGGATATCTGGTCGATCAGCACATAGTAGTTGGGATCCGGCAGCGTGCCCTTGTAGTTCATGTCGAACCACACCTGGGTAAGGGTATGATAAAGGTCGGCCGGCACCGGACCTATCTGCTTGGTGACATTGAGCACGGGCTGGGCCATGCACATATCCACCTGGTCGGACACATCGTGGGTGAGAGGGATGAAGGTCACCGACGGCATGCCCGTATTCTCTTTGTTGAAATTGATCATCGACCCCGCGACAGTCTTGGAAGGAGCATAGAAGAAGAAACTCAGGTTGCCGAGGACCGGCCAGAAAGACATGGGGTTGGTGA
>JAEEGJ010020491.1_pt1 | contig 14377 bp, 16 predicted proteins | sample 8958761 | NCBI WGS metagenome assembly JAEEGJ01 (sample SAMN16246546, study PRJNA631951) | gut metagenome | biome: gut microbiome; feature: rumen; material: RS-attached | host: Bos | place: Iran: Karaj | collected 2018-10 | reverse complement strand
GAAGACATGCAGGCCGAAGTTTCAAAGCGTCTTGCAACAATGGACCGAACTTCTCCTGATGTATTGCGTGAAGTTGAACGCGTATTGGAAAAGAAACTTTCTACACTGTCGAGCGAAGACTATACTGCTGCCGGTGGTGTTGAAGCTATCGTAGAAATCTTGAACCTTGTAGACCGTTCTTCAGAAAAGTCTATTATCGAATCTCTGGAAGAAGACGATCCGGATCTTGCAGAAGAGATCAAAAAGCGAATGTTCGTATTCGAAGATATCGTTATGCTCGACAACCGTGCTATTCAGAAGGTACTCCGCGATGTCGACCAGCAGGAACTTGCAAAAGCGCTTAAATCGGTTGATACTGAAGTACAGGATAAAATCTTTGGTAACATGTCTAAACGTGCAGCCTCTATGCTCAAGGAAGATATGGAATTCATGGGACCTGTCCGCTTGAAGGATGTAGAAGAAGCTCAGCAGAAGATTGTATCTATTATCAGACGTCTTGAAGATAGTGGTGATATCGTTATTGCCCGCTCTGGCGAAGATGAATTGGTAACCTGATGTAAACGGGTTTTATGCGCATAAATACAGGAGTTAGATAAGTCTATGGCAAAATCAGTTTTCAGACCTGGTGAAGCAACTGTAAAAGAAGGAACAGTTCTCCTTCCTTTAGTTCATGAATTTATTCCTCAGGAACAGGAAGTCGAAGAAGTTGTAGAAGAATATAAAGGACCTACAGCCGACGACCTTAGACGCGAGGCAGAAAATTTTAAGACCCAGTGGGAATCTGAAAAACAGCAGATGATTAATCAGGCTCAAGCCTCTGCCGACGATATCGTAAAAAAAGCCGAAGAAGCGGCCTTCGCCGAAGTGAAGAGACAGACAGACCAGGCCCAGATCATAAAGACAGATGCAGAAGCAGAAGCTAATCAGATAATAGAAAACGCAAAAGCAGAAGCAGCACAGATTATTGCAAATGCACAGGCAGAACGCGACAGACTCCAGCGCGACGCACATAAAGAAGGATTTGATCAGGGACACGAAGAAGGATATGCAAGAGGTGTTGGCGAAGTAGACCGCCTTATTGAACGAATGCATAAAATGCTCGAAGCCGTAATGCTCCGCCGCGAAGAAATCCTTTCCGACACAGAAAGCCAGATTGTAGAACTTGTAATTTTAATGGCACGCAAGGTAATCAAGATTCTTTCCGAAAACCAAAAAAATGTTGTTATGGCAAATACACTTGCTGCCCTCAAAAAAGTTAAAACCCGCGGAAATGTTACCCTCCGTGTTAATCTTGAAGATGTAAAACTTACAACAGAAAACGTTTCTGAATTCATCAAGCACGTAGAAAACGTAAAGGGAATTACAGTACTCGAAGACTCTTCTGTAGAAAAGGGTGGATGTATTGTAGAAACAGACTTTGGTGCAATCGATGCACGTATTTCAAGTCAGCTCCAAGAACTCGAAAATAAGATTCTTGAAGTTTCTCCTGTTAAAAATATTAAACGCTCAGATTCACTTGCAGCATCAGAATAAATTTATTAGAGGTTTTGATGAGATCTTCTTATACAGGTGAATTTAATTTTTCTAAATATCTCGAACAGGTTTGCGACGCAGAGACAATCCATTATATTGGTCAGGTTACAGGTGTAAAAGGGCTCGAAGTTCAGAGTGAAGGGCCTCGTTCTGTAATCGGTGAAATATGTACAATTAAACTTGGGGATGGTTCTTCCATTCTTGCAGAAGTTGTAGGCTTGAACGGAAAGGTTGTAAAGCTTTCTCCATTTGGCGACACAAAGGGTATAGAAGTAGGATGCGAAGTAATTGCAACAGGTTCAGTTCTTCAGGTTCCGGTTGGAAAATCGCTTTTAGGACGTGTTCTTGATGCAACAGGACATCCTTACGACGACCTTGGAGAAATTGTTCCGGAAAAATATTATCCTGCAGTTGCAAGCGCTCCTAACGCAATGACCCGTCTTCCAATTACAAAAAGACTTCAGACAGGAATCCGCGCAATCGATTCTCTTTTGACTGTTGGTAAAGGACAGCGTGTCGGTATTTTTGCAGGTTCAGGAATCGGTAAATCAACTCTTTTAAGCATGGTAGCAAGAAATACCAATGCAGATGTAAATGTTATAGGTCTTATAGGAGAGCGTGGAAGAGAGCTTTTGGACTTTATTAACCGCGACCTTGGAGAAGAAGGATTAAAGAGATCTGTTTTAGTTGTTGCAACAAGCGACCAGCCGGCAATCTGCAGGGTTAGGGCAGCTTATGTATGTACAGCAATTGCAGAATATTTCCGAGACCAGGGAAAGGACGTAATGCTCATGTTTGATAACCTCACAAGATTCAGTCTTGCACAGAGGGAAATCGGTATTTCGAATGGAGAGCCTCCAACAGAAAAAGGCTTTACACCAAGTGTTTTTAATATGCTTCCAAAGCTTCTTGAACGAACAGGAACCAACGACAAAGGCTCAATCACTGCTTTATATGCTGTTTTAGTAGAAGGCGATGATATGAATAACCCTATTGCCGATGCAGTTCGTGGTATTCTTGACGGTCACGTTGTTTTAGACAGAAAACTTGCACAGGCAAATCACTATCCTGCAATAGATGTCCTTCAGTCAATAAGCCGTCTTTCAAAGAGAGTTTCCGGTCCAAATACTAAACAGGCTGTTACAAGAATCAGAAGGCTCATGTCTACTTACGAAGAAAACGAAACTATGATTACAGCCGGTATCTATCAGAAAGGAACTTCTGCGGAAATAGACGAAGCTATAGAAATGCACCCTGCAATCGAAGAATTTTTGATGCAGGAAGAAGAAGAAATGTGCACTATGGAAGATACACTTAAAAAACTATCTGACCTTTCTGGCATAGAAATCCCCGAAAGCGAATATGATGAAAATGCCGGTAATGTAAAAGAAACTCAGCCACAGGATGATGAAAATTCTGAAACTCCCGAACAGCCCGACAGTAAACCTTCTTTTACAGACACATTAATTTAATAAATCACGCCTATGAAAAAGTTTTCGTTTGATTTACAAAAAGTCCTCGATTACAGAAAATTTGAGCAGGAACAGGCGGAAACAGAACTTGCAAAGGCATTAGCCGTAGAAAACGAAATCAATCAGAATCTTAAAACCATTGCCGCCCAGCACGTTGCTTCGAATAAGCAGATAGACGGACACGTTGAGTTCGAAGATATGATGGCACACAGTCAGTATTCAAATCTGCTTGAGTATCAGAAAGAAGAGCTTTTAAAACAGCTTGCACAGGCACAGATTGTAATAGAAGAAAAAAGAAAAGTCTTAACTGAATGCATGAAAAAAACACTTGCCCTTGAAAAGTTAAAAGAAAAAGAGCTTAATGATTACAAAAAAGCTCTTTCCCGTGAAGAAAATAATTTTATTGATGAGCTTGGCGCCCAGGGTTATTTCCGTAAGACATTTAATTAATCATAATTATTTCCGATTAATCCCACAGACTAAACCCCGGCAGTCAATTTTCAATTAATACTTAAATGCACTTCCACCAATGAACTCGCGGATGATTGAACGAGGAGGTACTGCTGTTGGTGCAATTGTTGCAAAGTTTTCGAGGAAGTTTAAAAGGCGCTGTGCTTCTGAATACTGAGGCATTGTAGGCATTACGCGGCGTAAGAGCGGAGCTGCATAAACACGAAGAACAGAAAGTTCATAATCAAGCGCTGTATTTAAAATTGCATCTGCGTTATCGTGGAACGGGAAGATGTGAAGTTCTTCTCCTTTCTGAACGCTCGGCCACATTTCTATTGTTCCTTCTGCAGGCTTTCCGCGGAAATTGTTGTCTCTTACAATTCGTCTGATTAAGCGGTTATCGCTTGTAGAAACACGGTTATGGTCATCAAGGTTCAGCTGGGTGAGTGCCGAAAGATAAATCTTGAATTTCAACTCATCAGGAATTTTTGGAGTGAGCTTTGGATTAAGTCCGTGAATTCCTTCCATAATAAGGATTTCGTTTTCTTTTAAAGTCATCTTATTTTTTTCGTCAAAATAACTTGTGCCAGTGTGGAAGTCGTAACTTGGGATGTTTACTTCTTTTCCTGCAAATAAATCCACAAGGTTCTGATTCAATAAATCGATGTTCAGAGCTTCAAGACATTCAAAATCAGGCTGTCCGTTTTCATCTAAAGGAGTTTTATCTTTTCCGGCATAATAACAGTCAAGGCTGATTACTTTTGGTACGAATCCCATTGCCTGTAATTCAAGTCCGAGTTTTTTTGCAGAAGTTGTTTTTCCCGATGATGAAGGACCTGCGATTAAAACAACGCGTACTTTTTTGCTTTTTACAATCTGAGAGGCAATATCTGCAATGCATTTTTCCTGATGAGTTTCTGCAATATCAATAAAGTCATTGATTTTTCTGTTAGCAATCATGTCGTTTAACGAAGCAGCAGTTGTTACGTTTACTCTTTTTCCCCAGTCCTTATACTGTTTGTAAATGCTGAAGAGTTTTGATTCATCCTTGAATTTTGGAAGGAGAGAAGGTGCCTTTGTTTTTGGGAAGCGGAGGAGTAATCCATCCTGATATTTAATCAGATCAAAAACCTGAAGTGAACCGGTTGAAAGAACAAGAGGACCAAAATATAAATCAGAGAAGTTATCGATTGTATTGATGTGAACTGTTGATTTACATGTGTGGAAAAGCTGTTTTCTTGTTTCAACAAGGTTTAATTTTTCAAAAAGATTTACAGCCTGCTCCCAGGAAATATATTCAGATTTGATTTTGATATCCTTATTAATCATTTCCTGCATTTCTTTTTTTAATTTGTCTGCATCAATAGGTTTTGAATCAAAGGTGTAGTAATATCCATAAGAGATGCTGTTTCCTACAGTGATTCGGCTTTTAGGGTCGATTTTGTGTGCTGCAGCTGCAAGTAAAAGACAGAGTGAGCGGCGGTAAACAGCCATTCCTTCGCGTGTATTGTTATAAACAGGTTCAACCTTACAGTCAAATTCAAGCGGTGTATTTAGAGAAGTAAGTTCATTATTTATTTTTGCTGCTACAAGCTGTGCTCCGTTGATTGAAGATCCAGGCATAAAACTGAAAACCTGTGTTCCTTTTTCTGCATCAGCTGTAACTTCTTTTCCGTCACGTAAATAGGTGATTTTGATAGTATTTGTCATAGATGTCTCCATAAAGTAAATTCTATAAGTATAATTCAGTATAATGGATGATTTGCTAAAAGTAAAATCATTAAAAATCCGATATTTATAAGATTTCGTTATCTTTAATATTAAGACTTTTCTTAATTGTCATTTTATATATAGTAATGCTATAATTAATCATTATGAAAAATTACAAGTTTATTTTATTAAAGTTATTTTTAATAACAGTATGTTTATGGTCGGCTAGTGCTTCAGGAATGAGGGACTATGTATGTATTGTAAATGCCAATTATTCGGAAGAGAATAAAGCCTTTCTTAATAACTACAAGAACACCATGGTATCAAGCGGCTACAGCGATTTTGGTAAGTACATTGATGACTACCTTAAAGGTTCGTTTGGTTCCGGTTTTGTTTATACAGCATCGAATGGAAAGAGTTATATCATTACCAACAGACACGTTATTTCTTCTGGTAAAACAGCAACAGTAAAATTCGAAAAAGATGATGGTACTTACGACGAGTATAAGGATCTTGTAATTCTCGGTGTAGATGAAGATCTTGACCTTGCCGTAATTGAATTACCTTCTTCTTTCAAGCGAAGCGGATTGTCTTTCAGCACTGCTAAAGTTGAAGATGGACAGGATGTATATACAGCAGGTTTCCCTGGTCTTGGAGATGAACCTGTATGGCAGCTTGGAAAAGGTATTGTATCTAACTCATCAGCAAGAATTAAAGAACTCATTGATCCAGAGATTTCTGTTTTGATTCAGCATTCTGCCCAGGTAGATGGAGGTAATTCGGGTGGTCCATTGTTGATTCAGAGCTCTAAATCAAGAGGTGGATATGCTGTTATCGGTATTAACACATGGAAAGCTATTAAGCGTGAAAACACTAACTTTGCAGTTCCTGCAACAGTTGTAAAAAAATCTGTTGATACAATCATTGCTTCGAAAGGAAAGAACAATAAGATTTCGGACAGACTTACAAAGTTCAACGCATCGATTGCAAACGAAGAAGAAACTTTCTATAACTTTTCAAGATATATTTCTAACGAAATGGTATCTAAGACAAAGGGAAAAGTTTTTACAAATATTCTTAATGCTGCATCAAGCTCAGCTTACAAAATCATCCTGAGCACTTTTGCAAACGATCCTATTGAGGGTGTAAAATACGCTTTATCTTATTACATCTGGACATCTTTCAAAAAGAGCGGGAAAACTATTGAATATACAACAGGGGATCCGGTTTCTACAGAAAGAGGTTATGATGTAGCTTTCGCTATCAGTGAAAAAAAATCACTCTCTTCTTCATGGATTAATGAACAGGGAATCTGGAGACTCGTTGATTTTAATGGAATCATTTCCGGCGAAAACGTAGAAATGGAAAAAACATTCAGCATGACAAATCCATATGTCTTCAAAGTCTACGGAGGATATTCTTCTCTTGATGTTAATGGTCTTGAAGGAAGCGGCTTTGCATTTGAAGGTGGTATTCAGTTCTCTACTGTAGAGATTTTTGGTGGAATTAAAAAAGGTTTCCCTTCGGATGATGGTAAGGGATACATGTTCGGTTCAAAAGGATTTTTGCCTCTGAACTTCGGAAACTTTATCATTCAGCCGGGATTTGGTTTTGAAGGTGATTTCTACGATAGTTATTATTTTGGACACGGTTTCCTTCTGTGTTTATTTGCAGAACTTGACTTTACTTACTGTATTTCAGATAAAATCGGTATAGGTGTCTGTGGAAAATATCTAAAATCATTCTTTGGTGACGACAAGGCATCAGGCTTTACAGTAACTGCAGGTTTAAGATTCGGCTTTGGCGGTGGTGGTTCTACACTCTGGTAACAGTCTGGAATATTGATAATTTTTTACGTTTGTGTTAAATTAAATTATTATTCGTAATTTAATTAAATAAGGAGTTCCTAATGTCAGGACATAGTAAATGGGCCACCATTAAACATGCAAAGGGTTTGGCCGATGCAAAACGTGGTAAGATTTTTACCAAATTTATTAAGGAAATTTCTATTGCTGCACGTATGGGTGGTGGAGATCCTAACTCTAACCCTCGTCTTAGAACTGTAATCATCAAAGCTCGTGCTGCTAATATGCCTAAAGATAACATTGAACGTGCTATCAAAAAAGGTACCGGTGAAGACGGTGGAGCAGCGTACGAAGAATACTTATACGAAGGTTATGCTCCTGGTGGTGTAGCTGTAATGGTAGAAGTTCTTTCAGATAACAAAAACCGTGCAGCCGCAGACGTAAAAAATATTTTTGCAAAGAACGGTGGAAACCTTGGTACTTCTGGATCTGTATCACGTATGTTCCAGAGAAAAGGTACAATCGAAATCGATGCAGAAAAAGCTTCTGAAGATGAAGTAATGGAAATTGCTCTTGAAGCTGGTGCAGACGATATCGTAAACGAAGACGGAATTATCACAGTAACAACTGCTCCTGATGCATTCACTGCTGTTGCAGAAGCATTACAGGATAAAGGAATCGAAACACTTTCTGCTGATGTAGGAATGGTTCCTGATGCATATACTCCAGTAGATAAAGATACAGCTGCAAAAGTTCAGCGCCTTATCGACCGCCTCGAAGACAACGACGATGTTCAGAACGTATATCACACCGCTGAATATCCAGACGACTTCGTGCCAGAGGATTAACAATAGCAAAAGCGTTAAAAAAAATCGCGAAGACTTGGAGCGATTTTTTAGCTTTTACCTTTATAACAATAGCAACTGCGTTAAAAAAAATTGCGAAGACTTGGAGCATTTTTCTAGCAGTTACCTAATTTAATAGCAGAATCGTTAAAAAAAATAGCGAAAACATGGAGCAATTTTTTAGATTCTACTTCTTACTAAAGAAAACACTTTTCTTTATTGAAAAACTCGTTCATAATATATGTGGACGGGTTTTTTCATTTTAAAAACAAGGAGTAAAAAAATGTTTGGAAAAAATGATAAGGAAAATGAATTAAGAAAAATAACTGAAGAAAAAAAGAATTCGTTATTTACAGAATCAGACGATGACATTAGCGGAGAGAATAATTACATCCAGGGAGCTGTTGGAAGCCTTGTTGGTGCTCTGTTAGGCTCTGTTATCTGGTTTTTAATCGGTATGGTTGGCTTTTATGCTTCTATTGCAGGTTATGCAATTGCATTCTGTGCATTTAAAGGCTATCAGCTTATGAAGGGAAAGCTTACCCGAGTTGCCGTTGTAATCAATATTGTGGCAATGCTCGTCGCTTTTCTTGCCGTAAATTATCTTTCATATTTTTATGCAATCCACAAAGAAGTTCCAGATCTTACTTTAAAAGCTTTCGGACAGGTGTTACCAATAATCATCCGCGAACCAGAAGTTTTAAGAGAAATCTGTTTGAATCTTGGACTTGGTTTACTCTTTATGCTTTTAGGTTCTTACAGGACAATCAAAGAATGCTTTGACTTTATTAAAAAGAAGGAAGAAAAGAATAACGTTCAGGATAATCCTGTTATAGAAGATAATTCATTAGACAAGACTGATTCAAAAGAAAGCGAATAATTTTGTACAAAGAATAATCTTATGATAAATCAGAGCAAGTCTTTTAATTCTTTACCGGGTTCTCAGAGCATAAAAAATACAAACGAAAAAAAAATAATCCGTGTGCTTGGAATTGACCCGGGACTTGCAAATACAGGCTTTGGTGTTATAGATTTTTCGGGTGGCAGATACAGAATGGTAAGCTACGGCTGCATCACAACAAAGCCGGAAGATTCACATTCGCAAAGGTTATTAACAATTTATAACAGGCTCTGTGCCGTAATAGATGAGTTTAAACCGACTCAGGCAGGAATGGAAACACTTTATTTTGCCAAAAACGCTGCTTCTGCAATGGGTGTAAGTGAGGCTCGCGGGGTTGTAACGCTCTGTCTTGCCCAGCACTGCATTGAACTTGGAGAATACACTCCGAATCAGATAAAAAAAGCTGTAAGCGGAAGTACGAATGCTCAAAAAGAAATAGTTCAGGAATATGTTAAATTGCTTTTAGGGTTAAAGGATGTCCCAAAGCCTGATCACGCCGCCGACGCCCTTGCCGGAGCTATCACTCATATTCACTATTCGCAAACCACTATTAAAGTTTAAGTTGATTATGGTTTAAGCCTGGCTTATTCATATGATATAATGTTAGAGAGGTATAAAAATGAATTTTTTATCAAGATATGATTTAATCAAAGATTATGTAACACTCGCTTTGATTTTGATTCCTGTTGGATTTATCCTTCAGGCTGCTTTTATTACAGTTGAACACAAGGGTAAGATGGTTTTGGCTGATGTTTTAAAAGGTCTTGCATCTGTTGTTTTCTGTGTAATCGGTTTTACTGCCTATGCGGCTCTTTCGTACAGAAAGTCTGTGCGAGTGGACGGAAGCGAAGTTAAAGCTGCAAAACTGATTATTGCAGGTCTTCTTTCCGGCGCTCTTGGTGATATTCTTTTAAACCTCCGTTTTGTCCTTAAAAATGCAGGTAAAAAAATCTTTCTTGCAGGTATTGCAGTTTTTTTAGCAGGACATATTTTATATCTTATTGCAATCATTCCGGAATCAAGCTCCCTTCTTTTATGTACCATAATCGGAATTATTGTTGCTGCAATCATCCTGGTAATCGTTCTTAAAAAGTTTAAGGTTTCTCTTGCTTTTAAAATCTTTGGAATCATATATGTGGGAAGCGTTGTGATTATGACTTCTATTGCGGTTGGAAATGCTGTTACAGGCTTACTTGCATACGGGAACTTTTTAATCAATCCATATGTGATTTTTGCTTTTGGTGCACTCTTTTTTATGGTGAGCGATGTAATCCTTATTTTTAATACTTTTGGAACAAAGACGATTTTCCCTCTCCGTGTATTAAATCTTTCGCTTTATTATCTTGGTCAGATTTTAATTGCAATGAGCATCTTTTTTTTCTGGTAAGATAGTATGAAAAAAATTTTAGTTGTCCCGGATTCTTTTAAGGGAAGTCTTTCTGCTTCTGATTTTTGTAAAGTTTTTTCTGATGTTTTAAAAAATAATCAGCATTATGAACTTGATTTACTTCCTGTGGCAGACGGTGGGGAAGGTACTTTGGAATGTCTGAAAAATGCCGCTCCATGTAAAATCAGTAATTGTGTTGTTCAGAATTCTCTTTACGAAGAAGTTGAAGTTCCCGTTGCTTTTTTTGATGACGGTCGGACTGCGCTTATAGAATCTGCTCTTTCGAATGGATTACCGCTTATTAAAGGAAGGGAAAATCCGGAGCTTACTTCTTCTTATGGAGTAGGTCAGATGATTGCCTATGCCTTTGATATGGGTGCTAAAAAAATCATCATCACTTTGGGTGGAAGTTCAACAAACGACTGCGGGATGGGAATGCTCGCCGCTTTGGGTGCATCTTTTTATGACGAAAAGGGAGTTGCATTTGTACCCACAGGTGGAACGCTTTGTAACATAAAAGATTTTGATTTATCTATGATGTATCCGCGCCTTGCAGGTGCAAAGTTTGAAGCGATGTGCGATGTAAAAAATCCTCTTTTGGGAGAAAAAGGTGCATCAAGAATATACGGACCTCAGAAGGGTGCAGATAAAGAAATGGTAGAACGCCTTGAAAAAGGATGTGAGCATGTATCCAAGCTTTTCCGTGGCATGCGCGATACTGATTATTCTATGTGCGAAGGAGCCGGTGCTGCGGGTGGAATTGGTTTTGCTGTTTTAGCGGGTCTTTTTGGAAAACTTAAAAGCGGTATAGATTCTGTTCTTGATTTTTGTAATTTTGACAAGCGTATGAAGGAAGCCGACATCATCGTTACAGGTGAAGGTTCTTTTGACAGTCAGAGTCTTATGGGAAAAGCCCTTGGCGGTATAATCAAAAGGTGTGGAAATAAGCCTGTTTATGTTTTTACGGGAAGGGCAGAAAAGGGAATGAAAGTTCCTGAAAACGTAAAGGTTATAGAAATAAGTCAAGGCCAGGATCTGGAGTATGCAATAACGCACGCAAAGGAAAACCTTTTTCAATCTGTAAAAAAGATTTTTGAATAGTTTTTTTATTGCACGGTTTTTTACTTTTCATACGGGTGTTTTATCTTTATAATTAAATTATGTTTAATTCGATTACCGGAATAATTACAGCTAAATTTCCAAAACAGGTTTTATTGGACAATAATGGTGTTGAATGGGATTTATGTGTTCCCGACAGCAATCTTGATTTACTTCCTCCTGTAGGAAACGAAGCAAAAATATATACATGGCTTTGCCATACAGATATGATTATGTGTCTTTATGGTTTTGCAAATGCTGATGAGCGCTCTCTCTTTTTAGATCTTCTTAAGGTAGAAGGAGTAGGGCCTAAGGGTGCTGTAAAAATCATGTCGTCTGTAAGTTCTAGTCGTCTTACAGAAGTGCTTGAAAACGGCGACCTTGAAATGCTCGAAGCAATCCCTGGAATCGGTAAAAAGACAGCCGGAAAGATGATGCTCACACTCAAGGGAAAATTAAAGATTTCTGAAACATCTACAACCGTAAGAATAAATGTTCCATCAGCTTATACCGATGTAATCAACTCGCTTGTGAGCATGGGTTACGACAAAAAGATGGTCGAACAGAAAATTTCATCACTTTCTGAAAGCTTGAAATCAGATAAGGATTTTACGGAAAAATCACAGAAAGAAAAAGAAGATATTATATTCCGTCGTGCGATTGTGGAATTAGTTTAGTTTTTGGGCAGGGTTATAAGCAATATGGAAAATATGGAAGAACAGGATTTTAGTACTATTGTTAGAGCCGACTTAAAAAGCTCTTTTGATGACCAGGATAATAAACTTCGCCCTCAGCTTTTAAAGGATTTTTTAGGACAGGAATCGATTAAAAAAAATCTTAAGACTTTTATAGAAGCCGCAAAGCAAAGGCAGGAACCCCTTGATCATCTTCTTTTAATAGGACCTCCCGGACTTGGAAAAACAACCCTGGCTCAGATTACAGCGCACGAACTGGGTGTTGATTTTAAAGTGACTTCTGCTCCGGCTCTTGATAAGCCAAAAGATTTAGCCGGAATCCTTTCTACAATCACAGAACGTACCGTATTTTTTATAGACGAAATCCACCGTTTAAAACCTGCCATCGAAGAAATGCTTTATATAGCTATGGAAGATTTTGAACTCGACTGGATAATCGGACAGGGAGCGGCTGCAAGAACGGTTCGAATTCCGATCCCGCCTTTTACGCTCATAGGTGCAACAACAAAGGCCGGTAGCGTTAGTTCTCCGCTTAGAAGCCGTTTTGGTTTTATACCACGCTTTGAATTTTATACAAATGAAGAACTTGCTTCTATTATCAAGCGTTCTGCTGCAATCTTAGAAACACTGATTGATGAAGATGCAGCCCTTCTTTTAGCTCAGTGCTGCCGTGGAACTCCTCGTGTTGCAAACAGGGTTTTACGAAGAATGAGGGATTTTGCTCAGGTTTCGGGTCAGAATAAAATTACTTCACAGATTGTAAAGGAAGGCTTAAAGAGACTCGAAATTGACGAAATGGGTCTTGAAAAATACGACAGGGAAATCCTTAAATCTATTATCGAAAATTTTGGCGGAGGTCCTGTGGGTGCAGAAACTCTTGCAATCTCGATTGGAGAAAGCATGGATACACTCGAAGATTATTATGAGCCATATTTAATCCAGTGCGGACTTTTACAGAGAACCCCAAGAGGAAGAATGGTAACTTCTAAAGCTTATGAACATCTTGGACTTTCAGCTATGGCTCCTTCGAATAATAATTCACAGGGGTCACTTTTTTAATCTATGCCATTATCTGATTTTTTAGAAAGCAATAATCTTCGTTTAGACCAGCAGCTCAAATTCACTGCCGAAGTCGACAAGATGACTTCCATACTCCGCCGCACACTTCTTGTAGACGGTTCAAGGCGCGAAAACGATGCAGAACATTCCTGGCACATCGCCCTTATGACTCTTCTTTTTAAAGAGTATTGTATCTCACCGGTGAATGTAGAACGCGCTGCAAAGATGTGTCTTATCCACGATTTAATCGAAATCTATGCCGGAGATACTTTTGCCTATGATCCTATAGGAAACAAAGATAAACAAGAGCGTGAATCAAAAGCAGCCGATAAACTTTTTGCCCAGCTCCCAGAAGAACAGGGAAGAGAATTCCGCTCGCTCTGGGAAGAGTTTGATGCAATGCAGACAAATGATGCAAAATATGCTGCCTGTATGGACCGCCTTCAGCCTTTTTTACATAATACTTTAACCTCCGGTCACACCTGGGTAGAAAGCGGAACATGCCGTTCCAATGTAGAAAAGCGTATGGCCATAATCAAAGATTTTATGCCCGAAGTATATAAATGGGTCCAAGCCAACATCAACAATGCCATAAAAATGGGCTGGCTTAAAGAGTAGTTTAAACTGGTTTAAAAACTGGTTGACTTTTTTAAATATAAACATTATATTTTAAGTAAGAAAGGAGGTGTCTATATGTTTGATTTTACTCCAAATTTCTCAAATGAATATAATGTTGGTGCTTTTGATGCAAAGACTTTTTTCTCTGAGTTTCTACGCAAAGTTCAGGAAGGAGCAGTAATCAATATTTCTAAAAACGGAAAGAAAGTTGCAGTTCTTAAAGGGGTAAATAAAGTTTTAAATGAAGATGCACTCGATGCACACAAGCGTATTATAAATCGAAGAAAATCATATTCATCTCTTTCAATTTCGGAAATAAGGGAGCTTAAAAATGAAGGAAGAAAGTATTGATTCTTTTCCTTGTATTGTAACCGACACTTCTTTTATAGCCTCTTATGTTCTAAACGGATTCACTGATGATGAGTTTCCGGATTGTGTAAAAGATATTGAATACGTATTAAATAACAATGGACAGTTTTATGTTCCCCCTTTATTCTGGTACGAGATAGAAAATGTTTTACTTTATAAAACCAGAGCTTTTAAATCAAATGTTTCGGGAAAAAAGAAAACTATTCTATCTGTATCTGATGCAATGGATATTATGTATGATTTAAGCCAGCTTCCTTTTTATACAGACTGTCAGCCTGATACTCAGATTCGTCAACGTATTTTTTCTATTGCAAAAGAATTCAATCTTTCTTATTACGATGCTTCCTACCTTGAACTTTCAAGACGTTATAACATTCCTCTTAAAACTTATGATGAAGATCTTCTTAGGGCAGTAAAAAAGTTATAAAACATCTT
>JAEEGJ010020490.1_pt1 | contig 14378 bp, 7 predicted proteins | sample 8958761 | NCBI WGS metagenome assembly JAEEGJ01 (sample SAMN16246546, study PRJNA631951) | gut metagenome | biome: gut microbiome; feature: rumen; material: RS-attached | host: Bos | place: Iran: Karaj | collected 2018-10 | reverse complement strand
TCGTCGTAGAGCGTGATGTTGAGGGTCAGGTAGCTGCGCACACCGGCGGCGCGACAGATGTCGCACACCTGCCGCAGGTCTTCCGGGGCAAAATTGTTGGCCGAGTGGGAGCGCATGTTGAGGTGGCCGATGCCGAAATACACGGAATCAGCCCCACCCTGGATGGCGGCTTGCAGGCATTCGAAGTTGCCTGCCGGAGCCATGATCTCGAGTTTATTTTTCACGACGGAGGAGCGCCTCGGCAAATTGCCGCAGGTTGCGGGTCTGCTGGGGAGCGATGCCGGTTTTGTCGAGTTCTTCGAGGGCTTTCCGGTGCCAGGCCAGGATTTCGGCTTCGGCGGCTTCCTTCACTCCGAGTTCGACATACAGGTTGCGGACCGATTCGACCTTGAGGGCGCGGTCTTCCTCTCCCAGTTGCATCAGTTTCTCAAGGGCCTGTTTCTTTTCTCCGTCGGCCCGGCGGATACAGTCGACCAGCAGCCAGGTCTTCTTGTTGTTGACGATGTCGCCGCCGATCTTCTTGCCGAACACCTGCTCGTTGCCGAAGGTGTCGAGGTAATCGTCGGTAATCTGGAAGGCGATACCCAGTTTGTAGCCGAACTGGTAGAGGGCATTGCACACCGGCACGGGTGCGCCGCCGATCAGGGCGCCCATCTTGCAGGAGCAGGCCAGCAGCACCGCCGTCTTGAGCCCGATCATCATCAGATAGTCTTCTTTCGTGATGAAAGGAAGGTTTTCGAAGTCCATGTCGTATTGTTGTCCCTCGCAGACCTGCATGGTGGTTTCGGTAAAGAGCTTCAGCGCGTCGGGCAGCACTTCCGTCGGGGCGTAAGCCAGGTATTTGTAGGAAAGGAGCGACATCACGTCGCCCGAAAGGATCGCAATGTTCTCATTCCACTTTTTGTAGACGGTGGGGTTGCCGCGCCGCGTGTCAGAGCGGTCCATGATGTCGTCGTGGATGAGGGTGTATTCGTGGAAGACTTCCAGGGCCATGGCCGGAAAGATGATGGAATTGCCCATGTCGTCGCTCAGGAGGTTGTAGGAGTGCAGACAGAGCTTGGGGCGGAGGCGTTTGCCGCCGATCGACATCATATAGTCCAGCGGTTCGTACAGATTTGCCGGTTCCCGGTGGATGAGCTGCAGCTTGGAGGCATTTTCTACGATGCGGTCGATTTCTTCGAGGGTATACATACACAAAGTATTTATCTGACAAAGATAGGAAATTTTTTATCTTTGCAGCGATGGAAAAAGGCATTGCAACGGTCGTCAAGCACACGGGAAGCCACTACCTGCTCTCCGTGCTGCCAGAATGGGCACCCTTCCCGGCGGTCATCCGGGGCAGGCTGCGCCTGGCCGGGACCAAGACCACCAATCCCATCGCCGTGGGCGACCGCGTGGAATATGAAGGCGAGACCATCACGAAGATCCTGCCCCGCAAGAACTACATCATCCGCCGTTCCACCAACCTGAGCCGCGAGAGCCACATCATCGCCGCCAATCTCGACCGCGTGTTTCTGCTGGTCACCATCATCCTGCCCGAGACCAAGCTGGCCTTCGTCGACCGCTTCCTGGTGACCTGCGAGGCCTACGGCATCCGCCCCGTGATCCTGGTCAACAAAATCGACCTCTACACGGAACCGGTGCTGCAGGAACAGCTCGCCGCGTTCAAGCAACTCTACCGCGACGCGGGCTACGAAGTGCTGGAGATCTCTGCCCGCAAAGGCACGGGGCTGTCGCAGGTGCGCGCCCTCTGCCGCGAAGCGCTGACCCTGTTTTCCGGGGCTTCGGGCGTCGGTAAATCCTCCCTGCTGAAAGCCCTCGATCCGACCCTCGACCCGAAGATCGGCGAGATTTCACTCAGCCACCTGCAGGGCAAGCATACCACCACTTTCTACGAGATGCATCCGCTTTCGGGCGGCGGTTACGTGATCGACACCCCGGGCATCCGGGGCTTCGGCCTGGTCGATATAGAGGCGGAGGAACTCAGCACCTATTTCCCCGAGATGCTGCGCGTGATGGACGACTGCCGCTTCAAGCCCTGCACCCACACCCACGAGCCCGGCTGCGCCGTCAAGGCGGCCCTGGAAGAGGGCACCATCTCGCCCGAACGCTACAGCTCCTATCTGGGGATGCTGGAAGAAGAGCACAAGTATCGCTAAATGGCCTTTCGCAATCCGATCAACCGGGAAGTGGTCCGCCTCGCCGTGCCGAGCATCCTGGCCAACATCACGGTGCCCCTGGTGGGCATTGTAGACACGGCCATTGCCGGCCACCTGGGCGACGCCGCGCTGATCGGCGGCATTGCTGTCGGCACGATGCTCTTCGACCTGCTGTACTGGAACATGGGTTTCCTGCGGGTAGGCACCGGCGGCATCACCGCGCAGGCCTACGGCCGTGGCGACTGGAAAGCATCGATCGGCACCTTCTCACAGGGCATCGCCACGGCGCTCGTGGCCTCTATGCTGGTACTGGCCATCCAATGGCTCTTTGCCGAAGCGATGTTCCTGCTGGTCGACTGTTCGCCGGAGGTGGAGAGCATCGCCCGGAACTACTTCTTCATCCGGGTCTGGGCGGCGCCCGCCACCCTGTCGCTCTTCGTCTTCAAAGGGTGGTTCATCGGGATGCAGAACACGGTTTCGCCGATGGTGTGCGACATTGTGGTGAATGTGGTGAACATGGCGGCAAGCTACCTTTTAGCCGTACACACCCCCATGGGAGGCATCGGGGTGGCCTATGGCACGGTCATCGCACAATATGTCGGCCTTGCCACAGCCCTTGTGCTGCTTGCGGCACGCTACCGAAAGCTGTTCCAGGAGCATTGGCGGAAGGTGGTCCTCCGGGAGGACATCCGGCGCGTGTTCCGCCTGTCGGCCGACCTGTTCATCCGGTCGCTCTGCTTTATGGTCGTCTATGTCGGCTTCACCTCTTTCGCCGCCAAGTACGGCGACGGCGACCTGGCCGTGAGCGCCATCATGATGAAGCTGTTCATGCTGTTCTCCTACTTTGTGGACGGTTTCGCCTATGCGGGCGAGGCGCTCACGGGCCGCTTCGTCGGGGCGGGCGACGGCGGGCAGCTGGTGCGTGCGGTGCGAATACTGTTCGTGTGGGCGTTGGGCGTGGGCCTGTTGTTCACCGTGGGCTACGCGGCCATGGGCGACTGGTCCATCCGGCTGATGACCTCCGACCAGAGTGTGGTGGAGGCGTCGCGCCCGTTCCTGCTGTGGCTCATCACAATGCCGATTGTCAGCTGCGCGGCCTTCATGTGGGACGGCATCTACATCGGTGCGACGGCGGGAAGGCAGGTGCGGAACTGCATGATTGTCTCCGCCGTCAGTTTCCTGGCCGTCTATTTCGCGGGCAGTCCCTTCTGGGGAATACAGGCGCTGTATGCGGCCTATTTCGCCCATCTGCTGGCGCGTGTGGCGTACCTTTCCGCCTGCTGGCCGCGGCTGCGGCGGGAGACGGCGAGGGTGTGAACCCAAATCCGTGCTTTGTGATTCGTAACCGTTGCCGTAGAGACGTTTCATGAAACGTCTCTACAATGGATTTTTTGTAATCATTTGACGTGAAAAACCTTGCGTTGGGTAAACAGCAGGATGGCCGCCAAGGCAGCGCCCGTCACATCGGAAACCGTGCACCCAAGCCACACACCCGTAAGCCCATCATAACCGATTTTTTCCATTAACACTGGGAAAAGATAGCAGAACGGAACCAGGAAAATGATCTGCCGGGACAAACTGGTGAGGATGGCGATCCAGGGTTTGTCGATGGACTGGAAAAAGTTGGAGTTGGTGATGGTGAAGCCGATGAGCGGAAACATCACAATCAGGAAGCGGGTGGCGGGGACGGCAATGCGGATGAGTTCCTCGTCGGTGGTGAAAGCCTGCACGAGCAGCCGCGGGAGGGCGCACCCGAGGATGCTTCCCACCAACCCGATGAACACGCAGACCTTCAGCGTGAGAAGATACACCTCCTTCAGCCGCAGCGGATGTCCGGCCCCGTAATTGTAGCCGGCGATGGGCTGCATCCCCTGGCAAACGCCAAGAATCAGCAGCACGAGCAGCATAGCGAACGTGTTGACAATGCCGTACGCGCCCACGGCCAAGTCGCCGCCGTAGCGCAACAGCTGCGAGTTGAGGATGGCCACCACGCCCGCCGCCGCCACGTTCATCAGGAACGGGCTCATGCCGATGAGGGTGATGTTGCGGAAAATGTACCCCTTCGGTTTCCACGAGTGGGCGCGGAAACGGATGATGGATTTCGGGCTGACGAAGTGCAGGACGGAGACCAGCGAGGCGACGGCCATCGAGATGGTGGTGGCCCACGCCGCACCCGCGATGCCCCAGTCGAACCAGAATATGAACACGGGGTCGAGGATGATGTTCAGGACCGCGCCGCCCGCCAGGATGAACATCGACTTGGTGGGATAACCGGAGGCGCGAATCAGTCCGGTGAGGTTATAGGCAACCGTGGTGAGGAACATCCCCGGCAGCACAATCAGCATGTACTCGCGGGCATAGCCGACCGTCTGCTCCGTAGCGCCGAACTTCATCAGGATCGGATCCATGAACAGATAGCCCGCCGTGGTGAACAGGGTACCGAGGACGAGGGTGAAGACGGTGCTGTTGCCCAGAATCTTCTCCGCCCAGCGCACATCCTTCTGCCCGAGCACAATCGACATGCGCGCCGACGAGCCGACGCCGATGAGCGCACCGAAAGCATGGACCACGTTCATCACCGGCATGGTGATGGCGAGACCTGCGATGGCCAGCGCCCCCACGCCCTGCCCGATGAAGATGCGGTCGGCGATATTATAGACCGAGGCGATGACCTGGCTGATGACCGCCGGCAGCGCATAAATCCACAGCAACTGCCGTATATCCCGCGTCTCCAATTCCTTCGTCTTATCCAAAGTATTTGATTTTTAATATTTTATAAAGAATATTCCGCCCAAAAATGAAAGTTGCAAAAGTACGCCAAAAAACAAAAAAATCTCGTACCTTTGCCAACTTTTTAAAGAATAGATTATGATTACACACATCAGAGGCACCCTCGTGGAGAAAAACCCTGCCTACGTCATCATTGAGACGGCGGGCGGGGTCGGTTACTATATACATATATCTTTAAGCACATTTTCTCAGCTGAAGGACGAGAAAGAGCTGAAACTCTTCACCCATTATGTCGTGAAAGAAGATGCACACACGCTGTACGGCTTCTACGAAGAGTCGGAGCGCACGCTGTTCCGGCTGCTGATTTCGGTGAACGGCATCGGCCCCAACACCGCCTGCCTGATCTTGTCGGCGCTCAGCGTGCAGGACGTGGTGAACGCCATCTCCAACGAAGACGTCCGCACCATACAATCCGTCAAGGGAATAGGTGCAAAAACCGCCCAACGGGTCGTGATAGAACTGAAGGACAAATTGGCCAAGGCCTCCTTCAGTGCGACAGAGAAATTTTCAACAGCTTACAATAATAATAAAGTGGAAGCGTTATCTGCTTTGGTTGCGCTGGGTTTTGCAAAAAATCCGGCAGAGAAGGTATTGGACAAGATTTTGAAGGAGGAGGCTTCTCCAACCGTGGAAGAATTAATCAAAAAGGCGTTGAAGCTGTTATAAATTACTAATTTGCAGTGACATTTGGAAATCATGTAAAGAAATACCTCATCACGATAACGGCGGCATTAGCAATATGTTCCATCATCTGGGCAATGCCCACCCCGCGAACTTCCCTGCCCTACCGTTACCTTGACGAGGAAATCGAAGATACAGACACCCGAAGGGAATCCGACTACACGTTGGACGATCCAGTTGTGGTGGCGCACACATTTGCAGCTGATTCTGTTTTGGCCGTCCGCCTCGAACTGCCCATCGACCCGCCCGACACAGGCCTTCGCGTCCCGCTTCCGGAGTACGACAACAATCCGCTGGACGACAACCAGTTCTACAGTCCGTTCCACCTGAGCACCCCCTCCTCGCTCCATACGGACATCCACTACGACACCGCCACCAATTCCTACCTGTTCCAGAACATGATCGGCAACACGCCGTTCGGTCCTGCCTCCGACATGAGCATCGAGGAGTATATCGACTATGACCTGAAGCAGTCGATGAAGAACTATTGGCGCGACAAGGGAGCGTCCTATACCTCGCACGGCAACCGGCGCGGCGGCGGCATCATCCCGCAGATCCATGTGGGCGGCGACATCTTCGAGAGCATCTTCGGCAGCAATACCATCGACATCCGGCCCTCCGGCAACGTGGAGCTGATTTTCGGCGTGCTGCACAACCGCAACGACAACCCGTCGCTTCCCGTGAAGCAGAGACGGGTGACACAGTTCAACTTCGACGAGAACATCCAACTCAACGCCCTCGCCAAAATCGGTGACAAGATTGAATTCAACCTCAACTACAACACCGAGGCGATGTTCGACTTCGAGAACAAGATGAAACTGAAATTCGAAGGCAAGGAGGACGACATCCTGCAACTCATCGAGTTCGGCGATGTCTCACTGCCCTTGAACAGCACCCTCATCACCGGCAGCCAAAGTCTGTTCGGAGGCAAGCTGCAGCTGAAGTTCGGCAAATTGATGATAACGATGGTGGCATCCCAGAAAAAAGCCGAATCCCAGACAATTACCGTGAGCGGCGGCGCACAGACCAACGAATTCTACTTCAAGGCCGACGAGTACGAAGAGAACCGCCACTATTTCCTCGGGCAGTTCTTCCGCGACCATTACAACCAGTACCTGAGCACATTGCCGCTCGTCAGCTCCCCTATCGTCATCAACAAGATTGAAGTGTGGCGCACCACCATCGGGTCGGCCACGCAGGACAACCGAAACATTGTTGCTTTCACCGACCTGGCTGAAAGCAACCCGCAGTTTGCCGGATTCGCCCCGACACCGGGTGTAGCTATCCCCTGCGACTCCGCCAACAACCTGACTGCCATCATCGACACTGCCCTGTACCGTGACTTGAGTTCGGTGAACAACAACCTGCGCGCACGCGGACTGACCTCCGGCGTGGACTACGAGAAAGTGGAAAGCGCCCGACTCCTCTCCCCCTCTGAATACACCGTCAACACACAGTTGGGCTTCATCTCCCTGAACACCGCACTCACCGCCGACCAAGTGCTGGCCGTGGCCTTCCAATACACCATCATCGGCGACGACCACATCTACCAGGTGGGTGAGTTCTCCACCGAAGTGAGCGCGCCACAGTGCTTGCGTGTCAAGTTATTGAAAAGCACAACGCTGGACACCAAATCACCTTTATGGGACTTGATGATGAAAAACGTCTATAGCCTCGGTGCCTATCAGGTTTCGAGTGAGGACTTCATCCTCAACATCCTTTATACAGGTGATGACGAAGGTGTGCCCAACGGCTTTTTCAATCTCGGTCCCGAGAAGGGCATCCCGCTTATCCGCCTGATGGGTCTGGACAGCCTGAACAAGCAGCAGGACCCCTATCCTGACGGCATTTTCGACTTTTTGGACAATGCAGCGACCCGTGGCGGTACCATCAACTCCTCCAACGGTAAGATTTACTTCCCCACGGTGGAACCGTTCGGCAAGGACCTCCGCGCACGTCTGTCCGACCCGTCCGTCGCCGATCGATATGCCTTCGACACCCTCTACCGCGCTACCAAGACCATCGCGCAACAATACACCTCCAAGAACAAGTACTATCTGGAAGGAAGTTACAAGTCGAGCTATGGCTCGGAAATCTATCTGAACGCGATGAACGTTCCGGAAGGTTCCGTGAAAGTGACCGCCGGAGGCATCACCCTTCAGGAGAATGTCGATTACACTGTCAACTACAGCATGGGAACGGTGAGCATCACCAACCAAGGCATCCTCAATTCCGGCACCCCCATCAGCATCTCTCTTGAAAACCAGTCCACCTACTCCACCATCGACCAGCGCATGTTCGGCTTGAACCTGGACTATGCTTTCTCTGAGAATTTCAACATTGGAGCGACCATCCTCAACCTGAACGAGCGCCCGCTGACCCAGAAAGTCAATTACGGTGATGAGCCCATCAACAACACCATCTGGGGGATGAACGTCAACTACAAGACAAAGCTGCCGTGGGTGACGAAGGCGGTGAACCTGCTGAGTTTCCACAGCACCACGACAGAGTCGAACCTCCAGTTGGAGGGCGAATTCGCACATTTCATTCCCGGACATTCCCGCGCCATCGGCAAGGAAGGGACAACCTATATCGACGACTTCGAGGCAACGAAATCCACGACAGACCTGCGTTCCTTCTACAAATGGACATTAGCCTCCACGCCGCAGGCGCAGATACAGATGTTCCCGGAGGCGAACGTCTCGGATCGCGACCCCGTGCGCAAGCAGTTGGCTTACGGCTACAACCGCGCCAAATTCTGCTGGTACATCATCGACCCGATTTTCTACCGCAACAACGGGGCCACGCCGTCGAACATCACGCCCGAAGACCAGTCTGCCCCTTACGCCCGTGAGGTCTATGAATCGGAGCTTTTCCCCTACAAGGAGAATCCGACGACCACCCCCACCAACATTTCGGTCCTGAACCTCGCCTTCTATCCAACGGAGAGAGGTCCCTACAACTACGATGTCAACGGCATTGAAGGGTACTCCGCCGGTGTGGACGCCAACGGCAACCTGAACGACCCGGCCTCCCGATGGGGCGGCATCATGCGAGAGATGGACAATTCCGATTTCGAATCCGCCAACTACGAATACATCGAATTCTGGATGATGGACCCGTTCATCGAAAACCCCAACCACTCGGGCGGTAAGCTCTACTTCAACCTCGGCGACATTTCCGAAGACATTTTGAAAGACGGCAAGAAGTTCTTTGAGAACGGACTTCCCGTGGACGGCAGCGACGAGAACGTGGAGACCACCGTGTGGGGCCGTGTGCCGACCACGCAGATGATTGTGACGGCCTTCGACAACAACAACGACGCCCGCCAGCACCAGGATGTGGGCTTCGACGGACTCCCCGACAGCCGCGAACAGACTTTCTTCGAAAACGACTACCTCAACCTCATTGCGAACCAGTACGGCTCCGACTCCCGCGCCTACCAACTCGCCTTCTACGACCCCTCGTCCGACAACTACCACTACTTCCGCGGCAGCGACTACGACGAAAGCGACGTGAAGATTCTGGAGCGCTACAAATACTACAACAACGCCGAGGGCAACTCCCCCACCGACTCGCAAAGTCCGGAGAACTACCCCACCACGGGCACAAACATCCCCAACATGGAGGATGTGAACAACGACAACACGCTGAGCGAGGACGAAAAGTACTACCAATACGTCATCGACCTCCGTCCCGACCGGATGAACATCGGCGAAAACTACATCAACGATATTTACGAAGCCGTACCGGAGCCGCTGCCAAACGGAACAAGACCCAGCACCCGATGGTACCAGTTCAAGATTCCGATCAAGCATCCCGACAAGGTCGTCGGCAACATCAGCGGTTTCAACTCCATCCGTTTCATGCGTCTGTTCATGCGCGAGTTCAGCGAACCCATCATCTGCCGTCTGGCCACCTTCGAACTGGTCCGCAGCGACTGGCGTTCCTACGCACTCGACCTGCTGGAAGACGGTGACTACCTGCCGGCACAGGGCGGCGACGAAACCTCGTTCGACGTATCCTCCCTGAGTTATGAAGAAAACGGCAACCGCACCCCCATCCCGTATGTGCTGCCTCCGGGCATTGAACGCGAGCAGGGTTTCGGAAGCACGACCATCTACCATGAAAACGAGCAGTCGCTGACGATGAAGGTGCAGAACCTTGTGGACGGTGACGCCCGTGCCATCTACAAGACCACCGCTTACGACCTCCGCAAGTTCAAGAAACTCAGAATGTTCGTACATGCGGAGAAAGTGAATGAGGATGACAACATCAAAGCCGGCGATGTGAAGGTGTTCATCCGCCTCGGTTCCGACTTCACGGAAAACTATTATGAATACGAGATGCCGGTGGAACTCACCCCGTGGTTCTGCGGCAAGGACAGCACCGCCATCTGGCCTGTGAAAAACCGCATGGAGATTGTGCTTGACTCGCTCGTCGCCGTCAAACAGCGGCGCAACATCGAGGCACGTGCCGGTCTTGTGTCCTACAACGAACCCTACTCGTTGCGCGGACGTGCCGACGAACCGACCATCACGGTGAAGGGCAACCCCAATCTGGCAGATGTAGCAACCATCATGATCGGTATCCGCAACCCCAAGAAACGCTCCATCAACGACGGCGACGACATGTTGAGCAAATCGGTGGAGATCTGGGTCAATGAGCTGCGTCTCTGCGACTTCGATGACAAACAGGGCTTCGCAGCTCTGGGCCGTATGCGCCTCAACTTGGCCGACGTGGGCGACATCACCTTGTCGGGAACCTACTCCACGCCGGGCTTCGGAAGCCTTGACCAGTCGGTGACGGAAACCCAGCAGGAGACCCGCTACACCATCGACTTCGCCACCAATCTGGAGGCGGGCAAAACCCTCTTCCCCGAGAAGTGGAACATCCGCATCCCCATCCACTACGACCTTTCGCAGAACGTTTCAATACCGGAATACAACCCGCTCAACCCGGACGTGAAACTCAAGGAAGACCTGAAGACCTACGAGACATTCCGAGAGCGCGACTCCATCCGCAAGATGACCACCGACTATGTGCGCCGCCAGAACGTCAACCTGATGAACGTCCGCAAGGAACGCAACTTCGACGGCCCCATCAAGATTCGTCCGTGGGACATTGAGAACTTCGACCTTTCCTACGCCTATTCCGAGGTGAAAACCCGCAACGTGGACGTGGAGTTCGACAACGAGTATTCCCACCAGGGAGAACTCGGCTATACCTTCAACTACAACCCCAAGAACATACGCCCGTTGGCGAACCAAAAGTGGCTGAAGTCAAAATGGTTGCAATTGATCCGCGATTTCAACTTCTACCCCATGCCGAAAATGTTCACCTTCCGCGGCACGGTGCTGCGCGAATTCAACGAGTTCAAGTACCGTCCGAAGAGCAAGGGTAACATCATCATCGACACCAGCTATGTGAAGCGGTTCGACCTCACCCGCAACTATGCCCTCCGCTGGGACATCTCACAGGGGCTGAAGTTCGAGTACACGGCCAATGCCGCCGCACGCCTCGACGAACCGCAGGGACTGATTGACACGCGGCAGGAGAAAGACTCCATCTGGCGCTGCTTCGGCAAAGGCGGACGCATCAATACCTTCCAGCAACGTTTCGACGCCTCGTGGCAGGTGCCCATCAACAAGATCCCGCTCTTCAGCTGGATCACCGCCTCCGCACGCTACAGCTCCACCTATGACTTCACCGCCTCCGCCCTCTCTCTGAACTACCTCGGCAACACCATCGCCAACACACAAACCATCCAACTGAACGGAAACGTCAACTTTGTAAATCTCTACAACAAAATACCCTACCTCAAGAAAGTGAACCAAGGAGGCAACAAAGGCGGGAAGAACGCATTGCAATCCAAGCCGACTGCATCGAAGGGAGGTGCTTCAAAAGCCGATGACGACGACGATTCAAAGACACAGGGCAAGGGAAAAGGCAAGAACGCCAAGGATTCCCTGAAGGAGAAGCCCAACTACGGGAAAATCATCGGAGACGGCATCCTCCGTTTCCTGATGCTGCTCCGCAACGCCTCCCTCAGCTACAGCCAAGGCAACGGCATCATCATGCCGGGCTATATGTACTCCCCCAATATGCTGGGATTAAGTTTCAAGAATGCATCGCCCGGATTCCTCTTCGTCTTCGGCGGCCAGACCGACATCCGGCATATCGCCGCCGAGCGCGACTGGCTCACGAAGGACACGCTGATGAACTACGCCTATCAGGAGAACCACAACCGCACCATCAACTTCCGTGCCACGGTTGAACCGTTCAAGGACTTCCGTATCGACGTGACCGCCACCCGCAACGAGACCTCCAATTACACCGAGTACTTCCGCGCCGATGGCGAAGGGACGTTCCACTCCTACTCGCCGAAAACCACCGGCAACTTCTCCATCACGCAGTTCGCCCTGGGTTCCTTCTTCAAGAAAGGCGACGACCTTTTTGAGGACTTCAAAGCAGCCCGTTACGAACTTTCGGGACGACTCTCCGAGCTGAATCCCAACTCCGGCGGCGTCATCAACGACACCACAGGCTACTATGTAGGCTACGGCAGACTCTCGCAGGAGGTGCTCACCGCCGCGTTCATCAGTACCTACGCAGGCAAAAAGACCAGCAAGGTAATTGTCGGCTCTCCGTTCCCGAAATTCCCGCTGCCCAACTGGCGCCTTAACTACACCGGATTCACCAAGATCAAGGGAGTGAACAAATACTTCCAGAGCCTTTCGCTGCTCCATGCCTACACCTGCACCTACAACGTGGGCAGCTACTCCTCCAACCTTTACTATACGAAGGACGCCGACGGCTACGCCAACAGTTTCAACCAGCTCGGGGACTTCCATACCAAATACGAAATCGGCCAAATCACCATCAACGAGGCTCTCAACCCGCTCATCGGTTTTGACATGACCTTGAAAAACAGCGTGATGATCAAGGTGGAATACAAGCGCAGCCGCAACATCTCCCTCAGTTTCGCCAACAACCAGATTACCGAGACCACCTCCAACGAGCTGGCCGTTTCCGCCGGCTACCGAATCAAGGACATAACCATCGGCTTCATCTTCTCCGGTATGAAACGCCAGATCACCAGTGACTTGAACCTCAGCATCGCCTTCGCCATGAAGGACAACAAGACAGTACTGCGGAAGATTGCGGAAGAAATCAACCAGGTTTCCGCCGGATCGCTCTCCATGACCATCAACTTCTCCGCCGACTACCAGCTGAGCAAGATGGTCGGCCTCACCCTCTACTACGACCATATCATCAACCGTCCCTATATCTCGCAGCAATACAACAACATGAATATCGAAGCGGGCTTGAAGGTGCGCTTGATGCTCACGCAATAGTCTATGTTTCAAAAAATTATAAAAAGTTGTGTAAATTTGGTTCAGCGATATCTTCCTGAACCATTTATTTTTGCCATCATTTTGACAATGCTGGCGGTGATTTTGGCGATGCCCATCTGCCACCAAAGCCCCGTCGAGGTGATCGAGCACTGGGGCAACGGCGTATGGGGGCTGCTGGCCTTCTCGATGCAGATGGCCTTGGTCCTGGTTTGCGGTTCCACGCTGGCGGCCGCGCCAGTGGTGAAACGGGGCATCAACGCCATCGCCACGCTTCCGAAGACTCCGGCAGGCGCGATTGCGCTCGTCACGTTCGTTTCCGCCATCGCCTGCTGGCTTAACTGGGGCTTCGGCCTGATTGTGGGAGTCATCTTCGCCAAAGAAATCGCCCGCAAGCTGCAAGGGGTGGACTACCGCCTGCTTATTGCCTCCGCCTATAGCGGCTTCGTGGTGTGGCACGCCGGTCTGTCCGGCTCCATACCCTTGACGATGGCCACGCCCGGCGACGCGCTGAAGAACGCCACCAACGGCATCCTGACCGAACCCGTGCCGCTCACCCAGACCGTCTTTGACTTCCACAATTTGGTGATGGTCGCCGTCATCATCATGGCCATCACGCTGGTGAACGCGCTGATGCACCCGAAGAAGGAGCATGTGGTGACGGTGGATCCCGACCTTTTGGCGGAAGACGCACCGGCGGAGAAAAAACTGTCGGTGACACCGGCGGAAAAGATGGAGAACAGCCGCGTGCTCAGCTGGCTGGTCGCGGCGCTAGGATTGTGCTTCCTTGTGGTGAAGCTGTTCTTCCGCGGCGGCTCCGTCGATCTCAACACAGTGATCATGCTGTTCCTGTTCTTCGGGATTCTGCTGCACGGCACGCCGCTGGCCTACGTCCGTGCTTTCACGAAAGCCGCGACCGGAGCGGCGGGCATCCTGCTGCAATTCCCGTTCTATGCCGGTATCATGGGCATCATCACCGGTGTGGGTGAAAGCGGCATCTGCCTCGGCACAGTCATCAGCGACGCGTGCATTTCCATCTCCACCCCCGTCACCTATCCCCTCTTCACGTTCCTGTGCGCGGCGGTGCTCAACCTGTTCGTGCCGTCCGGAGGCGGGCACTGGGCCATCCAAGCACCCATCATGTTCGCGGCAGGCGCTGACCTGAACGTGGATCCGGGCCTCACCGGCATCGCCATCGCATGGGGCGACGCCTGGACCAACCTCATCCAACCCTTCTGGGCCATTCCCGCCCTCGCCATCGCCAAACTGAACGCCAAGGACATCATGGGGTTCTGCCTCATCGACCTGCTCGTCAGCGGATTAATCATTTGTGCAGGACTTCTGATTTGGGCGTTGTAATCCATAACCTTCTGGTAAATGATAACAGACAAAA
>JAEEGJ010020482.1_pt1 | contig 14381 bp, 8 predicted proteins | sample 8958761 | NCBI WGS metagenome assembly JAEEGJ01 (sample SAMN16246546, study PRJNA631951) | gut metagenome | biome: gut microbiome; feature: rumen; material: RS-attached | host: Bos | place: Iran: Karaj | collected 2018-10 | reverse complement strand
CACCCTCCCCTTTGTGTGCCGTCATTCTGAGCGTAGCGAAGAATCCAGTGACATTTCCCTAATAGTGTCATTCCTCTTCGAGGCATGGCACTTGGCTTGGGTCATGTCAGAATAAATTCTGTTGCGACATTCAGCCTTCGTGTCATTCCCGCCACTGTGCCGGAATCTCTTATAAGTTAGTGGGAATAAGTGTTCTGGTTGAAATTGTTATATTGGATAGTGAATGACTGCGAAATGCATTGCAAATAAACATTGTCCATAACAAATAAAAGTTAAAATAGAGGAAAAAATGATAGAAAAAATAAGTCAAATAAACAATTTTGGTGTATTTAAAGAATTTAAGTGGAATTATACCTTAAAAGATTATCCTTTTAAAGAATTAAATATAATATATGGTCGAAATTATTCTGGGAAGACGACAATGTCAAGAATGATGAGATCGTTTGAAATTGGATATTTGTCTGATAAATATGGATCTCCAGAATTTAAAATAAATACCAACGATAAAGGAGTAAAAACAGAAAAAAACTATAAAACAAAAGATTTATTGATAAGAGTGTTTAATGAAGATTTTGTGCGTGAAAATTTTCAATTTTTTACAAATTCAGAAAATTCCTCTATAACACCATTTGCAATTTTGGGTGATAATAATACGCGATTACAAAGTGAAATAGATGTAATAAGAAAGGAATTAGGATTATCTGAGTTAGGAAATGAGACTGGATTACATAAAATACTTGTTGATGCAGAAAAAGAATACAAGGATGCATCAAATGCTTTAGAAAATGCTAAAAATCAGTTGAATAGACAAAAAAGTAATAAAGCTACAAGTAAGGATGGGATAAAGTATCATTCTGATTTATATGGAGATCAAAATTATACGATAAGAAAATTAGAAGATGATATAATAAAAGTTTGTAAGCCTGATTATGTTCAAATAACAGATAAGCAAATTGAAATGTTAAAAGCCTCTTTAAAAGAGGAAGTGATTCTATTTGATGGTCAATATAGCAAGTTGATTTTTGATGAAAAAAAATGGATAGAAAAAGTAAATCAATTATGTTCTACAAAAATTGGAACTTCAGCAAAAATACAAGAGCTGTTGCTTGATACAGTTCTGAATGATTGGGTGCATCAAGGGTTAGAATTGAACAAGGAGCGAAAAAAATGCGCATTCTGTGGCCAGCCATTAACTAGTGACAGATGGGAAGAATTATATAATCATTTTGATAAAGAATTGGAAAAATTAAAAGCAAATATTTTAAATGTAAAAAATGCATTAGAAAAAATAGAAAATGAAGTAATTAATTATCAATTTGATGTTAATCGTGTTTACAAGTCGTTTTATCCAAATGTAGAAAAAATAAATGATGAATTAGAAAAAGAAAAAATTAAAATAATAGAGTCTATAAAAAATTTAAAAAAATCTTTAGAAAAAAAGAAAGAACATATTACTGAAGTATTTTTTGTAGAAAATGTTGATAGTAATATTCGAGTTGATGAATTAAATTCAATATATGAAAAAATCTTACAGGACTCAAGACGGTACGGTGAAAAATTAACTGAAACAAAGAATAGTAATCGAGGCTTATTACGTTTAGCTGAAGTATTTAATTTTATAAAGACGATAGATTATAATGGACAAAATGATACAATAGAATCATTATTGAAAGAAAAAAATAAAAATGAAGAGAATCTTAATAAGATAAAAGAAGAAATTGAATTTAGAGAAAACGAGATTAAAGATAAATATAAAAAAATGCGTGATGAAAAAAAAGGAGCGGAAAAAGTAAATCAGTATTTAAATGATTATTTTGGGCATAAGTATTTATCTATACGACCTCAAGAAATTGAAAATGAAGGTAACCAGATTGTAAATTTTGAAATTGTGAGAAATGGAAGTGTTGCATATAACATGAGTGAAGGTGAGAAAAGTTTAATAGCTTTTTGTTATTTTATTGCAAAACTTGACGATGTTGAGACTCAAGGAAAAAATCCAATTATTTGGATAGATGATCCTATTTCGAGTCTTGATGGAAATCATATATATTTTGTGTATAGCCTCATTTCTAGTGCCATTTTATATAGAGCAGAGTATGAACAATTGTTTATAACAACGCATAATTTGGAATTTCTTAAGTATATTAATCGAATGGGTGCTAGTAAAAATCAGAAAAACAAAAAAATAGGAACTGCATCCTTTATGATTGAAAGGAATGGAGCTTTTTCCACTATAAAAAAAATGCCAAAATATTTAAAGGAACATGGATCGGAATTTCAATATTGGTTTACAAAAATATATGATTGTGCGCAACAGAATGAATTGAATGATGAAAACATGTATTTATTTGAAAGTTTTGGAAATTCTGCACGGAAGTTCTTTGAAACATATTTATATTATAAATATCCCGATGATAATAATTTAGATGATCATATGAAGAGATTTTTTAAAGATGATTCTATATCAAAATTTTTATTAGATAAATTTGGGGATGAAAATTCTCATGCATCAGGTGATTTGGAAATGAGATGTTTGCCATATGATGCTCCTGAGGTAATAGATATTGCCAGGAAAATTTTAAATGCGTTGCAAAGTAATGATCCAGAACAATATCAGATTTTATCTACTAATGCTAATATATAAAAATGGATATCGTCTAATGACGATATCCATTTTTTGAAAATTATTGAAAATCAGAATTTGTGTTTTTTCATTTTATTAATAAGTGGGACAATCGAACTTAATGGTTGTATAAAATCTAATCCTTTTTCCATTATATAGTTTTCAAAAGAGGGCTCCAATTTTATTCGATATTTTGGTATGGTGAAATATCCTCGAATCGACATAATCATATCATCTTTTGATCCTGTAACAGGAAGAATTCCCATATTAGGATCATTTTGGGGCTTAGTAAGGATTTCTACTCCATCGCATGTAATGGAATTGATTTCGATATCATTATCAATAATATTGCCGTTGACTTTGAAAATAATGTCAGGATTTTTTGGAATGTAAATAAAGTGATCTTTAAATAAGTTGATACATGATTGGATGAATTGTACACCACTGGAATTCGCCTTATTTTCAAAATAATTCAGTAATTGATCAAAATATAGTTTATTTGTAATTTTCTTTAAATTGCCTTCATAATCAAAGTATGCTTCAAAAATTGTACCACATAAGAAAGAATCTAAAGATGAGTGCTTCGAATAGTATAAGAGAATATTTTTACTATCTAAATAATCTTTAATAAGAATATTACCACTTTCTATAGCATTGTAAAAATATCTTCCGAGAATAAACAAGTTGTTTTCGTTTATTGTGTAGTCAAAATTGTTATTTTTGAATTTTGCTATAATGGAATTATTTATTTTATCCCAATCGACTTTTTTCCCTTTTTGTAATTCATTGATTATGTCATGAAAAAATGTTGATTTATAATAAATTATAGATTCTTGTGATAAATTGTAAAAATATGCAATTTTGATTATATCATTGATATGTGGGTTATCCTTATTTGTTTGTTTAGAATTTAAAATTGCAATTAATTTATATTCTGTTTCGTAATCTAAATAAATATTTATGGAATTAATGAAATTCGTTATTTCTTTTTTTCCATAATTATTTAGCCATGTTTCTATACATGTCTTATTAAAAAGTTTTTCTACTATTTTCGATGTATTGTAAATACCTATATTGTTACTCCATTCTTTTATTATTGATTTGAAATCATCAATATTAATAATTTTTATTACAGAATTTAGATGTTCTTCTTTTAAAATATCGAACTCATTTTTTAAAAGAACGGATAAATTTACTATCCAAGCGAGCTTAGAACGCTTGATTATAGAATTAGATTTTATTTTTTCAAAATTATCATAGAAGTAATCAAAATTATTTTTGATAATTAAAGAAAATGTTTTATTTGAAATATTGCTTGAATAATTGATTCTTTCAAAAGATAAATCGATTAATTTTTGTATTTTAAGTATTGTAATATTTTTTTCTTCTTTAATTGATGAATCTATTAATTCAAGAATATCAATCCCTTGTAATATTAAAAAATCAGATTCCTTTTCAAATAAATCTAAACTTACTTTTTGTTCTGTTAGAAGAAAACTATAGAAAGAAGATAAAAAATGATTTTTTGCAAATGTATCTATATTATATAAAGATATATTTTGTACTTGCTTGTTTATTTGTTTTTGGGCGAATAGAATTGTATCTTCAGCAGTGCAACTAGAAGATAAATAAAGGACGTTATTGAAGTCTACTTTTATTTTGTTTTGTTCAATTAAAGTATGGAATAAACTTGTGTTAAGTGCTAAAATAGAAGTAGTGTTATCTTTACAAAATTTTGGTACGTATGTTAAATCTATAAATTCATTATCTAATTTTGCTGTAACCTTTTCAGCAATATCGTCTTCTATTAGTGTTGTAAAGAGTAAATCTACAATTCCTTCTTTTGATATATAAAGCTTATCTTTAGCCAAAAGTATTTCATTTACAAACTTTTCAATGTCTTTTGAATTAAATATTTTCTTTTTCAGTTTACTTTTATTTCTAATATAGTCATAGTATGAATGGGGGGGGGCATTTTGTTTCATAAGATAGTCCAAATTCTCTTTAGATATTTGGAACATGGCGTTATCTATTAATAATTTCTGGGTAGAATAGCTATAAATTGATAATTTTTCTATTTCTAGATTTATTTCAGATAACACAGAATCTAAAATAACATCTACTTTTGCTTTATCTAATGTGTATTGCAAAATAGATTGTCTATTTTCGAAAAAGTTGTTTAATAGTTTTGTGAAATTATCATTGCTATTGAAATTGTTGATAAGGAAATTACAGAATAAAGGCCCAGAGTAAGTGCTGAAAACGGATAATAAAATTTTTAGTTTTATATCGCTAGAGGTGTCTAATAGTAGTTTTTTATATATTTTTTCAAGGAAATAACTTAAAATATAATTTTTATTGTCCAAGCTATTTATAGATTCTACATATTGATCTACAAAATCGTTTTGTTGATATTTTTCAAAATAATTTAGGATTGCGTTTATAAACCAATTTACTTGATTAGGTAAGTCGTGCAAAATTAGAAATGTTAATATGTTATTATTTAATATGGATGGACTTGACCATTGATAATCCCTTATTTCATGGGCAACTAATTTATCGTGTTTTATTTTTAAAGCAAAATTAGGATTGAGTTCGTCTTTTACAATGTTGAGGTAAAGACGTTCCCATATATTTAAAATGGTATCTACTTTATCGTTGCTTTCTATATAAAATCGATATTCCTCATTAATATAGCCTTTTGAAAGCATTGTAAAAAGAAAATCATCTTTGATTTGCTCTTTTTTGTTGTAGTCTTTTTCTAATTCTTTCTTTTTCTTTTTTAGAAGATTTTTTAAAGTCTCGCTTTCATCACTATTTAGTATTTGTTCTAATGATCGGATCATTTTATACCTTTTCAATATAAATTTTTTTATGATTGAATTTGTGAGAAGTAATTTATACCATTTGCATCTTCGCCATTGTCTAAATCAATAATTGCTTGATTTAGACAATAATAAAGAAATCCTTTTCCTGCCATAAGGTGTTGGAAATGTTTAGGATATTGATTTTTTAAAAGAATTAAAGAAAAAATTTTCTCATCGCCTTTTTCCCCATGATATTGCTCTGGGTTGATTTCTTTATAAATTTCTAATTCATTGAAACAATTTTTTACCAAACGAAGATCATCTAAATATTTTTTCATGTTCCTTAAATAATCGTCGCTTAAATATGGTTTTATTTTTTTATTTTTTTTCCCTTCAACGAAGGGTTTTTTTCTCAAAAAATGTGCTTTTATATAGCTGATAGTATCAAACTTTCCATCTAATATTGGTACTATGGGTATGATATAGTCAAAAAACTTGGTTCGTTCATATGCTGTTAGTATATCGTCTTTAACAAGATAAACAAATTTAACTTTATTTTTTGTTGTTGGATAATTATTTATAAGATTGTTTATTTCTCTTAATTTTATAAAAATTTTTAATGATTTAAAACGATCGAGATCTTCAATAACAACGCAGTTACATTTTGTTGCTTCGAAAAAATAGATTATTTCGTTTAGGTATTTACTAAACAATGATTCATTGTTTTCAACTGTTATTTCAATTTCTTTTAAACATATTTTAGAAATTCTTAGTTTATTTATTTTTTGAATAATAAAAAAAATAGAAATGTAGAGAGATAGCAATGTTATTGGGATGTAGATTGTTTCTAATTGAAATGGATGATCTAGCCACGATTTAATAATGTAAGCAATTGAGTTGCTAGCTAAAGGCAAAGTTAATGAAATAAATGTCAATAAGAAAGCGGCTAAGAGAGAAGTTTTTAAATCCGTTAAGTTGTTAATTCTTGGATAATTTGAATATTTTAAATCATTTTGTTTTTTTGAAAAAATAAACTGTTGGATGATTGCTCTTTCAATTTCAGCTTCGCTATACATTTGCGAGTTATTTTCTTCATTTGGATCATTAAATTTAGCTAAAGATATTTCGACAATATTTTTAAATTTTGAAATGTTTGTTTTTTTGCAAAATGTTCTCCACACAGAACTTTTTCCAGAGCCATATGGACCCGTGATGGCGATATTTTTTATTTCTTGATGGTCATCTATAATTGCAAATTTTAATTGGTTGAAAGTTTCGCAATTGGATGAAAAATTTTCAGCTTCATTAGTAGGCGAAAGAATGTTGTAAGTTTGTAAATTGAATAATAGTTTACTGAAGAACAATTTAATGAATTCATAAAGTTCGTATATTTTATCGAATAATACAAGAGCTCTTCTTAGTGTGTAGATAATTTTGAAGAATTTGAAAGATGGAATTAATAAGGTTGCTAATGAAACTACAAGAATGCCAAAAAATGTTATTATTAGAACAAGATAATCTTTGTCAATAAGATAATTAATTGGTGATTCACAGATATCTTCTTTTTTATTTTCGATATGGATATTATTTACATTGATATTTGTGTTTAGATGAGGTATTTGTGAAGCGATAGTATTGTTATTCTTATTTTGGTAATCAATGTTGGTGTTAATTTCATTCTTCTTACTAAAATCTAAAGATAAGGATGGGTTTATTGTGAAATTGGAAGATGCTGTTTTTTGTGTAGAATCGTTTTTTTGACATGTGTCATTTGTTTTGTTTGTACAAGAACAAGTTGATATTGTGTCTATAGCACTATTACTTGTTGAATCGAATAGGTATACATATGACGTTATAGCGTCCTTATTGCTATAGAATATGCATAAATCCTTATACTTTATATTTGCATCAAATGATTCTTTTAAACAGCATTGTTTTATTTGGCTTTCGTTGCTGTTATTTCGTGGACATATTTGTGTATATTTTTGAGTGTTTGTTGTAGTTGTGCTGCATCCAAAAAATAAAAAGCACAGGATGGCTAAAGGAAACAAGTGTTTCATAATAGATGAAAGGAAGTTTGTTTGTTGTGGATAATGTCAAAAAACTGACAAAATATATTTAAATAAAGTCGATAATTATATTTGTATTAAAATTATAAAGTAATTCAAATATTATTGTATGTTACCCGACTATGGATAATAAAAAAAACATCATTTTAGAGATTTTTTAGAGTTCTATCTAATATCGCCAAAATCCAATATCATTGTCTTTGTTTGTAGATGACGATTTTTCTGTATTCGCGTATTTTAGCAGCTTTTCATGCATTCCATCAACCTGCTCAATCGTAATACTTTTTTTCCGGCGGTTGATTTCGTTGACAAGTTTGCGTTCCAAGCGATTTCGCTGTACAATAATTAGATTTGCAGTTTCGTTTGGAACATTTTTAAGTTCGCATCTTTCGCTGAAAACGATTAGAGATATGTACGGTAGTTCCTTACCAAGTACGTTTTTGAGGGCAGAAATGTGTCTCTCATTTTGCCATATTGGATTGTAAAAATGGTTTTGAGTATGTTGTAATTTCTGAGTCCACTCTTTTTGTTTGTGTCCACCATAAATCCAACCACTAAAGTTTTTACTTTCGAAAACATAAATGCCGGTTTCATGGATCATGATTACATCGATTTCTGTGGATCCATGTTTCGTATTCAGATAAATATTGTTGAGAATTTTAAAATAGGTGGTTGTTTCTTTGCAGGCGGTAACGGCTTTTTTAGTTGTTAAAAATTCTCCATAGGGGCCGAGATTTTCATCTCCTGGGTGTAGGCTTAGCCAGTCATTAAAATTGAATGGATTCTTAAGAATTTTTTGATCGTATGCTTCTTGGTTTTCCTTGATTTTTCGCTGTATAGGAAATGGCAAGTTTCCGCTGATTTTGGGTGGAACGTAAGCGGGTGCATCATCCTCCTTGGTGCTCATGAAATTAAAAAGAGCAACAAGAACTATGATGATGACAAGTATAATAAAGAAGAACATGGAAATAATATAAGTTATTAGATTTAAGAAATTTCGGAAAAAAAATAGGTCATCGTTCATCACGATGACCGTTTTAAATGCTTTGGATCCTATCGGGCGTTGCCCTCCAGGATGACACTTTGCATTCCTATTTACTAACCACTAATCACTAACCACTTCAATTACTTTATATCAAACTGCACTTTCGGGGCTGTGCTTGCGCCGGCGTCAGCGGAGAAGAGTGCCTTCGGGCTTGCGCCTGCGAATCCGGCGACGATGTTGGTCGGGAACTGGCGAATGGTGGTGTTGAATTCCTTGACGGTTTCGTTGTAGCGTTTACGTTCTACGGCGATGCGGTTTTCGGCGCCTTCGAGTTGTACGCGGAGTTCCTGGAAGCTCTTGTTGCTCTTGAGATCCGGATAGTTTTCGGAGACGGCCATGAGGCGCTGGAGGGCGCCACCGAGGGAGCCTTGCATTTCTTGGAAGCGCTTGAGTGCGGCTTCGTCGTTCATGAGGCTTTCGTCGAGTTTGACGGTTCCGCCCATGCGGCTGCGCATTTCCATGACTTCGGTGAGGGTGCTCTTTTCGAAGTTGGCTTCGCCTTGCACGGTGCTGACAAGGTTCGGGATAAGGTCAAAGCGGCGCTGGTAGGTGTTTTCGACTTGTGCCCACTGCGCCTTTACGCCTTCTTCGAGGGCGATGATGTTGTTGTAGGTGCCGATGCCCTTCCCTACGATGATGAGCAGGATGACGACGACAATTATAACGGCGATTAAAGCTTTTTTCATAAGATCTCCGATTTTACGATGTTAATATATAAATTACCCTACAACTAGCGATTTTTCGTAGATATAGTCGATATCTTCGGGGGTGATTTTTCCGGGGACGAGGTCGAGTTTGGAGTGGTTCTCTTTCATGGCGGCGGCGAACTGGTCTCGCATTTCGCGGCTCACGGTACATGTGCCGATGAGCTTGCGGAGCATTTCCCCAAATTCTTCGATGTCTTTGAGTCCTAGAAGCGAAAGGATTTTTTCGACGTCTTGCGGAACGAACTTGGCGCAGACTTCAACGTAGGCGGCGAGGAAATACCCTACTGCGGGACCGTGCGGGATTCCTGCGTGGAGCGTGAGGTCATAGCTCATTCCATGCGGTACGGCGGTGCTTGTCTGTGCGATGGACATGCCGGCAATTGTCGAGGTCAGCATGAGTTTTTCGTATAAACAGGCATCAATCGGCGTGTCAATTGCAACACCATCCTTGTCGCCATTATCGTAGTCCAAGAGTAGCGCGTATTTGCTTTCGCCCCAGAGCTTGAGGCCATATTCCGGGCACATGCGGTTGAGCAAATTCGATTTCACGTTGAGGATACTTTCGACCATGTGGGCGAGCGCATCGACGGCGGTGTTCACGATGAGTTGTTTTTTGGCGGAGGCAAGGTATTTTCCATCAACGAGGGCAAGCTCAGGGAAAATCACATGCGGGATGCTTTTCTTGAGATTGATTTTATGGTTCGTGATGATGGAAACTGGTGTTACTTCGGAGCCTGTTCCGCATGTTGTGGGGACTGCTACGACGGGCGCGTGGTTGCGCGGATGGTTTGGTGCGTTGTGAATCTCATCTGCGTTGATGTCCGGGTTTACGAGGAGGAGCGCCACAGCTTTGGCGGCATCGATAGCGGAACCTCCCCCAATGCCGATGATAAAATCGGCGTTAAATTTGTGCGCGATTTCTGTGGCCTTTTCTACGGTATCCGTTGACGGATTTTCTTCGACTTCGCTGAAAATCAGGTATGGAATGTCGCCTGTAGTCAGGACGTTTGTTACATCGTTTAGCGAACCATTTGCGGCAGCGGAATGTTGCCCGGTCACGATGAGCGCGCGCTGGCCGATGGCGCATAGAAGGTCTGCGTGATTTTTGACGCAGTCATTTTCGACGTAGATATTTGTGGGTACAAAAAATCGCATAAGGTTCCTTTGAAAATTATAGCATCAACCATTCTTTGTTGAACCACTGGAAGAGTCGCGCTTGTTCGGTGCGGTTCTTGATGAGCCACTGCGCAAATGTCGGGCGGTCGATCGGTTCGCAGATGGTGTAGATAAAGGCGTTGACCAATCCTTCGCGAATCAGGCCTTGAAAAAATCTTTGGATGGGATCGTTGATTTCGTCGGTGAACGCGACAAGCTTGATTGTTTTTTCCAACATGTAGATTAAAAATTCAGTTTGCTGTGCTGAGGTGGAATCCTTGTCGTATAGCTTGCGTGTTCCGAGAGAATCCATGGTGAGCATGGTCTGGATAGCGAGCAAAAATTCTTTGTTGACGGTAGAATCGCTATCCGATTGCTTGATGTTGGGCGTGTTCATTTCGACGGCATTGTCTTTTTTTACAACAAGGTATTTCGTCTTGCCGTAAAGTCTCGAAAGGTTGTCGCGGATGATTTCAGCTTTTTTGGAGATGAACGTGGAGTACATCGTGTAGGCATAAAATGCGGGCCACTTGCCGATTTGGCTAGCCAAAAATCCGGCGTAATAGTAGCTGCCTTCGTGCGTGCGCGTGTTGTTGATGCTGCGCTTGATCCAGGCATAGGCGCTGTCGGCGTTGTTCTTGCGCATGTACGTGATGGTCGCATTATACGGGATGTTGGCCGAGTTGGGCGATTTCTTGAATCCTTCGCGGTAAATGGCGAGCGCAGAATCGGGCATGCCTTTTTCGTCGTAGATGCTTCCGAGCAGGCTATAGAGATTTTCGTCGATGTTTTCTGTCTTGAGCTTTGTCGCCGCTTTGGCGTAAGAGAGCGCCTTGTCTAAGTCGCGCTTGGCGTGGTACGTGAAAGCCATTTCGTATTTGACGAGTGCGTTTTTCGGGTCTTTCTTTTCGGCCTGTTTGTACTTGGCGATGGCATCGTCGAATTGACCTTGCTCGTGGAACTGGACGCCTTCGTTTACGAGGCGATCTATTACATCGGCGTTTGCTTTTTTGGTCGCATTGGCGGCGGCAAATAGCGATGTTGTGGCGATGCAAAAAAGGAGTGCAATTGATTTTTTCATGATAAACTATTTCTTGAGAAGGTCGTTATAAAAGTTCCGGATATCGTCCCAGCGGTAGTACGGAGCTGCGGGGCAATTTTGAGTGCACGGCACGGCCAGTGTCTGTTCGATTTCGTTGTACAGGATTTTGACGAGGACGGGCTTGCCTGCCGCCTTGTAGAATACCATCTGCAGGTTTGCGGCCATCGGGATGATTCTAAAGTCGTTCCACTGTTCGTGCAGCTTGGAGAGGTCGGAAACTTTGGCGTTTGCAACCGGGAGTTGCATGAGGGCTGCAAGCGGGAGGAGTGCTGCATCGTGGCCAAAGCGGAGTGTGGCGGCGATTGGCGCTGCTTGCATTTCCGAAGTTGCGCGCATCTCGGATTTCTCGCCGGCGGATTTGCCGCGCGCATTTATCGTAGTGTCGATGGCAATGGCTTCGTCCGCTTCTTCGATTATGTTTTGCAATGTGGGTTTTGCAAAGTTGAGTCCGTCGGGGCGATTGATGAGCGGGCTCGTGCCTTCAAGGCTGTACCACCAGGCGTTTTGCGCTTTCCAGCGTGTAATTTTTTCTTCGGTCGTGAAGAGGTTTACGAATGAATCGGCGGGAATTTTTGCGTTTGCGGCAATCTCGTCGAGTAGCGGTTTGTCCATGCCTTGGAGCGATGTTGCAATTTCGAAAAAGTTATTGTAGAATTTGTCTGCTTCGATATTTTTTGCAACGTAATTGCTATCGCTAAAGAGCTTTTTGAGGAACGGTTGCGTGTTCACGTTTTTCCAAAGTTTATCGCTTTCGTCCGTGTAGGTCTTGACCTTGGAATAGTCGAGCTTGCCCCAGTCAAATGCGCTGATGAACTTCATGTAGCTCTTGCCAGAAATCAGTTCCGGCTTGATTTTCGGATTGAGCGAACGGAGTTCCCCGATAAAGGCGGCCATGCTCACAATGCAACGTCCGCTGGTGCTTGCGTACGATTTGACATGCGGTGTGACTTTTTTACCGCCGACTTTCCAATCCTTAAAAACGTCCCCAAAATTCTTGTACATGCGGTTTGCGATTCCCTCGTGCTGGGCGACACCTACTTGCGTGAGGTCTCCTTTGCGCGGGGCGGCTTCGGTAGCGAGGACTTTTGCGTATGCCAGCGCCTGTTTACCGAGTTCGGTCAGTTTGCCTGCGGAATCGGCCTTGGAAAGAGTCTTGTAGAGGAACTTGTATTCGTCTGAGTCGTGGTGGTAGCGGCTACCGTGCCTTCCGTAATGGCTGATATAGAACGGCTTGTATCCGGCGGGAACCTTTGTGTATTTAATATTTACGGGTTCCGGGTACACGAGATAATTGCTCGATGTAAATTCGGGATGTTTTAAAAGTTCAGCGTCACTCGTCTGTGCGTCCACGGGTGCGGAGAGAAAAAATCCCGCTGCGAGTACAAAAAAGCCATATACGAAATTGTTTTTTTTCATAAGTCCAATATAATATAATGGATGTTTTGATTGAATCAATTTAAATGAAAAGATAGTCTATTCAATACATATTCAGTTTTAAGTGAAATGTTAGGTTGTTTTAAAGAGATGATAAATTAACATCGTGAGAATAGAAGCGTCGGCCAAGAATGGGGAGGGTGCAGGGAGGGGCCCGTGCGGCCTTCGCAACTCCGAGCTGGGGCCCCGCCCGCATAACTTGCGTTCTTAATTAAGAAAAAAAAACGAATTTAAGGCTATAAGCCCATATTTCAAGTTGAAACGTTGGATGAAGTGGCACATCTTTTGCTACTTTTTACCACGTTTAATTTTAAATCATGCGCTATGGGCCGACCCATGGCAATTATAAAGGATAACCATGAGCATTGTAGATTCAGTACTCCATAAAATTTTTGGTACACCTCATGAACGTAAGGTGAAGCAGCTCCGCCCGGTGATTGCAAAGATTCACGAAGCCTGCAAGGCTCTCGAAACGCTGGACGACGCTGAACTTGCTGCAAAGAGTGCGGAATTCCGCGAAAAACTGAATAACGGCGCAACGCTCGACGATATCAAGGTTGAAGCATTTGCCGTTTGCCGCGAAGCTTGCGACCGCCGCTTGGGTATCTTCAACATTTTCAAGCCGGAATTCGGTTTTGATTTCAGCCGCCTGGGCGCAGACCTCCAGGAAGCCGTGAACAAGGCCAAGGCCGAACTCGAAAGCGGAAAGAACGAATGGGAAGTCTACTTGCCGGCCGCTCTCTATGCCAAGGTTCGTGAACTCTATCCGGAATCCGTGAAACCGTTCCGCATGTTGCCTTTCGACGTGCAGATGATCGGTGGTCTCGTGCTCCACGAAGGTGCAATTGCCGAAATGGCAACCGGTGAAGGTAAGACGCTTGCCGCTGCTCTCCCGGTTTACTTGAACGGTCTTTCTGGCCATGGCGTGCATGTCGTGACGGTAAACGATTACCTCGCTGGCCGTGACGCTAAGCAGATGGGCTTGGTCTATAAGTTCCTCGGCCTTACGGTCGGTCTCATTATCAACGGTCTCAATCCGGAACAGCGCCGCGAAAGCTACAACTCCGACGTGACTTACGGTACCAACAACGAATTCGGCTTCGACTACCTCCGCGATAACATGGCTGTTGAACCGAACCAGCTCGTGCAGCGCGAACTCAACTTCTGTATCGTTGACGAAGTCGACTCTATCTTGATCGACGAAGCCCGTACGCCGCTTATCATCAGTGGTCCGGCCGAAGACGCTACTGAAAAGTATGCCAAGGCCAACGAAATTTCCAAGCAGCTCGTCCGCAACAAGGACTTCTCTGTCGACGAAAAGGACAAGAACATCCAGTTTACCGAAAAGGGCGTGCTCCACATCCAGGACTTGATGCACATTACGAACCTCTATGGCGAACATGCCGACTGGGTTCACTTCCTCGATAACGCTCTCCGCG
>JAEEGJ010020477.1_pt1 | contig 14383 bp, 10 predicted proteins | sample 8958761 | NCBI WGS metagenome assembly JAEEGJ01 (sample SAMN16246546, study PRJNA631951) | gut metagenome | biome: gut microbiome; feature: rumen; material: RS-attached | host: Bos | place: Iran: Karaj | collected 2018-10 | reverse complement strand
TAGCAGAGCTTGTCGACATCGTGTGTGGAAACACCGGGCTTGATAAAGTCCCTGCATGCCTTGAAGACTCCCTGGAGTATCTTTCCGGAAGCTTTCATCTTCTCAAATTCTTCGTCGGTAAGTATCTCTATCATAATTCTCCTGAATTAAAGTCCGAGCTTCTTAAGTCCGTCTTCGATCTCCTTGATGCAGGTATCGGAGCTGACATTGTTGTTTCCTTCAACGATCAGGCCGCGTGCAGCGTAGAAATCGATGAGAGGAGCTGTGTTCTTTCTGTATGTATCAAGCCTGGACTGTACTGTCTCAGGATTATCGTCAGATCTCTGGATCGTCTTGCCGCCACAGACATCGCATACGCCCTCAACCTTTGAAGGCATGTACTTGACGTTGAAGCTTGCGCCGCACTTCTCGCAGACACGTCTTGTCGTGACTCTGTCGATGATGACGTCGTCATCGGTAACAACATACATGACTGCGTCGATCTTTGAACCGAGTGATTCGAGGATCTTGTCGAGTGCCTCAGCCTGTGCGATGGTTCTCGGGAATCCGTCAAGGATGAAGCCCTTGTCGCTCTTAAGATTCTTAAGACGGTCTTCTACCATTCTGATCGTAACGTCATCGGGAACGAGCGCGCCTTTGTCGATGTAAGACTTCGCTTCGATTCCCAAAGGAGTGTTTTCCTTTATGTTGTATCTGAAAAGGTCACCTGTGGAGATGTGGTCAAGACCGTACTTCTCTCTGATGACTGTGGCTGATGTGCCCTTGCCCGAACCGGGCGCTCCCATGATGATAAGATTCATAATCGCTTCCTCCTATCTTTTGTATAGTGAAGATTATTTTGCGTACTTGTTCTTCTTTTTGTCTTTGCTTGCGGCCTTTGCCTTCTCTTCTTCGGCTGAGATCGCATTTTCCATGTACAGCTTGAGCTCGATGAATCCGCCGCCCAGCATGAGGCAGACGATTCCCGCGGAATAGATACCGTTCAGTACGGGAATGAGGTCCAGGAGCATGGGAACAATGCTGACAGCGATCAGGAAAGCAGCATCAGCAAGGTTAAGATTGCGGCAAAGATTTACAAGATACTGAGCCGTCGGCTTGCCGGGGCGCAGACCCTGAATGTAGCCTGCATTCTGCTTGATCTGGTTGGACATCTCGATCGGGTTGAACTGAATGGTCGAGAAAAGATATGCAAACGTAGCTACGAAGAATACATAGAGAATGTAGAACGAAACGCTGCGCTTGTAGTTGACGATTCCCAAAAGGAAGATGTTCGTAGTGTCTTCAGGCATTACCATGCAGGTGATCACTGCCGGGAGCAGCATGATCGCTACTGAGTAAACGATGGGCATGATGCCTGCCTGAGCAACTCTGAGAGGGATTGTCTGGTTCTGCATGCCGTACTGCTTCATTCCGACCGTTCTCTTGGAGAACAGGATGTGGAGCTTCTTGCCGCCGAGGTTAAACCAGATTACGAATACGAAAAGAACGAGTGTGACAACTGCTGCTGCAGCAGTAATGCCGGCAGCTGCGGGAACTCCGAGAGATGAAACCTTAACGTAAAGGTCCTTGAAGTTGCCGGGAACAGCACGGAGGATGCATGCCAGGATGACGATGACAAGTCCGCTTCCTACTCCCTTATTGTTGATGAGCTCGACGCACCAGCCGAAGAATGCAGCGCCTGCTGCAAGGCAGAGACCTGCGAGGCAGATGGATACCCAGAAGTTGAGCGAAGTCCAAACGTGATTTCTCATACCGACGCAGTAAAGAACTGCAAAGAGGACATCAGCAACAACTGCTGCGATCCTTGTGTACTTCTGTATGATCTTGGTTCCGGCATCACCTGTCTGGGCAATGGTACGGAGCTTCGGGATAGCGATCGTTAAGATCTGCATTAATATGGATGCTATGAGAAACGGATAGAGGCCTAAGCTTGTAACCGCGACATTGCCAAGTGCCTTGAAAGACATAACATCCAAAAGCGCTCCTGCATCTCCCCATTTAATTACCGCTGCCGAAGCACCGGCATGGTCTATTCCCGGTACGGGAACGAGTGAAAGCAGTGCAAGGACCGACAGGATCAGAAAGGTGAACCACATCTTCTTTCTGAGCTCGGGAACCTTATAGCTATCCGTAAAAGTACTCATTAAATTAACTCTCCTTCAAACGCGCATAATAGCAGCGTTGATATTATAGCAGTATTTTCGGCTTTTTAAAGTTGGTTTTAACTAGCACTTTCATAATATGCTCAACATTCCGGCAACTGCTGGAAGATAATCTTCACAAAAGGAGAAGACATATTATGAAATATAAAAGAATGATCGCAATACTGGCAGCTGCTGCCATCGGATGCTCCCTGGCCGGCTGCAAGGCACCCAAGATCCCGGGACAGACAGATGCCCCTGCGGAAACTTCAGTTGAAGCACCTGCCGATCCGCAGGCTGCAAACACGGTTACAGGCAAGGTTGCCTCCATCGACGGAACAAAGATCAAGATCGAGCTCGGCGAGCTCGTAGCCCGTTCGTCCGGCGGAAGCAAGTCAGGCGGTAACGGCGGCAATGATTCCGGAGACAAGAAGCGTCCCGACAGAAAAGAACGCCCGGACGGAGATAGAGAAATGCCGAGCGACTGGACTAAACCCGACGGCGAAAAAGGAAACTTCCCCGGCGGCGGTTCACGCGGTTACACGTTCAAAGGCACAAGCAAGACCGCTGAATACGATCTTTCAGGTCTCAAGGAGATAACTCTCGAGAAAGACGATGATGACACCCCCGACACTGTCAGCGAGATCAAGACCGGAGATGTTGTCGTAATCACTCTCGGCGCTGACGGCACTCCTTCTGCCCTGACGGTCAAAAATCTGAGCTCAAGGTCGAAGCCTTCCGGAAAAGACGGAAAAGGCAGCAATACCGGAAGCAGGAAAAAGGACCGCGACAGCGGAAACCGCGAAAAGAAAGGTCAGAAAGCTGATGAGACGGAGGAAGATGTATGACAAGGAGAGCTAAGCTCAGCCTACGCCTTCGTACTTCCAGTTAGAACGGTCCCAGACATTGTCTTTGACTGAATACCACTGAGATTTATCGAAAGTGTTGGTGCCGTTTTGTAAGACATCCCAGGTCCCCGAGAAGATAACCTTCTGGGGGCCTTTCTTTTTCTCGGGAGCATTGAGAGGGTTCCCGCTGAAAGGGTTAACGGCATTTTTGATAAGGCCATTTGTCGCGATGGTTGGCGTATCGGCATTGGTCATGAACTCATCCGAAACCTTCCAGCCGTGACTTCCGAAATCCTTGACCATTAAGATCGGTAAAAATCCCTGGGCATCAAAATCCTGGCCATCGTTATTAAACATGAGTTCATCATACTGTCCGACGGAGTAAGCATGATCGGATACGATTATGATCCTTGTGTTGTCGTACACTCCCTGCGCCTTCAGATAATCAAGCCACTTTCCGATGGAAAGGAGCGCAGCTGTGTTCATCTCATAGAAAACATACTGGGAAGTGTTCTCCATGCGCAGTTGCTTGCCGTCAAGAATGAACCTGTCCGTATGAGTCTTATCGTATTCTATGTTGTTTACATAATATTTCGGCTCATACTCAGGCTCGGAGAGCATGGACATGTCATGAGTTGACTTGTTTGCAAAGATAACCAGGTTGTTTCCCGAATCTGATATCTTTGTCATCTTATCAATGGACTTGAGGGCATAATACTCAGCTTCAAAGCTGAGATAATGTCCAAGCGCCAGTGAAGTTCCGTCAACGACCTGGAAAGAAGAACTTGCCTCGCCTGTCAGCGAACCGTTGGTCATGTTGTATCTTCCGCCGTCATAGATATACTGCTGGATCGCAACGGGCGATGACTTGAAAAGACTGTAACAGAACAGATTCCTGCAAAGCGTGTTCTCAAGATTCGTGCACTTCTGTTCAAGATCAGGCAGATAATGATAGCCGGTGTTGTAGGCTTTAAGGCCTTTGAAATCCTTGAAGACCGTAAGATCCGGGATCCAGCTGTATCCGGCATAAGTGGGATTAATGAAAGTGCAGTCCCAGCCTTCTTTGGTAAACACCGTCGGCATGACCTTGAGGGCTTCATTCTGCTTGTCGGCCAGTGATTCGTTGCTGCGCTCGTTGATCTTTTCCGGAGTATATTCGTATCCGCCGTAAAGCGCGGGAGAAGCAAAGTTCGTGCTCATTCCGTAAGACAGCGTGTTCCTGTACCATGTAAAGCCGTCAAAGCTTTCCTTTAGCTGAGGCTGTTCATTCATGATATACGGGACCATCGTGCCGATCGCGCGGTCGAGCATGAGAACGACCACGTTGTTTCCTTCCTTTGAAAGAGTAAAGGTGGCTGCTTCCTCTGAATAACCGTTGAATGCCAGCTTGTACTGCTGGTTGATCTTGGAGATGTTTCCGAAAGAGATGATGATAAGAGCCACAGCTCCGCATCCGGCGAGGATCGTAGGGAATGATTTGGTGTACTTAAGCAGCAGAATGCAGACACATACCGCAAAAAGAAGGAAAACAGCATCCCAGATCTTGCTTTCAGTATCGAAGTAAGCGCCGTTGATATACTGGAGCGTTTCGACCATGTCGCCGAACTGGTTGCTGTACATAGCATTGTTCAGAAGGGCGCCGGAACACATGATGAACATGATCTTGCTCATGAGACTCCTGCCCTTTGGGGAAGCCAGATAATAAAACAGTCCGCACCAGATCAGGAAAAGACCGGCTCCGGTAAGCAACGGATAGAACAGATAAAGAGCAGGATCGCTCATCGTATATCTGTTCATGAACTGCTGGGGAGATGCGGAAATAACATTCGTAGGAATGAAGAATCCGGTAAATATTGCAAGAAATGCTGCAGATGCCGCGAACAAAATGTTGGAACGCATCGCTGCAGCGCGGTCCGGCTTTTCGGCAGGCTTCTTCGGAGAAGCTTCCTTTGCCTTCTTTCCGCGTGAAGCCACCATGATGATGTTCTTGCCAAGCGAAAAGACATTGTTGAGCGTCCAGTAGAAGACAAGACCTGACGGTGAATTGTAAAGGAATACCAGGAAGACCGCCGCTATCAGGTACATCTGCATCTTGGATTTGAGCGGAAGTCCCTTACCGTAGATAACGCCCGAGATGATGTTTACGAGAGTCATGACTATCGGGAGGATATTTATGGCAAGGCCTCCGATGACAAGCAGTCCGTCAGGCTGGCTGAGGTCTTTGATCGGGCCTGCAGCAGCGCCTGTAAGAATGTTGCAGCCTGACAGCATCCTGTATGCGGCAATGAAAAACGGGATCTGAAGAAGCAGCGATACCGAGCTCTTCAGAACGTTCATCGGGCTGTAGTCATTTTGTCTGTAGTATGTCTGAAGGATCATGAAGCGCTCGTCGCCCTTGAATGATTCCTTGATGTGCTTGATGACGGGAGCGAGCTTGATCTCCTTCTCGCGGGCCTCCTCCTGGATGCTGTCCGCACGTCTGTAGAGCGGGAGAACGACCAGGTTAAATACAAGGCTTAAGATAATGATCGATATGACAACGTTGCCTGACTGTTTGAATATGACCGAGAAAACAATCTCAAACAAGAGCTCGATCGGATAGATGATCAGTGTGTACAGCGCCGTAAGAAATGTCATTAGCTGTTTCCTCCGGTATAAAGACGCCTTACGCGCTTGCCGACTACGCACGTGATCTCGTAGTTGATCGTGCCGATCCTGTCGGCCAAGTCATCTGCGAGCCTGTCCCTGCCGAATACAATGACTTTGTCTCCGACCTTGGGCCTGATCTTCATGTCCGTGGTATCAACCATGCACATATCCATGCATACGTTTCCTATTATCGGGCACTTCTCCCCGTCTATCACGAGTTCGAAACCGTTTGAAAGGCGCCTTGAAAGCCCGTCAGCATAACCGATTCCGACCGTCGCGACCTCGGTCTCGCGGTCTGCCCTGAAATGTCTGCCGTAACTTACGGTGGCTCCGGCAGGTATCTTCTTAACGTGTATTACCTTTGCATACCATGTCATTACAGGTATGAGGTCAGGTTTAAAAGGCGGCTCGGGGCATCCGGGCGGCAGCAGTCCGTAAAGGATTATTCCGGCCCTCACGAGGTCCAGGTGCATCTGGGGAAATCTCATGATGCCCGCGCTGTTGCATATATGCTTCTTTTCAAAAACGACACCCTCGCCTTCGAGTTCTTTGATCTGCCTCATGAAGGCTTCATACTGCTGCAGTGTGTATTCGTCGTCATCAGTATCCGCTGCCGCGAAATGTGAGAATACGCCGTAAGGAATGATCCCCGGCAGACTGCAGCTGCGCTTGATCTCTTCGGTATCCGAGCCGTCGGTCTTGAAGCCGATCCTGCCCATTCCCGTATCGAGCTTGATATGGACTTTTATCTGCCTGCCCTGGGCTGTTGCCTCATCTGACAGTGCTTTGGCGATCTCATATGAATAAACGGCCTGTTCGATGCCGTATCTGACCGCATCGGCATAACGGCTCCTGTCCGTGAATCCGAGGGTCATCATGGGAGCTTCTATTCCGCGGCGTCTGAGATCAACGGCTTCATCGATCGTTGCAAGACAAAGACCTGCCGCACCGCACTCGAGGAGGGTTTTCGCGGTCTCAAAAGCGCCGTGGCCGTATGCATCAGCCTTTACGACAGCGAGTATTCCCGCATCGGGAGCAGTCAACTTCCTGATCTCGGCAAAATTATGCCTTAGCGCGCCAAGATCTATCTCAACGCAGGAACGGTCATAGTAATCGGATCTCAGATCTGTCTCAAACGTTTCCATGTCCATCAGCTCCAGCCGTTCTTGATAAAGGCTTCCGGCAGAAAATCCTCAATGTCGGAAGGAAGCATTGCCCTTGCCGTGTATTCTTCCGCAGCATTAATACCTGCATCAGAATGGATCTTAACGGCAGCGCAGGCAGCCTCTTCAGGGGCAATCCCCTGCGCAAGGAAACCGGCCGCGAGTCCCGCAAGGACATCACCGGATCCGCCTTTTGCAAGGCCGCTGTTCTCTGCATCATTCACATATACCCTGCCGCCCGGGACTGCAATAACAGTCCTGCTGTTCTTAAGGACGATAACGCTCTTAAGTTTTTTGGCAAGCTTTAATGCTGCCTGCTGAGAGGAATCGTCAGGGCTCATGCCATCAACGCCCGCCGAGATCCTGGCAAACTCGCCCGGATGCGGCGTAAGGATCGCAGGGACTTCCCTGTGCCTTAACAGCGGAAGGATATGTTCTTTGTCGTGAGCAGCAGCGCTTATGGCGCCGGCATCGATAACGAGATTCTTTGCTTCCCTTATGAATAATTCAAGAAGCGGACGTATATTGAGGTCATCTGCGGGAATTCCTGGACCTATAAGGACCGAATCCGCGCTTTCAAGAAGGCGGCTGGCAGTCCTCAGTACTCCCGTAGGCATTCCGTCTCTTAATGACTGCAGCGCGCACGGATGAACGGAGCTTATGGCATTAAGCGTTCTTCCTTCAGAAAAGACGCGGACAAGACCGCAGCCCGATCTCAGCGCAGCGCCGCAGGCAAGTACCGCGGCACCCGTCATGTATTCAGAACCCGCCGTTATCAGGCATGTTCCGAAAGTTCCCTTGTGTCCTGAAGAAGGACGCTCGGGCGCCATGTTGCGGATCAGTTCGTCCGTCAGTAACGTGACATCAATATCACTCATGCTTCTCCTCATCCCTTCCGGGTACAAGATCTTCATTCCTTATGCTGCTGATCAGGCCGATGTCAAACGGTGTTTCCTGATATACGTAGTAGTTGAGCCAGTTCGTGTACATGAGGGTCGCAGAAGACCTCCATCTGAGGAGCGGTCCCTTCGCAGGATCATCATCCGTGTAATAGTTGACCGGCAGCGCGGTGTTGATGCCTGCGCCGTGATCTCTCTTGTACTCCCTGTCGAGAGTATCCCTGTCGTACTCCGAATGGCCGGTGATGAAAATCTGGCGGCCGTGCAGGTCGGAAACGGCATAGATGCCGCACTCTTCTGACTCTGAAAGGATCCTCAGGTCCTTATGTTTTACGATGTCTTCCCTTCTGATCTCCGTGTAACGGGAATGAGGAACATAGAAAACGTCATCAAATCCCCTGAAGAGCTTTACGGGTCTGCTGTATGTCATCGAATGCTCGAAAACACCGAAGACCTTCTTCTTAAGAACATACTTCGGGACTCCGTAATGGTAGTAGAGTCCTGCGAAAGCACCCCAGCAGAGATGAAGTGTGGAATAAACGTGTGTCTTGCTCCATTCCATTATCTGGCAGAGCTCTTCCCAATAGTCGACCTTTTCAAAAGGAAGCTTTTCGACTGGCGCGCCCGTGATGATCATGCCGTCGAAATACTGGCCCTTGATCTTGTCGAATGTCTCGTAATACTTGGTAAGATGAGCTGCGCTCGTATGGGTCGACTGATGCGAAGCCATGCAGAGAAGCTCAATATCGATCTGGATCGGAGTGTTGGAAAGCGCTCTTAAGAGCTGTGTCTCCGTCGTGATCTTGTCAGGCATGAGATTGAGGATAACAAGCTTTAACGCTCTGATGTCCTGAGACAGAGCGCGGTTCTCCTCCATAACAAATATTCGCTCCTGTTCGAGGGTCTGCCTCGCCGGAAGATTGTCTGATATTCTGATAGGCATTTTTGCCTCCTTCGTTAACCGCTGATGAATTCGTTCAGTATGGATTCCGCGGGAACCTGTTCAGGGCTGACTACCGGGATCTTGTCCAGGTGGCCGATCAGCTTGGAAGCTTTGGCCAGAGCTGCGGAAAGATCGGCAAAAGGCTTGCCGGTGTTGGATCTCTCCATGAACACGCTCGGCTCGATAGTGCCCTTCTCCACTTTTTTCAGAGCTGACTGGATGTCGCTCAGTGCAAGAGGCGCAATTATGAGGCTCTCATAAGCAAGGAACGAATTAACGTGATAGTCAGCTTCCGTAAGGTATTCGGTATAATACTTGTCCTCTGATCTGCTGATCATGGGCCAGTAATCGATCGTCGCAATGGCGTGGGCATTTCTGTGCCTGTTGTCCCTGACGATCCTCCTGAGCATGCGGATCTCGTTGCTGTCCATCAGCTTGGTATCACAGTAAACATTGCCGTAGGGCATGATGAAAACTTTTGCGCTCGTATCTTTGAAATCACCCGAGATCCTCTTGTTGAGTCCGTGAAGGCCCTCAACTATGAGAACTCCGTCATCTCCCAAAGTGATCGCATTCTCGGCTTTGCCTTCCTGCTGCGTCCTTGTCTGGAAATCAAAGAAGGGCGGGATTACGGTCTCGCCGTTTATTATCTTTGCGATATCACTCTGGATCCTGTCAACATCGAGCGCGTCGATAGTTTCAAAATCAGGCCTTCCCTCTCTGTCATAAACGATATCCTTAAGATTGTAGTAATCGTCAAGCGAGAGGTGGCATGCCTTGCGTCCGGCCTCGGTTATGGTCTTTGCAAGCCTTAATGTAAAAGTGGTCTTTCCTGAGGAAGTGGGGCCCGAAACGAAGATCGCTTTCTTTTCCCTGTCTGAGCAGATAGCCGTGCAAATCGTATCGATCCTTTCAAGGAAAGATTTCTCCGATTCTTCTATGAACTTAGGGAGATTTTTAGCTCCGAGACTCTCTTCGAGCTCTTCAACCGTAATATCGATTCTGTCTCTAAGTTCCGCCATGCTTCCTCCTGTTTCCGCGAAAAGAGATTCAAACCGAAGGAAATCAATGCTTCGACGGGAAGAATCTCTTGAGTATCAATGTGTTGATGAGCCAGTCCCAAACAAACTGACAGATCCTGAATGCGATATAGATAAGGCCGGGAACGACCATGATTATAACGAGATTGAGCAGGATCATGAGAACTACGTGAAGACCTCCGGCGAGGACTCCGGTTACCGTGGCGAATGAACCGGAACTTGCCGCATATTTTGTCGTGTAATGCTCAAGAGTCTTATTGAGATAGTCAATAACGTACGTCTGGAGGTCACCCACGTTGATCGTGAGTCTGGGGAGCATGATGCTCACCGTGTAACTGAGAACGAGATAAGATTTGAATATCTTCTCTGCCAATATGATCAACTTGCCCCAAAAGGGCATTCGATAGTATCTGAAACAAATGAAGGGACTCGCCACGAAAAGCACGATGAATACGGCAAACAGAGACATTCCGAAGTCTCCGCAGCCCAAAAGCTTTTTACCGGAAAGGTAGGAATAAAGAATGATGCAGTTGCAAAGAAGGCCATAGATTATGAAGAGCCAGAAATGCTTTCTGTTCTCATAATCGGTATCGCTCCAAAGCTTGCCGAGCATCAATCCTTCAAGATAATCCAAAGAGCCGTTCCTCCGAAAGTTTAACCTTTAAATTCTAACACATAAGGTGCCCTACGGCTACTTGCCGCATCAGAGCCCCTCTATTTCATCGCGTCCGGCGCTCATGACGATCTTCTCGCAAAGATCCTCATAGGCGATCCCGTCAGCCTTGGCAGCTTCGGGAAGCAGCGATGTGTTTGTCATACCGGGGAGGTTGTTCGCTTCGATGAACCAGAAATCATGCTTTTCCTCGTCATAGATCATGTCGATCCTTCCGTACTGGTTCATCCTGAGGATATCGAAGATCCTGACGGCGGTCTCCTGGCACTTCTTATAGTCGGCCTCATTGATCTGAGCCGGGCATACGTGCGTGGTAAGGCCGTCCTGATACTTATTTTTGTAATCGTAGAAACCCTCGTGCGGGATGATCTCTGTAATGGGAAGAGCCCTGTGACCTACAACGCTGATCGTGACCTCACGGCCCTTCAGGTATTCTTCGACAAGGATCATCTGCTTGTAGGAAGCTGCCCATTCGAGCGCAGGAGCAAACTCCTCTTCCGTCTTAACGATGGAAACGCCGCAGGAAGAACCGCAGCCGATGGGCTTGATGACACAGGGAATGCCGATCTCGGATTTGATCTTCTCAGGTGTCATCTCCTCGTATTTGCCGATTATCCATTTTGCAGTCGGGATGCCTGTTGCCGCTACCAGAGACTTGGAAAGAGCCTTGTCCATGGCGATGGCACAGCCAAGATAACCGCAGCCGGTGTATTTTACGTCATAAGCGTCGAGAAGTGCCTGAACCTGGCCGTTCTCGCCATGTGAACCGTGGAGACCGAGGAAAACCCTGTCAGCATACTGGCAAAGCTCGATTACCCTCGGGCCTACCCACTGCCTTCTGCCGCCGTGCTGCCTTATTATCTCCTCGAGATCAGGTTCCTTCTCGGGAATTACATATGAAAACGGATTGACGGTGCCGCGGCGGAAAAAGCTTTCTGCAGGGCGGTCATTCTCGATTCCGTCATAAAGATCTACCAGCGCCACCTCATGTCCTTTTGAAAGGAGCGCATTAGCGATGAGACTTGCGGATTTGAGCGAAACATCACGCTCCGGCGACAGTCCGCCGCCCAAAACAGTTATTTTCATGAAATACCTTTCTTTCCCCAAAGTATGTGTAGATTATAGACCTTTTTCACAAATCTTTTCGCCCCATTGTATGAAACTGTTATAAGTTTGTAAAACTTGCCTATTTTATTAATTGATATAATTATTTAAATCGTTTGAAGGGAGATTTTATGCTCGCAATTTTATATTTATGCGTATGCGCCATAACCGGAATGGTACTCGTGGCGATATGCGTCCCTGATGTAAGACGCCTGTATCTTGCATGTGCGCCTTCAGTCAAGGCGATCGAAAACATACCGAGCACCCTGTTCGTTGTTGCAGCAGGAACAGTATCCGGAATGATGCTGGTCCCATTCGTGAATTATTATGTAATCCTCGGTCTGTCTTATTTCGTTGCCAGCGACAAGCTATGCATGAAGATCGGTTTCATGGTAACAGCCGCATTATTCCTCTGGCTCGTTCTCACCTGCCTGATAATCGTTAACCGCAGGCGGATCAAGAAGGAAGAGAATGAACCGGCCGGATTTGCTAAGCTGCCCGGTTATGTCAACAAGGCATCGAACACCATCTTCTACAGCTTCTTTATCCTGCTGATCGCGATAGTTTCAGCTTTCCTTATGTTCTATACATACAGGATCGACCGTGGCTATCTCATCAACGGATATTCCACTTTCTCGGATCTCTCGCCCCACACGGCGATGGTATCCTCATTCGGTAAGGGATTTAACTTCCCCACCCAGTACATGCATTTCTCCGGAGACGGAATCAATTACCACTTCCTGTTCTACTTCCTCGCCGGAATGCTCGAGTACCTGGGTTTCCCGATCGATTATGCGCTCAACATTCCTTCCATCGTCTCGATGGTATGCGCCATGACCCTTCTGGGCCTTCTGGCTGCACTCCTGTCCGGAAAACGTCTTGCTTTCGCGCTTTCGCCCGTGCTCGTCTTCCTGCGAAGTTCACTTAACGTATTCATTCACATCGGTAAGCTCATGGGAGAAGGCCAGTCTGTCACCGGCGCCATAGGCACCGTCCTTTCAGAAGCTTCCTGGTACGAAGTCACTCCCTACGACGGCTGGGGAATCTGGGCGATCAACGTCTATCCCAACCAGCGCCATCTGATGCTCGGTGTCGCAGTGATAATCCTCTGCGTTATCCTCTTCATCCCGTTCGTAAGAAGACTTTGCATCTCCGTTATGAGCGCAGGCTCATTCGGCGGTGTTTTCAAAGCATTCCTGTTCTCTCGCAACGCATGGCTTCCCAGAAAGGATGACCCGCTTTCAGGCGGAACCGTAGCACTCTTCACCTGCCTGCTCATGATAGCCATGCCGTATTTCCACGGATCATGCCTCATTTCGTTCCTCCTGATACTGTTCGGAATGGCGCTTATTTCAGAGAGCAGACTGCTCCACCTCATGGTCGCTGTCTGTGCGGTCTGTTCTTCATATATCCAGACCCTTGCCCTCTCAGGCGGCGCAGGAAACGTTATCAAACTTCAGTTCATCCCGGGCTTCCTTTTCAGCGAAGACACGACCGTGATCAATGCAGAAACACTCCTCAAATGGGGAGAATATCTGCTCACCGTAACAGGAGCCACATTGATAATCGCGATCCTGTGCAATGTCATACTCCTGTTCCATGACATCGTTAAGAAAAAGCCCGTATACAGGTTCTTCCTGATGCTCGCTTTCCTTAATCCCCTGGTCTTTGCTTTCATGTTCCAGGTTTCGCTCGAGATGCTTGCCAACCACAAGTTCATCCAGGTCTCACTCATCCTTGTTGATGTATTTGTCGCGATATTCATGGCAAACCTCTTCGTCGTTCCCGGACGCCGCAAAGCTGCTTTAGCTCTCGCTGATGACGCTGATATAACAGAAGACGCTGAAGATGAAGAAGACAGCGCAGATGCCAAGGATTCGGAAAAGCTCGAAGAGAAAGCCGAAAAGGCTGAAAAAGAAGGCGAGCTCGCTCCCGTCATCCTTGATAAGGATAAGAAGGAAGACGATGACAAGGAAGAAGACGAAGATTCTGAAGATGAGCCTTTCGAGGTTCTGACAGACTCTGACGACGAGGATCTTCCTGAAGAGATCGCCAAGGATTCCGACGATAAAAAGGCTGAAGAATCCAAGGAAGAAAAAGAAAAGGACGAAAAGCCCGCAGAATCTGACAAGCCTGCTGAAGATAGCAAGTCTGATGACGATGACGAAAAGTCTGATGACCGCGTTCTCGAGAGATTCCCTTCCGAGACAACCGTCTCCATGAGGCCCGGCAGCATCATCAATTCCGAAAAGGAAGATGAGTCTGACAAGGAGGAGAAGCCTGCTGAGGAAGAAGCTCCCGTCAAGGAAGAGCCCAAGGCTTCTGAGGAATCCGATGATTCCATCCCCAAGGAAGATACTGTTTCCATGAGACCCGGAAACCTCGTAAATGCCTCAGGCGAAGAGTCTCCCGTCAAGGAAGAGCCCGCCGAAGAAGACAAGTCTGATAAGACTGAAGAAAAAACTGAGACTTCAGAGGATTCTGAGAAAAAGGAAACAACTGAAGCTTCATCTGATTCAGAAAAGGCCGAGAAAGAAGAATCTTCAGAAGACACAGAAGAGCTTCCTTTCGAAGTACTGGACGATGACGAAGAAGAATCAGACAAATCTGATGAGAAGTCATTGGATACAGTCAAAGATGATAAGGAAGAAAAAGAAGTCAAGGAATCCGAAGATAAGTCTGAAAAGGATGTATCGGACGACGACAAGTCTTCTGAAGATGACGATGAGGATGACGAGGACGAGGACAATACAGACATGATCCTCGAGCATCAGGAGATCGTTTCCGACAAGGCCAATGGTCTTCCCGGTCCTGTCTGGGTAATCTTTGAGATCTTCGGCGTTCTCGCAGCTCTCATCCTGCTCGTCGGCCTTACAGGCACCGGTATTTCTGAGTGTGCAACCGACATCAATATCAATCGCAC
>JAEEGJ010020475.1_pt1 | contig 14385 bp, 11 predicted proteins | sample 8958761 | NCBI WGS metagenome assembly JAEEGJ01 (sample SAMN16246546, study PRJNA631951) | gut metagenome | biome: gut microbiome; feature: rumen; material: RS-attached | host: Bos | place: Iran: Karaj | collected 2018-10 | reverse complement strand
GTGCAGCCCGGCAGAGCGATGAACTCGTCACGGGCGCGGATCTTGAACCAGGGATAGCCGGCCAGCAGGTAGTGACCCTCCTTGTTGGTGATGTAGAACTGCTTGGCGCTGTTCTTCATGCAGTTGTAGAAACTCGTGCGCGGCGTGCGGGGCTTGATTTCGTCCTCATACATCTTGGTGAGGGTGCGGGTGTTCACCTCCTCGACGCCTGCCGAGAAGATGAGGGGCTCGCCCTTCTTGATCTCCACCTCGAAGTAGCCGGGCACATACAGATCCTCGCTGTAGGGGATGCCGCGCTCCTGGTCCTTGGTATATTCGATGTTCTTGTACCAGTGCGGGTCAAACACGAAGCGGGGCTTGTGGTTCATCTGCATGTAAAGTGTGGGATAGCCGTTGTACATGCAGGTGGCGATACCGTTGGCCACTTCCTGATATTCGCGGCTGGCGACGGCATTCTCGACACACAGGTCGTTGGCGTTGCGGAAGGCCAGGAAGGGCCTGAACTGCAGCGTTGTCGCCGAGTGGGCATCGACCAGCGTGTAGCGGATGAGGATGCGGTTCTCGTGGGTGATGAAGATTTTCTCCTTCTTGAGGATGACGCCACCCACGCGGTAGGTGGTGGTGGGCACGCGTTCACAGTCATATTCACGGATGTACTTGTGTCCGTTGGGGCTGTAGGTGTCGCCCTTATAGCGGTGCAGGCCCAGGTTGAAGGGCGCGCCGTGCTGGATAACGGTCTCGTCGAGCGAGGACAGCAGCACGTGGTTGTTGTCGTCGAGCTCGGGAACTGGGATGACCAGCAAGCCGTGCTGCTTGCGGGTGTTGCAGCCAACGATGGTGGTGCAGTGGTAGGCACCCGACTGGTTGGTGCGCAGCATCTCCTTGGGCAGTGACTGCTCCAAGTTGATCATCAGGTTTTTGTCAAATTTTAGATAACTCATTATTCTAGTAGTTAGTTTCTTTGGTTTCTTGTTGTCAGACGTCGTTGGGCAGTGATGACGGGGGCACCAGGATGTTGATGCCGCGGTTGATGTTCTCAACGACGATTCGCGCAGGCATCATCGTGGGGTCGCCATCGATGTGCAGGATGTCGTCGTGACGGCGCTCAATGACCACGCGCTTACCGCGATAGATGCTCACGTGATGGTCATGGTCCAATTGGCGCAGGAACAGACGGGCTCCGATGAGCGGGCTCTGGATGATGTTGAACGGGTGCATCACCGTCACGTCGAGCAGGCCGTCCTGCATGGTGGCACGCGGCGCAATATAGGCGTTGTTGCCATACTGGGCCGCATTGCAGCAAGCGATGACAAAGGCTTTTTCCTGCATCTTCTTGCCGTCGATGTCGATGATGTACTCTTGAGGTTTATACTTAATGTACTCGGACAATGCTGTCTTGATATAGGTGATGAAGCCGCGTGTGCCCTCGTTGGAGAACTTGTAGCTCACGGCGGCATCAAAGCCCATGCCGCAGGTGCAGAAGAATGGCTTGCCGTTGATGGTACAGTAGTCAAACTTGCCTACCACGCCATCGTTGAGCACCTGCAGTGCACGGCTGGCATTCATCGAGAGGCGCAGGTGACGTGCCAGCCCGTTGCCCGACCCGACGGGGACGATGGCAAGGGCTGTGTCGGTACCGCACAAGGCGCTACCCACCTCGTTGACCGTGCCGTCGCCGCCAATGGCGACCACCACATCGATGCCGTCGATGACGGCCTGTTGGGCAATTTCGTTGGCATGGCCGGGGTATTCAGTCGCCATGATGCTCACGAGATTGCGCTCGTGGTCAACTACCGTGTCGATGAGTCGAGGTATCTTGTCTTTGTTGCCTGTTCCCGACACGGGGTTGATAATGGCGAGTATGTGCCTGCGTCTTTCTTCCATTCCCTGCAAAGATAATACTTTTTTTGCGTCTTTTTTTTGAATTTCTCTATTTTTGAGATATTTTTGTGGAAAATTTATTAACAAGCAACAATTAACCTTTACAGAAACCAATGAGAAAGGTCAGTATTAACCTGCTTACTAATGTGATTTTGCTGCTTTCGGGCATCATCCTTATAGTGTTTCACAACGTGCCCAACATTTTGATTTGGGGCTCTCGGGTGATGGGTGCAACGTTCATGTTGCCGGCTATTGCCTATCTGGTGATGGTGGCCGTGCGGCATTCCGATGCCCGCACCAGTACCGAATACATGGGTGTGCTGCCTGCTGTGGGCGGCCTGTGTTTCGGCCTGGTGATGATTGTCAAGGCGCATCTGTTCGACGAAATCCTGCAGTTGCTCATGGGCGTACTGCTGCTGGTGCTGGGCTTGTTCCACATCATCTATCTGATACTGTCCAAGAACAGCCTGAACATCAAGGGTTGGTATCACATCTGCCCCCTGATTGTGGTCTTGTGCGGTGTGCTGTCGCTCCTGGTGCCAGCCCTGCGCGAGAATGTCTCTACCGTTGTGCTCATTACCGGCATTTGCCTGCTGCTGTTCAACTTCACCAGCCTGCAGGAATACCTTGCCGAGCGCCGTGTGCGCAATGCTGCTGCTGCAGTTGAGCCTTCAGTTGGGCCTTCAGTTGGGCCTGCAGATGAGCCTGTAACTACACCAGCACCCATAAGCGACGATGTTTAGTCTCAAGAAATTATACCGTCGTTTCAAGGCTTGGCAAGTTCATCCCGGCGATTATCCTGTGGCTGATGTGCCACGGTACTGCAACAATTGCGGATGTGAATACACAGGGAATTTTTGCCCCGTGTGCGGACAACGAGCCACTGCAGGCCGCGTCACGTGGAATGTGGTGCGCCATAGCGTGATGGACGTGTGGGGCCTGGGTGGCCGCTCGTTGCCCTACTCGTTGTGGCAGCTGATGTGGCGTCCGGGCTATTTCATCAGCGATTATATCAACGGCAAGTGGCAGTCGAGCTTTCCGCCCGTCAAGATGCTTGTGCTCGTGGCGCTAATCCTGTATCTTGTCGGTAAAGCCATCTTTCCTGAATACTGGGCAGCACTTTTTGAATATGATCCTGCGGCTATCACGTCAACAGGATGGCAATACTATTTTGATTTTGTGTCTCAATGGATCGAAAATCATATTGAGTGGTTGTACCTGTTTATCTTCTCGTTGCTGATACTTCCCACCTGGCTGGTGTTCAGGCACTCGCCGCGCAACCCCCGGCACACAATACCTCAAGGCTTCTTTATGCAGGTGTTCATGACAACGCAGTACTTTATGTGGGTGTTCATCATCTCTACTTTTGTCAAGCTGGCTGGAATAGATTTGGGCTATGAAGCGGGCAGTAGTGGCTTTGAGGACATAATGGTAGAAAGTTCCTTATTGGTGATACCTGTTATTGTCGCTGTGAACTACAAGCAGGTGTTTGGCTATGGCTGGTGGGGCACTGTGTGGCGGGTGCTGTTGATGGTCGTGGTCATCGTGTTGTGTTTCATGGCGACTGCTTTTTGGTGTGGTGTTACTACAAAACCTGAATATGTGTCCAAAGTTGAAGAAGAGAAGTGGCTACTCAGACTGCTAGGTGTGTTCTGCATTTCGTGTTCAGGCCTGATGTTATCGATGGCCGACGTTATTAACCGCAAGTTGTGGCGAGAGCGAGGGCGGCTGCGTGCGATGGCTTTACCGCTGCTGTTCCTCGTGTCGTTCATCATCATCGCCATCGCTTTGGAGGTAATTAGACCAGGTGTCTTGTTGAAAATGATTAGCTGATATTATAGAATCGAATGAGTCTGATTAAGGATAAATATCGTCAATTCCGCCAGTGGCAGCAACAGCCGTTTGAATACCATGACAGTCATGATCATCACGGGTGTTGTAATTGTGGCGCCGAGAGTGAGAATAACTACTGCCCGCGTTGCGGCCAGAAGGCCGTCTATGGCCCCATTACTTGGCATAGTGTGTGGCAGGGCATCTTGGATGTATGGGGCGTGGGCACCCGCTCATTGCCCTACACGCTATGGCAGCTGGTGTGGCGTCCAGGTTACCTGATACGTGACTACATCAGCGGCAAGCGTCAGGTAAGTTTCCCGCCAGTCAAGATGCTGGTTGTCATGGCTTTACTTGTGGTGCTGGTCTATGGTTTGTTGGGTATCGATTTTGAGTCTACTGTCGATGATGAAGGCGGCAATAATGCCGTGCAGGTGTTCCTGTTGGGCGACTTCTATAACTGGTTGAGTAATCACATCGAGTGGGCGGTGCTCGCGGGTTTCTCGATGTTTATCTTACCAGTGTGGTTTCTGTTCCGCACAGCCCCACGTTTGCCTCGCCACACCTTGCCGCAGGGGTTCTTCGTCCAAGTGTTTATCGGGGTGCAGTTCCTGCTGTACATGTTGATTGTGACACTGGTGTTCGACTTGATTCCCTCGTTGTCGGGCAGTGGTGACGAGGCGGCGGGTTTTATGGTAATGCTTGTGCTGCCGCTCATGCTGTGGTGTGACTACAAGCAACTGTTCGGCTACAGCTGGTGGGGGACGCTGTGGCGAATCGTGGCCGCTATCTTTCTGGCTGTTGCTGTTGCCAAGGTGCTGGTTCGCATCGGTGGTTTGTGCTATAGTCTTTTTGTGGGAGATTGGTCCATGAGTGTCAATTATCTGTTGGGTGGCGTTGACCATCTTGCGATGTTGTGGGCGGCATTGGAATTTGTTTTGCTGATAAATACCAAGCCCTGGCGTGAAGGCGTGACTTGGTCGAGGATGCTGATGCGCCCGCTGGTTGCTGTGGCTGCACTGTTGTTGACAACAGCGTTATGTGGCCACTTTGGCATTGAGAATTCTCTCACTAACATGTCAGAGTCATTGCAGACGATATTCCTGCCAGAGTGATACCATTCGGTAGGACTGACTCAATAGGCAATAAACAAGCGACGCGCCCTCCACATGATGGGGAAGGGCGCGTCGCTGTGTCTTGTAGAACCTGCCGTGAGCGCTCACGGCGGTGATGCTGTGTTGTCTTCTTATTTCTTCTTGCGGTTGCCGTAGCGCTGCATGAACTTGTCCACGCGACCTGCGGTGTCGACGAGCTTCTGCTTGCCGGTGAAGAAGGGGTGCGAGGTGTTGGTGATCTCGAGCTTTACCAGGGGATAGGTGGTGCCGTCAATCTCAATGGTCTCCTTGGTGTTCACCGTGCTGCGGGTGATGAAGACCTCCTCGTTAGACATGTCCTTGAAAGCAACCTCGCGATAGTTGCTGGGATGGATATCTTTCTTCATTTCTCTAGATATATCTTTAAAATGTTAAACTTACAAACTTTTTGGCGGTGGTAAACGCCTCATTTTCTGTAATGGCGTGCAAAGGTACGTCGATTTTTTGAACTGGGAAAATTTTTTCGCTCTTTTTTTGATTTTCAATGGTTTTTCCAGAACGAGGGCGAGAAAATGACCAGGAAGGTGAATATCTCGAGACGGCCCATGAGCATTAGGCCTGAGAGGATCCATTTGACCAGTGGTGGCAGTATGCTCCATGACATCGTCGGCCCGATTTCCAGGCCCAGTGTGGGTCCCACGTTGCTGCCGCAGCTCAGGGCGATGGTGATGGAGTTGGTGCTGTCCACGCCGGCGAGAATCATGATGAAATAGGCGGTGAAGCACAGGGTGATGTAGGCGATGAAGAAGGCCAGCAAGGTGATTTGGCTCGGAGAGTGGACCGACGTGTTGTTGACCTTGACGGGCAGCAGCGCTTTGGGGTGAACCATGCGCCGAACCTCGTTGCGCAGGATTTTAAGCGCGATGACCCCTCGTGCACACTTGAAGCCGCTGGCCGTGCTGCCGGCGCATCCGCCAAAGAACATGCACAGGCTCAGTACTACCCAGGTGATGTGGTGCCACTGTGCGGCATCCTCGTTGAACATGCCCGTTGTGGTGACGAACGATACCACCTGGAACAGGGCATAACGGATGGCGTCGCTCACCGTGTAGTGGTTATAGCGCAAGAGGAAACAGACGATGACTGCCGTTGCCGCCAGCGTCAATGCCGTGTAGAAACGGAACTCGGCATTCTTAAGCAACTGCTTGACCTTGCCCTGGAGCAGGCTGGCATAGAGCAAAGCGAAGCTCACGCCCGAGAGGAACATGAACACGATGGCGGTGTAGTCGATGGCTGGGCTGTGGAAGTAGCCCGTGCTGGCATCGTGGGTGGCAAAGCCACCTGTCGCCGTTACCGTCATGGCGTAGTTCACGGCATCGAACGGCCCCATGCCAAAGATGAAGAAGAGCAAGGCGCACACGACCGTCAACAGGATATAAACACCCCACAGCGCCTTGGCCGTCGTGGTCAGGCGCGGATGCATTTTGCTCTTGATGGGTCCGGTGGCCTCGGCGGCAAACACCTTGATTGAGCCGCCCACAAACGACGGGATGATGGCGATGGTGAAGAATACGATACCCAGGCCGCCAATCCACTGGGTCAGCGAGCGCCAGAAGAGGATGCCGTGGGGCAGGCCTTCGACCTGGTCGATGATGGTGGCACCCGTTGTCGTCAGGCCCGACATCGTCTCGAAGAAGGCATCGGTCACATGGTCGATGTATCCGCCGATGAGGAACGGCAGCATGCCGAAGGCGGCGAACGCGATCCACACAATCGTTACCAGCAGATAGGCGTCGCGGCGTCCCAGTGTGTTGGTCGCATGGCGTCCCAGTAGCCTCAGAGCCGTGCCGACCAGTGTGGTGATACCCACCGTGAGCGCAAACGCCGTGATATCGCTCTCCCTGTGCCACAGGGCCAAAATCAGTCCCAGTGACATGAAGGCGGCCTCAATCCACAGCAGCGTGCCCAGAATTTTGCATATCAATCGCTTGTTGAACATGGCGGTAAGAATCAGATGAAAAATTTCTCGATGCGGCTGATGTCGGTTCCGTGGCAGAAGACTACAACGATGTCGCCCGGCATGATTTGGGTCTCGCCATTGACCAGAATGCCCTTGTCGTCACGAACCAAACCGCCCAATTCGGCCTCGCGCGGGAAATCCAGTTCACGCACCTTCTTGCGTGTGATGCGTGACCCGGGACGGGCGGTGAACTCGGCGACATCGGCATTGACGGTCATCAGGTTGCGCATGTTGCGCACATCGCCGTTGAGCAGCAGCTGGTAGATGTGGCTGGCCGTGAGGGCCTGCTTGTTGATGATGGTCCCGATGTCCACGTTGCCGGCAATGTCCATGTAGTCCATGTTCTCGATCATGGCGATGGTCTTGCGCACTCCCAGCTGCTTGGCGGTGAGGCAAGCCAGGATATTGGCCTCGGCGTTGCCGGTCAGGGCGACAAACGCCTGTGCCGCCTTGATGTTCTCTTCCATCAGGTTGGCTACCGAGCGTCCGTCGGCATTGATGATCATCACGCGGCTGGTGTCCACCAGGTCGATAAGTTCCTCGCAGCGGCGCGGGTCGCTCTCAAAGATTTTGGCCTTCACGTCATGCGGCAACATGTTGACTACCCTAACGGCAGTCTTGCCGCCGCCCACGATGAAGACGTTTTTCACGTCGGGGTAGTTGTCCTTGCCCATGATGACTCTCATGTTGGGAACATAATCGCGTGTAGTCATGAAATAGACATAGTCGCCTGCCATGAGCATGTCGTCGCCCGATGGCATGATGGTCGAGGTGCCGCGCTTGATGGCGACCACGTGGTAGGGCGAATCGGGCTTGAAGATTTCCTTGAACGGCTGGTTCAGGATTTTGCAGGACTCACGCACCTTGATACCCAACAGGGTGAGCAGACCGCCGTGCACTTCCCAGCGCTGTCGCGCCCAAGTGAGTTTCAGGCCGTTCACTATGTCAAGCGCCGCCAGGTTGTCGGGATAGATGATGGACGAGATGCCAGCCGCCTTGAAGGCGTCGGTGATCTGCGGGTCGATGAACTCGGCGTTCTCGACTTTGGCCACGGTCTGGCGTGCGCCCATCGATTTGGCCAGCACACACAGGCTCAAATTCAGGTTCTCGTCGCGAGTGACCGCGATGAACAGGTCGGCATGGTTCACGCCGGCATCCTTGAGCGCCTGGATGGGGGTGTTGGACGATGAATGCAAGGTCATGAGGTCGCTGTCGGCCTGGATGCGTTCGAGCTTTTCCTCATCCTCATCGATGATGACGATGTCCTGCTTGATTTTGGAGAACAGATCGGCCAGATGGGCTCCGATGGCTCCTGCTCCGATGATGATGACCTTCATAGCTTTCTGAATTGAGGTTATGGGTTGTTGAACCGGTTACATGAAGCTGATTGCGGGCAAAGGTATGAAAATATTTCAAGGCGATGCGTTAAAGCGTTATTTTTTGTCCCCGGTTACGCTTTTTTAACTGGTTTTGTGTAGGGTAGTCATGGCCTTTTGGGGTTTGTGGAACGGATTGTAAATAAGAAAATTGGAAAAGACTAGGTGTAGTAAAAAAAAATAACTACCTTTGCAGGCTATTTTATAGATGAAGATTTATACAAGATATGTTTGGCAAACTATTCAAGCGCAATAAAGAACAGGTAAAACTCTTCTACAACACCGATGTGCATTGCCACATCCTGCCGGGCGTGGACCATGGTTCACAGTCGGTGGAGCAGTCGTTGGAGATGCTGCAGGCCGAGATGGAGATGGGAATCTCACGGGTCATCCTGACATCGCATGTGACGGCTTTGACTTTTGAGAATACTCGCGAAACGCTCATGGACGCATTCATGACCCTGAAGGATGCCGTGACCGATGCCGGTATTGACATCGATCTGTATCTGAGTGCAGAATACCGCATGGACGAGTACTTTGACAAGGAGTATGCCGCCGACCATCTGATTCCGATGCCTGGCAATCACGTGCTGCTGGAGAACTCCTTCCAACAGGAACTGATGAACCTTGACGAACTGCTGTTTGACATGCAGGTGAAAGGTTACAAGACCATTCTGGCTCACCCCGAGCGCTATACCTACTACTCACGCCGTCGTAAGCGTTATGAGCAGTTGCACAATGCCGGTGCCCGCTTCCAGGTCAATATCCTGTCGTTCACGGGCTATTTTGGCGAAGAAGCGCGCGACAGTGCCCTGTGGTTCGCCCACAATGGCATGATTGATTACCTGGGCAGCGACATGCACAATGTGAAGCACGCCCACATCATCATGGACTACCTCAACTCCAAGGAGTGGAAGAAACTGGCTCCGGAACTCGAGCAGACGGTGAAGAATGACATGATTCTCTAACCGGCGTTAGCTCCCGGTAGAGAGGACGCTTGACAATAAAAAGGTGGACCCCGAAAGTCAAATTAAGGACTTTTGGGGTCCATTTTTAGTTTATTGTTGCGTGCTGGACCTGCTGGACGAGCTGGACTAACTGGATGGGCTGGATGGTTATTGGGGGGCGGGGTCGCGCATGTCGGCGGGGAGGTCTTGCTGGATGATCTCGCGGCACTGATGGCTGACCATGACGATGTCGTTGCCGCCCTGGTGCTGGATGGGCTCATGGAAAGTGAGGGTGATGGTGCCCGGGGTGACATTGAAGGTGCTGCGGGGCATCACCTTGTAGCTGCCGTCGATGGTGATAGGCACGACGGGCAAGCCAAATTCCAGCGCCAACTTGAAGGCGCCGTTCTTGAACGGTCCCATGAATCCGGTGTCGGTGCGGCGCCCCTCGGGGAATACGACAATCGACATGCCGCCGTGGAGTTTCTTCTTGGCGGCTGCCATGGTGTCGCGCAGGCCCTGTGGCGTGTGTGTATCCACCAGGATGTGGCCCGCCATGCGGCAAGCGGTGCCGATGATGGGAATGTTAGTGATGCCCTTGCGCATCATCCACTTGAAGTTGTGCCCCAGGAAACCGTAGATGGAAAAGATGTCATAGGCTCCCTGATGGTTGGCTACAAACACGTAGCTCGTCTCGTGGTCAATGAGCTCGCGTCCCACGACGCGCACGCGCACCAAGTGTATCCAGCACCACACTCTGGCCCACCACTTGGCCGGGAAATATCCCCAATAGTCCTGGTTGAACAGGCAGCCAACGATGGTAATCAATGCGGTGATGATGCTGTACACCAGCATGATGGGTGATGCGATGCACCATTGATATATGCGGTACAAGTAGATCATGGTCGATAGACTAATGATAGATGGTGAGAGAATGTCAATCTAATCCTTGCCCCAGGATTAATCTCAATCCTGGGGCAGAATCATTTAAGGTGTTGTAAATCAGTTTGCGTCGGTGTCCACCTCGGGGGCTATGAGCTTATAGCCCTTGCCGTGGATGTTGATGATCTCGATAGTGGGATCGTCTTTGAGTTTCTTGCGCAGCTTGGTGATGTACACATCCATCGAGCGGGCGTTGAAGTAGTTGTCATCGATCCAGATGGTCTTGAGTGCGAAGTTGCGCTCCAGGATTTCGTTCATGTGTGCACACAACAGGCTGAGCAGCTCGCTCTCCTTGGTGGTGAGGTTGTCGCTCTTGTCGTCGGTGAACAGGACTTGGCGCTGGGTGTCGAAGGTGAACTTGCCGATCTTGTAAACGGTCACTTCTTTGCCCTTCTTGCCCTTGACACGGCGCAGGATAGCCTCGATACGCATCACGAGCTCCTCCATCGAGAAGGGCTTGGTGATATAGTCGTCGGCACCGATCTTGAAGCCTTCGAGGATGTCCTCCTTGAGAGCCTTGGCGGTGAGGAAAATGATGGGCACATCGCTGTTGATGGCGCGGATTTCCTGTGCCAGCTGGTATCCATCCTTCTTGGGCATCATCACGTCGAGCAGGCAGATGTCATACTTGCCCTTGAGGAAAGCCTTGTAACCTGCTTCTCCGTCGGCAAACAATTCGGCCTTGAAGCCCTTATCCTCGAGGTACTCACGAGTGAGGGTTCCCAGATTCTCGTCGTCCTCGCATAACAGAATTCTCAGTTTGTCTTCCATAATTGTCTTTCTTTTATTTGTATAGTGGTAATGTGATAATGAATTTCGATCCTCGGTTGACCTCGCTTTCGGCACTGATGCTGCCGCCAAACAGGTCAATCATCTTCTGTACATAGGCAAGTCCCAGACCAAAACCCTTGACGTCGTGGCGGTTGCCGGTGGAGACGCGGTAGAACTTCTCGAAGATTTTCTTCAGGTCCTCGCGCTTCATGCCGATGCCGTTGTCCTGCACGGTGATTTGGATGTGGTCCTCGTCGGGGTTGACGGTGGTCACCACGAGCTCGGGCGGCACGTCCTCGCGGCGGTACTTGACGGCATTGTCAAGCAGGTTGAAGATGACGTTGGTGAAGTGCATGCGGTCCACGTTGATGATGGGATCCTCGGCATCGAGGTTGGCATCAATCTTCCCGCCATATTTCTCCACCTTGAGCTTGAACGTGTTGATGACGCTGTAGATGCTGGCATTGGCGTCCTCTTCCTCGAGGCGCATGGTGGCGTTCTTGCGGTCGAACAGCGAGAGTTGCAGCACCTTCTCGACCTGGAAACGCAGTCGCTTGGTCTCGTCGTTGATGACACCCGATACGTGCTTGAGCATCTCGGGGCTCTTGCGCACACTGTCGTCGTTGAGCATCTGGGCGGCAATCGAGATAGACGAGATGGGCGTCTTGAACTCGTGCGTCATGTTGTTGATAAAGTCGTTCTTGATCTCGCTCAGCTTCTTTTGCCTGAAGGCCACGGTGATGGTGTACAGGAACACTCCCAGCAGCAGGAAGGTGAATGCCAGCGAGGGTACGAGGAACTTCACCGACGAGAAGATGTAGTCGCTCTTGGTGGGGAACATGACGTTAAGCGTGTTCTGTTTGCTCTTCGGGTCATTGGGGAAAAGCATCAGGCTGTAAACGTCCTGCTGCGACATTGGGGAGTAGCCGCTGGTCTTATAGACGACACCGTTGGTGCGGTTCACGATCGCGAACTCAAAGGGTAGCGTCAGACCGTTAAATTCCAGCTCCGACCGCAGGTAGCTATCTACGGTCAAGCTGTCGGCACGCTCCTGGATGGGGCGGTCGCTGGAGTGGTTCAGAATCGTAAGGATCACCTCGTAGAGCAAGCTCTTCTGGTACAGGAATTGCCCCCTGAGGATTTCCTGCTTGCGCTGGTAGCTGTCGTTCAGATCCTTCAGCGTGTTGCGGTTGGCGGGGCGCAGGTTGGCGGGATCCTCGGTGTTGAGGGTCGTGTCGATGTTGGCCTCATGCCGGTCGGTGAAGCTGAAGCTGTTCTGGCTGATGCCCTTGTAGGTCTGTTCGGCCTCGGCCAGGTCCATGTCCAAGAAATATTTTGTCTCATTCTGTTCCAACATGGTGGACACGCTGTAAAGGCTACGCTTCACAGTCTCGCTGAACTGGCTGTTGCGCATGTCGACCATCTTCTCCAGATACACGATCTGCATGGCGAGCAGTCCCAGCAGGGCTATCGCCATCACAACCGTCAATATCCAAATCGTTGACCTCTTCATGATGAGTTCCTCTTAACTTCTGCGTCTTGTTTTTAACAATCAACGGCAAAATTAACACTTTATTGTGGAAGTCCAAAATTTTCTGTCACTTTTTGCGCAAAAAATTAGCGCTAAATGTTAATTCCGCCTCATCGCCCGCCAAATGGCACAACAAAATAATGGGCGGCCCCATGGGGTCGCCCATTATATAATAATGTAACAGACAGGTGGGGATTAATCCTCGTCCTGCTTGCTCTCCTCGTACTCCTTGAGCAGCTGAGCCTGCACGTCGGCGGGCACGAGCTCGTAGCTCGAGAACTTCATGTTGAACGAAGCGCGGCCACCCGAGATGGAGCTCAGGGCGGTGCTGTAGCTCGACATCTCCTTCAAGGGGATGCGTGCCTTAACGCGCTCCATACCATTGGCGCTCGACATGTCCATCATGATGCCGCGGCGGCCCTGCAGGTCGCTCTGAACACCACCCATGCAGTCGCCGGGCAACAGGATCTCAACGTCATAGACGGGCTCCAACACCTTGGGGTTAGCATCGCGGAATGCGGTGGAGAAGGCGTTGCGGGCTGCCAGACGGAAGGAGATTTCGTTACTGTCTACCGGGTGCATCTTACCATCGTAGATGCATACGCGCACGTCGCGGGCGTAGCTACCGGTCAACGGGCCCTGCTCCATGCGGTCCATGATACCCTTGACGATGGCGGGGATGAAGCGTGCATCGATGGCACCACCAACGATACAGTTATAGACAACCAGCATACCGCCCCATTCCATGGGGATTTCCTGCTTGTCCTTGATGTTCATCTTGTACTCCTGGTTGCCGAACTTGTAGGTGTCGGGTTCGGGCATGCCCTCGCGGTAGGGCTCCACAATCAGGTGAACCTCACCGAACTGGCCGCTACCACCAGACTGCTTCTTGTGACGATAGTCGGCACGGGCAGCCTTGGTAATGGTCTCGCGGTAGGGGATGCGGGGCTCCTGATACTCGATCTGGATCTTGTCGTTGTTCTCGATGTTCCACTTGAGGGTGCGCAGGTGGAATTCGCCCTGACCTGAAACGATGGTCTGGCGCAACTCCTTGCTCTGCTCGATCAACAGCGTGGGATCCTCCTCGTGCATGCGGTTGAGGACGGCACCCAGCTTCTCGGTCTCGCTCTCGTTCAGGGCGCGGATGGCACGCTGATACTTGGGAGCGGGATAGGGGATGAAGTCAAAGATGTGCTCGCAGCCCTTCTCGTTGAGGGTGTTGCCGCAGCGCACGTCTTTCAGCTTCACAGCAGCACCGATGTCACCGGCGTGGATCTCGTCGATAGCGGTCTTGTTCTGTCCGCAAACGACGTTGATCTGAGCCAGACGCTCCTTGCTGCCACGGTTCATGTTGGTCAGGTCAGCACCAGCCTTGAGGGTGCCGCTCATTACCTTGAAGTAGGAAACCTCACCGATGTGGCTCTCTACCGAGGTCTTGAAGAAGAAGACGCTCACGGGGCCGTTCTCGTCAGCGGGAACCTCGTCGCCGTTGGTGTTCTTGGGAGCGGGCATCTCGGTCACGTCGGGAACGATGATGCTCATGATCTCGAGCATGCGGTCGGTGCCGATGTTCTTCTCAGCGCTCACGAGCACGATGGGGAAGATGCTGCGGTCCACCATACCCAGGCGGATACCCTTGATGGTCTCTTCCTCGGTCAGGTTCATCTCGTCGAGGAACTTCATCATCAGCTCCTCGTCGTTCTCGGCAGCGAGCTCGAGCAGTGCCATGCGGTACTCCTCGGCCTTGTCGGCGTGTGCGCCGTCGATGTCGCTGACGGTAGCCTTGCCGCCGTCCTTGGGCCAGGTGTACTGCTTCATGGCCAGCACGTCCACCACGCTGTCGAAGCCGGGGCCTGCATTCACGGGGAACTGGAGGGCAACAACCTTATTGCCGTAGGTCTCACGCAGCTGGTTATATACGTTGTCAAAGTCGCACTTCTCGTCCTCGAGGCGGTTGATGACAAACATCAGGGGCTTGCCAATGCGCTCAACG
>JAEEGJ010020472.1_pt1 | contig 14388 bp, 8 predicted proteins | sample 8958761 | NCBI WGS metagenome assembly JAEEGJ01 (sample SAMN16246546, study PRJNA631951) | gut metagenome | biome: gut microbiome; feature: rumen; material: RS-attached | host: Bos | place: Iran: Karaj | collected 2018-10 | reverse complement strand
GTATTTCGTACTGAGGGTGAGCAAGGTTCCGGACAGCAGCGGATACTGGAAGAAACAACGCCCGATGGCTGCCGAGGCGGCCTGGGATGCCGATGCCGGGAAATACAAGATATATGGAGCATATTCACGCGAGCTTTCCGGAGACGACATAGGTTATTGGTTCCGTTACGAGGATTTGAAGGAAGGCGAGCAGCTGATGGTCCAGATGGGAGTTTCCTTCGTGAGCATCGAGAATGCGAGGATGAATCTGGATGCGGAGCAGCGGGGCTTCGACTTCGACAGGGTAGTGGCTTCAGCCCGTGAGAGTTGGCGTGAACCATTGGGACGGATCCGCGTGACCGGCGGGACGGAGGAACAGAAAACCGTGTTCTATACGGCCCTCTACCATGCCCTCATACATCCTAATATACTGGACGATGTGAACGGGGAATACCCGATAATGGAATTCGGCAATCCGGATTCTGCCGGTGGTCCGGAAGGCTCACCAACCGGTAGAACGGGCATCGGGAAGGTGGCGCAGGGGAATCACCGTTACACCGTATTCTCCCTGTGGGATACCTGCCGCAATGTCCACCAGCTTCTTACCCTCGTCTATCCTGAAAAGCAGATCGACATGGCCAGGAGCATGGTGGATATGTACCGGGAGTGGGGATGGATGCCCAAATGGGAGCTGTACGGCCGGGAGACATTCACGATGGAAGGGGATCCTGCAATCCCTGTACTGACTGACACCTGGCTGAAGGGTCTCAAGGACTTCGATATCGAGACAGCTTACGAAGCCTTTGTCAAGTCCGCGGAAACTCCCGGGCGCATGAACAGGATGCGTCCTGACATCGATCCTTACATCGAAAAAGGTTACATTCCCCTTGGCTGGTTCAGCCAGGATTTCTCGGGTGATAATTCGGTCTCCCATGCCCTCGAGTATTATATGGCTGATGCCGCCCTTGCCCGTCTGGCAGATGCCCTGGGTCATCCGGAGGATGCTGCGAAGTACAGGCAGCGTTCCCTTGGCTACCACCATTACTGGTCTGAGGAATATGGCTGCCTGCGTCCGCTCCGAAAAGACGGATCTTTCCTGACGCCTTTCAATCCCCGTCAGGGGGAGAACTTCGAACCGGTCCCCGGCTTCCATGAAGGGAGTGCGTGGAACTATACTTTCTATGTTCCACACGATGTGGACGGGCTTGTCAAGCTGGCCGGAGGACCAAAGAGTTTCGTGAAAAGGTTGCAGATGGTTTTCTCTGACGGACTGTACGATCCGGCCAACGAGCCTGATATAGCGTACCCCTACCTGTACAGCCGCGTGAAGGGCGAGGAATGGCGTACCTGGAAGACGGTCCACGACCTGCTTGGGAGTCATTTCCATAATGCCCCTGACGGTATTCCGGGTAACGATGATACCGGGACCATGTCAGCGTGGGCGGTATTCTCGATGATGGGTTTCTATCCGGACTGCCCGGGAGATCCTTCATATACTCTCTCCCTTCCGGTGTTCGACACTGTTGAGATACAGCTTCCGGAAGGGAAGACCTTGTCGGTCACAAAGGCCGCCTCGGCCAAACCGGCGAAGGGTACATCCGTCCTGCTCGGAGGACGCAAGTCCAATGGTTTCCGCATTTCTCATGATAATCTCGTGAACGCAGGGACCATATCCTGGAGATAAAGAATTGGCATAATCATTATTAATGGCTATCTTTGAATTCCTATGACCAGCGTTCTCATAATTCTGATTTCCGTCATTGCCGCTTTCGTTGCGGTGAAGTGGGCCTATTTCAGGATATTGAAGATAGCCCTGGACAGCAGGATCGTCGACAATCCGGATGCAAGGAAGTTGCAGAGGCGTCCCGTTCCGGTACTTGGCGGCATAGCAGTATTCTTCGGGATGGTGGTAGGCGTGCTTGTGGGAGCTTCGGTTACCTGGTTCCTTTCAGGAGACATCCTGATGCCTCTCGGTCCGGCCCTATGCGCCATGGTCATAATGCTGTATACCGGAGCCATGGATGACATGCTGGGACTGACACCGAGATCCAGGTTCTTCATTGAGGTAATAACTATCCTGGGCCTCATTTTCTCCAGCGGAGCTTGTGCGGACAGTCTCCATGGCCTGTGGGGAGTAAATGAGATCAGTTGGTGGATCGCGGTTCCGCTTACATTGTTTGCAGGAGTGGGGATCATCAACGCAGTCAACATGATCGATGGAGTGAACGGGCTTTGCAGCAGCCTCTGTTTCTTCTCCAGCCTGATGTTCGGATTCATGTTCATAAAGGTTGAGGACCTTCCCAATGCAGTCCTTGCATTCTCATTGGCTGCTGCCGTCATACCGTTCCTTCTCCATAATATCTTCGGCAAGAAAAGCAAGATGTTCCTGGGTGATGCCGGAACAATGATGATGGGCATCCTGATGGTCTGGTTCACGATCAGTGTCCTTCGCAGCGATTCATCGCTGAAAATGATCACAGTCCGGAAGAATGTCAATATGATAGCCATGCTGCTGGCAGTTTTGAGCGTGCCTGTTTTCGATACGGTGAGGGTGATGTTGCTACGCATCTATCATGGCAGGAGTCCTTTCTACCCGGACAAGACACATCTGCACCATATCTTTGTCCGGGCGGGTATCAGTCACTCTGTCACGACCCTCCTGGAGTTGCTGATCAATATCATCGTGGTCGGAATCTGGGCTCTCAGCGTCAAACTGCACTGTGGCCTCGACATGCAGCTTTACCTGGTCATATTCACAGGGGCCCTTCTGATATGCGGGGTTTTCTTCTTCTTCAGGTGGCATGAGAAGAACCATACCGAGTTCATGCACAAGATGACCAGGTTCGGAATAAAGACCCATCTGGGGCACTCGAAGGAGTGGCAAAGCCTGGAAAGATGGTTGGATTCCCCCGTAGATGCCTTTAATATCGATTATCCGTATGATGATGTCGACCTGCTTCATGATGATGAGGATCACAGGAAGGTTTACGACTTCATTAAAGGAAAGGCTGAAGTCTATCTCCGGAATATCAAGGAGCGCAGCGGCGTGGATCCTGATAAAGTGGACAGCATTGTCGATGAGGGAATCCGCGACGGCAACATAATCTTGATCCGGGATGCCGAGGATGGCACGTCTGCCATAATCACCCTCAAGGAGGAATAACCAATCATGCATGATTTTATTCTAACACTCATGTTGCTCGGGGCGATGTCCTCCGGACCGGTCATGCCGTTCTGGGCGACCGCCAACCGTTTCGGAATCATGCCCGAGGCGGACGGTGTCATAGGGCTGGTCAGTGCCCACAGCCAGTTCGATCCTTCCCAGACCGTGCAGTGGCGTTGGGGCGCATCCCTGGCGGCAGGGATGGACACGTATTACCCTCCGGGATTTGACTGGAACGGTGGTCCTAATCCGGCCTCCTCCAACGATCCCCAGACCAGGATCATGATGGACGAGCTTTATGGCAGCCTGAGATGGAAGGTTTTCTCTTTGGACCTGGGTATGAAGCATCGTGAACAGGGTTTCCTCGCCGGTTCTGCCTCGCAAGGGCCCGCATACCTGGGTTCTTTGTCCACAACGGGAGGGAATATCCTATGGAGCGGGAATTCAAGGAGCCTGCCCGGATATTCATTGAACCTGGAACCGGTGGCAGTCCCATTCACCAAAGGGAAACTTGAGGTTTTCGGTTCGTACGGCGACTACCGCACCATTGACACCCATTATGTTCAGGGTGCCTTGCTCCATAATATGCGGGTCGGCTTTACGGTACACATTACAAACAGGCTGGACTTTATGGGACAGCTCGACCATTTCGCACTCTGGAGCGGAACGCATCCGATCAATGGCAAACGTCCTTCCGGCCTGGGGAATTACATCCGGGTTGTCACCGGTTCCAGCGGCGGCAGCAATGCTACCGTGAGCGACCAGATCAATGTCCTCGGCGACCAGAGGGGGGCGGAATTGCTGGCCCTCCGGTGGAAGGGAGACGGATATTCCGTGACCTTCCAGCATGACATCCCGTATGATGACGGCTCTGGTATGGGCCTCCAGAATTTCCCTGACGGAGTGAATACCCTCCACTTCGGGCTCGACGACAAAACCGGATGGGTAAGTGACGTATTGCTGGAATATGCCACCACGATGTGGCAGTCCGGAACCCGGCATGACTGGACGGATGCCGAGGGCAAGAAGCATATCTCCGGAGGAGGTGACAACTATTTCAATAATGGTGAATATCGTTCCGGCTGGACATTCTTCGGCCGTACCGCCGGTATCCCGATGTTCTATCCTTCCGGAACACGCTATGGCGACTGGAATCCCTTTGGTGGTTACGTTTTCGGGGTTGAGAACAACCGCCTGAAGGCCGTCCACCTGGGTTTGGCAGGAATGCTTTTCAAGAAGGCTCCTTATAAATTGATGCTGACCGGCAACCGGGCATTCGGTACCTATGCCAAACCATATACCGGTGAGTCACAGTGGAATAAAGACCCCGGCACCGTCAAGGAAACGCCCTTGAAGCAGTTCAGCGCAGCTTTCATGGGAGAAGTACCGTTCAAGTCCCTATCAGTCCTTTACGGGCTCTATGCCGACAAAGGCGAAGTCCTTACAGCCGGCTCTCTCAAACCATCCAGCATCTTCGGCGCCACCATCGGCCTGAGATGGAGCCTATGATTTCCAGACCTTCAGGTATTCCTGCAGCGCCCACATCTCGTCGCGGAACTTCGCGGCCTGGCTGAAATCCAGCTCCGCAGCCGAATGTTCCATCCTGCGGCGGTCTTCAGCGATAGCCTTCTCTATCTGCTCCCTGCTCATAGCCCTTATCACCGGATCCTGCAGCACTGCTGCCAGGTCGGCCTTGACATATCCGTCCACATAGGCCGTGTTGCCCTCCCGCTTGGAATCGTGTCCGAGACCGACAGAGACGCTTCCGCGGCCAAGTTCGCTCGGATTGGGAATATAGGTCGGATCGGATACCGAGTCCTTCGCGCTCACCCTGCCGCTCGGCCCGTTCACTATCCTCGGATTGACCCCATCCTGAGATTGTCGAAGGGCCGAAGGGCCGTACAACTCGGTGACCAGCACATTACTCTTTACCTCCACCTGCTTCGGCGTGATGTGATGGACCTTGTTGTATTCCATCTGCTTGGTGCGGCGGCGGTTGGTCTCCCGGATGGTCTCTTCCATGGACTCGGTGATTGTGTCGGCGTACATGATCACAAGACCGTTGACATTCCTGGCCGCACGTCCCGCAGTCTGGGTCAGAGCCCTTCCTGAACGGAGGAAGCCTTCCTTGTCCGCATCAAGGATGGCCACGAGTGAAACTGTCGGAATATCAAGACCTTCCCTCAGGAGGTTCACTCCCACCAGAACGTCGAACAACCCGTTCTTGAAATCCTCGATTATCTCCACGCGCTCCGCGGTATCCACGTCCGAGTGGATATACCGTACGCGGACTCCGATCCGGTCGAGATAGTCGTTCAGTTCTTCAGCCATCCTTTTGGTAAGCGTCGTGACGAGAATCCTTTCGTCCCGCTCCGCCCTTTGACGGATCTCCTCCACCAGGTCGTCCACCTGATTCTCCGTCGGCCTGACCTCGATAGGGGGGTCGAGAAGTCCAGTAGGCCTTACAACCTGTTCAACCACAAGACCTTCCGAACGCTCCAGCTCATAGTCGGCAGGAGTGGCGCTGACATATACCTTCTGCCCGGTGATCTCATTGAATTCATCGAACTTCAGCGGACGGTTGTCAGCAGCGGCGGGGAGGCGGAAACCATATTCGACAAGTACTGACTTGCGGGAATGGTCGCCTCCGTACATCGCCCTGATCTGTGGGATCGTGACGTGGCTTTCGTCGATGAAGGTTATGAAGTCGTTCGGGAAATAGTCTATCAGGCAGAACGGCCTCTGTCCTGGCTTGCGGCCGTCCAGATAGCGGGAATAGTTCTCGATGCCAGGGCAGTAGCCCATCTCCTTGATCATCTCCAGGTCGTTCTCGACCCTTTGCTGCAGGCGTTTGGCCTCCAGACCTTTACCGATTTCGTTGAAATAATCGATCTGTGCCTTGAGGTCGTCCTGGATCTGGCTGACGGCCTTGATGCTCCTTTCCCTTGTAGTCACGAAGTTCGTTGCCGGGAAGATCGGTACCTCGTCGAGGTCCTCGATCCTGGCGCCAGTGACCGGATCGATAAGCGAGAGGGACTCGATCTCGTCTCCGAAGAATTCGATCCTCACAGCTTCGTCCGAGCCTCCCAGGAATACATCCACGGTATCTCCGCGCACCCTGAAGGTCCCCCTCTTGAAATCCACTTCCGTTCGGCTGTAGTTGGCGTCGACGAGATGGTACAGCAACCGTGTGAGTGACCTGGTCTCACCCTTCTTTACGAGCACGGACTGGGCGTGGAAGTCCTCAGGATTTCCTATGCCATATAGGCAGGAAACGCTGGATACCACGATCACGTCCCTGCGGCCTGACATCAGGGCTGATGCGGCGCTGAGGCGCAGCTTGTCTATCTGGTCGTTGATGCTGAGGTCCTTCTCGATGTAGGTGTCGGTTGTCGGGAGATATGCTTCCGGCTGGTAATAGTCGTAGTAAGAGACGAAATATTCCACCGCGTTGGAGGGGAAGAAACTCTTGAATTCACCGTACAACTGGGCGGCCAGGGTCTTGTTGTGACTCAGTACCAGGGCCGGGCGCTGCAGTTTCTCGATGACATTGGCCATGGTGAATGTCTTGCCCGAACCGGTGACGCCGAGCAGAGTGACATCCCCGATACCCTCTTCCAAGGCCCTGCAAAGTCCTTCGATTGCCTCAGGCTGGTCTCCTGACGGCTTGTATGTAGATTCGAGACGGAATTTCATCACTGCAAAAATAATTATTCCGTATGATTTTTTATATTTGTAATGATACTTACCCTTTGAAATCCATTAAGTCCCATAAGTCATGAAACGGTCAGCATTCCTTATCACCTTGATCGCAACGTTCCTTGTCTTTGCCTGCGGACCGGCAGAAGAACCTGTAGCGCCTGTACCCCAAGAGGTGGCGGTCTCCAGCGTTATTATCAACAGTTCATCAGTCTCCATCGAATGCGGAACATCCGTGAGACTTTCTGCTACGGTGAACCCGTCCAATGCCAAGGACAAAAAGATAACATGGTCGTCGGACAATCCTTCCGTAGCCACTGTCGATGAAAACGGCAACATCACCGCCCTTAAAGAAGGTTCGGCGAACATTACTGCTTCGGCCGGAGGCAAGACTGCGACTTGTTCCGTTATTGTGAAACCGGATCCGGAAGCTTCAGTGAAGGCTGTCCTGATGCAGTTCTACAATGCCCTTGGAGGCCCGGATTGGACAAGGAAGAAAGGATGGGGTACCGACCAGCCGCTGAATGATTGGGATGGTGTCGAATATGACAAGAAAACCGGAGTCTTGAAGTTGAGATTCGCACCCAATACAGGATTGAAAGGGGATATTCCGGATTGTATCGGTGAACTTACAGGCCTTGAGTCCTTGAATGTCGACGAGCCCGGCCTGACTGGTACACTTCCTGAATCGTTCGGCAAGCTGACCTCATTGAAGTACCTTTGGATACAGAATACGTCCATGACCTCATTGCCGGATATCTTCTCTGACTTGACATCTCTGGAGGGTGTATTGATCCAGTCGAATAAAAAGCTTACCGGACCTTTGCCTGAAAGCCTGGGATCTTCCCCGAAGCTCAAAAGCCTCACTATCTGCAACAATTATTTCACAGGATCGATTCCTGCTTCCTGGGCCAGGCTGGGCGCGAACAAGCTCGACCTTAATAATAACTGCCTGTCAGGGACCATCCCTGATTCTTTCCTCAATTCGGAATCTTCCTCTTATCTGTTGGATATGATTCTGATCCAAAAGGAAGGGTATGGTTTTGATATAAGCGGTATAGAAATATCAGGTGAGTCATATTGGCCAACGGCAAAGATCACGGCAATGGATGGCCGCAAGTTTACCTTCAAGGAAGTCGTTGAAAAGAATAAATACACGATATATCTGTTATGGGCTCCCTGGTGCCCGTTCTCCCGGGAATTGTTGCCCCAGTTGAGGGACTACTACAATCTTTATCACAAAAAGGGGTTGGAGGTCATAGCGACCGTTGAGGTTACACAGACAGGAGGAATGTGGGATGATCCGGCCGGCCAGCAAAAGGAGATCGACGAAAAAGGTTTTGGAAAGTGGTACAATTTCTATTATCCTTCCCTGTCTCCCAATGGCTTTTTGCCGGAGGTTCCTCACGCCGAAGTGTACGACAATACTGGAAAGATCCTTTTCAGTTCCATCCGTCAGATCCCTGATCCGGAGAGAGAACGTTTCGGGAAAATCGCTTCGGTCGACCTGATGGATTTCCTGGAGGCAGTCATGGGACCTGCCCAGGGTCTGGACGATTATTCCTCGACTGATTTCTCGAAGGACGGCGAGGTGACGGTCTTGCAGAAAGCCTCGGTCGGAAAGGGTATTAATATCGTGTTCATGGGAGATGCCTACACTGACAGGGACATGGGCAAGGGCGGACTCTATGACACCGTCATGAAGGAAGCCATGGAGGAATTCTTCTCAATAGAACCGTACAAGTCATTCAGGAACCGTTTCAATGTCTATGCCGTAAAGGTCGTCTCCAAGAACGGCATCATCGGGGAAGGGTATGAGACCGCCCTGAGAGCACATTTCGGGACCGGATCGTATATGGGTGGCAACATTGATAGGTGTTATGAATATGCCCAGAAGGTCCCGGGCATCAATGGAAGGGATAATCTCCTGGTGACGGTAATGGTAAATTCCAGGAGACATGGAGGCTGTGCTCATATGTCCGGGGACTCCCAGTCGTCCGTGGCGTTCGTTTCATCGCTCGGCAATGACAAGTATTTATTCGGTTCCCTTCTCAACCATGAGGCCGGAGGTCACGGATTCGCTTTCCTTGATGACGAATATTTCACATCCAACTCCCGTCCTTCGCAGGAATACATGGAGTACCGCAATCTCATGTACGAGAAGTATGGCTGGTTCGGTAATATCGACTTCACGGATGACCCCGCAAAGATCAAATGGGCCGCTTTCCTTTCTGACAGCAGGTACAAGGATGAGGTTGGAATATACGAGGGTGCCTCACTGCATGCAAAAGGCGCTTACAGACCGACCCAGCAAAGCATGATGAATGAAGATATCGGTGACTTCAATGCTCCGTCCCGCTGGTCCATTTACAAGAGGATCATGGAACTTTCAGGCGAGACGGCCAGTTTCGACAAGTTCCTGGAGTATGATGCCATCAACCGTGGCAAGCAGCGGTCTTCGGCTCCCAGGACCCGTTCCGAGGTCGGCAGGATGCATGATGCTCCGATCGTAATATTGAAATAAAGGTGGCTGATATGAGGAAACTTGGTTTTCTGTTTATCCTGTCAGTCTTGTTCCTGACAGCCTGCAAAGGCCCCGGGGCATACTCATATTCCGTCGAAAGGATCTGGGACAGGGGCACGCATGCGGCGTTTACCTCGCTCATTGAGTTCAACGGGAGATACTATTGCTCGTTCAGGGAAGGATACAGCCACATATTCGATGAGAACGGAGATGCCGAAGGGCACGTAATTGTCCTGGAATCAAAGGACGGAGATACCTGGAAGCAGGTTCTGGATACCGGACTGGAAGGGATAGACTGCCGTGATCCCAAGCTTTGCGTCACGCCGGACGGACGAATGATGGTGTTGTTCGGCGGGTCGACATACCGTAATAAGGAACTGATCTCCCAGCAGGGTTACGTGATGTTCTCCAAGGACGGTAAGACATTCTCCACACCTGAAAAGATCGTATTCGATCCCAGGCCGGAGAACGAGTCCAACTGGCTGTGGAGAGTCACCTGGAACGGCGATAAGGGATATGGCGTAAGCTATGGCTCCGGCACTGCCGGACGGACATTGATCCTCTATGAGACCGTGGATGGAATCAATTACAGTCAGGTGAAATCCTTCGATGTCGAGGGTTTCCCGAATGAGACCACCCTGAGATTCCTGCCTGACGGCAGGATGCTTGCGATGATCCGTTACGATGACTATAACGGGGGACCGGAGTGCCTGGGCGAATGGGGCATCTCTGAAGCTCCCTATACGGAATGGAACCTGAAAAGGATGGGCCTCAGGGTAGGGGGACAGGACTTCCTCGTACTTGATGACGGGACTGTCCTGGTAGGGACCAGGTCGTATGCCATCGGAAACCATTGCAAGACCATCATACTTCGTGGAAACGCTGACGGAGATTTCCAGGAAGTGTTCACCCTGCCTTCTGACGGGGATACCAGTTATCCGGGGATGCTGGTTGTGGGCAAGGAACTCTGGGTCAGCTACTATTCTACGGCAGGTACTCCGGGCAAGGCGGCGATATTCCTCGCCAAGATTCCCTTGACAGCCCTTTCCGGTGTCTAGGCCAGCAGCTTGAGTTCGTAGTCGGCCTTGATCTTGTCGATTATTGCGCAGACTACCTTGAAAGTGCGGCTGTCCTGACGGTAGTCCGCCGGAGCCGTGAAGCTTACACGGCCCTGTCTCTTCAGTTTGTCTGCGAATGCCTTCTTCCGGGTGTTTACCGGGTCGTAGACCGCGATGGAATGACCTCCGAACATGGTGACGATCTTCATGCTTGGAATGTCGGTTTCCCCGTCTCCGAAATATATCATCTGCGGGTAGGGGATACGCTTCTTGTCCTCGGCCACGCTTTCGTTGACCTTCTTGTTGTCGTGGGCGCTGAATATGCCTTTGCTGATCTTGAAGATGAACTGTGTCTTGGCGGTGTAGTCCACGGATATTCCAGGCCAGACCGCTTCACCGGCTTCGTTGTAGATGTAGCTGCAGGCAAATATGTGTTTGAACTCCGATGCGATGGGGGAGCCCTCGATGATCTCCTTCAGGCCTGAAGAGTTGATGTAGTGCTCGACCTTGACCCCCTTTGACGCTCCGTATTCATTGACCAGGCGGAACCAGTCCTTCACGCCTTCGTAAAGTTCTATATGCTTGCCGAAACGGTGGAAGTCGGAGCGGCGGAGGGTGATTCCGTTCTTTCCGGCTTCATCGAACATCATCTTCATATATGAGAGCACATTGCTGGCATCCTGTCCGGCGGCCAGTCCGTCGCTCATCGTCCAGAATTCCTTGGGTGTCTTTCCTACTGCCTGGATGAATCCGAATTCCTGCATGTTGCCGGGGGAAAGGGTTCCGTCAAAGTCGTAGATGAGGGCTACTATCGGTTTCTTTTTCATATTCATCTGGTATTTCGCCACAAATAATTCATTTTCACGAATATTTCCGGTTCTTTGGCAAAGATAGCATATTCTTGGGTTTGGTTTTTCATGCGGGTTAAGTAAATTTGTAATATGGACCATTATTTATCACTACTTCAGAATGCCACGGCAAAGTTCTGGGACAAGTCTGCCCTGAACACAATTGACGGTGAATCCTTCACCTATGCCCAGATGGCGACCCTTATTGAAAAGTTCCACATCTTCTACGAGACCATCGGGATCGAGAAGGGACAGCACATTGCCCTTTGGGCCCGCAACAGCGCCCGTTGGGGAATGTCATACCTCGCGATCAATACCTACGAGGCGGTCGTAGTCCCCATCCTGGCCGATTTCACCTCCGAGCACGTAGAGTTCCTTCTGGGACACTCGGACAGCATCGCCCTGATGACCAATGCCGACAAGTTCTCGAAACTTGACCTCTCCAAGACTCCGGAGATAAAGTTCGCGATGGATGTCGACAACCTCAAGGTGTTGTATTGCTCGGAGCCCGGGATCAAGGCGATTTGGGAAAACATTGACAACCTGTTCGCCGAGAGGCATCCGAACGGATTCGGCCCGGCGGATGTCAAGTACCCGACCGACAACTGGGATGACCTGGCGGTAATCAACTATACATCGGGATCCACCGGCAATCCGAAGGGTGTCATGCTTACATACAGGAATTTCTGCGCCACCATCGAGTTCAGCCAGGTCAACCGTCCGACCAACGAGACCCAGAGGATGATCTCCATGCTCCCTATGGCCCATATGTACGGTCTGGTGACCGAGTTCATCTATCCTCTCTGCTACGGCACCTCGATCTACTGGCTCGGAAAGACGCCGACTCCCACCACCCTGATGAAGGCATTCCAGCAGGTTAAGCCCTATCAGCTTATCACAGTGCCGCTCGTGATGGAGAAGATATTCAAGTCCAAGGTCAAGCCGGTCGTGGACAAGCAGCCGATAAAGACCCTTTGCAGGATTCCTGGAATCAATAAGCTGATATTCAAGAAGATCCACGATCAGATGATCGATGCATTCGGCGGCGAGGTCCAGGAATTCATCCTGGGCGGCGCTCCCGTGAGTCCCGAGGTCGAGAAGTGGTTCAAGAAGATCAAGCTGCCATATATGGTCGGCTACGGCATGACCGAGGCGACTCCTCTGCTTGCCTACGTCGGGTACAAGGACTATGTGGCCGGTTCTTGCGGAAAGCCTGTGACCTGTGCACACGTCCGCATTGATTCGGAGGACCCCGAGCACATCGCCGGTGAGATCCAGGCCAAGGGAGACAACATATGCATCGGTTATTACAAGAATCCGGAGGCTTCCGCCAACGCTTTCACCGATGACGGTTATCTCAAGACCGGAGACCTGGGAATCATGGACAAGGATGGGAATATCTTCATAAAGGGCCGCAGCAAGTCGATGATCCTTTCCGCCAACGGTCAGAATATCTATCCGGAGGAGGTCGAGGCCGTGATCAACGACCAGCCTTATGTCGGGGAGTCCATAGTTGTCGACAGGGCTTCGAAACTTGTGGCACTGGTCTATCTGGATCAGGATGCGATCAAGAGGGATGCCCTTGATGATGAGACTGATTCCGACCTGCCCGAGAGGATCCGTGTCAACTCCAACAAGAAACTTCCCAACTACAGCCAGCTGACGAAGGTCGAGCTTCAGGAAGTTCCGTTCGAGAAGACCCCTAAGATGTCCATCAAGCGTTTCCTGTATAAGTAGGTTGCGTTGCGGCGTCTGCCACCGACTTTTTGCCTAAATGGCTGAATATTAACAAATTAACGAACATTGTTGTGCCAGGCCCCTATATTATCCATGGGGTCTGGCACATCTTTTTTACCTAACTAATTGTAAGTCAATATAAGGTAGATGACTGCTGTGCCATGCTTAGGTTAGCATGGCATTTTGAAATTGGAAAGTAGCGGAAGAATTCTTACTTTTCTGGAAAACTATAGACTATGAAACGCAAATCATTCAACGATCCTTTTAAAGGAGGAAAGGGATGCTATCATCTTTCATCATCCCATCTTGAGAAACAAACGGTTTTCCGTACTGACGATGATTTTATCTTCGGAGTCAATTCATTGGCTCTTCTTCTGACTCTTTTCGACGTGCGTCTGATTGCCTATTGCCTGATGGACAACCATCTGCACCTTTTGTTAAGCGGTTGTTTGGAAGCATGTCTGGGTTTTTATGACCGGGTTGTGCATCGGATAGCGCAACACAATTCCGGGGAATATGGAATTACAGGCATTCTCAGTTATGATGATGTCGACATTGTCGCAGTTACGAATGACCAACAATTGAAGAATGAAATCTGCTATATCCACAGGAACCCGTATAAAGCCAGGATATCATCACCTCTGGCTTACAGATGGTGTTCGGCAGATGTCTATTTCAATACATTCATCCAATCCGGAAATAAGGTGGGAAGCCTCTCTGTCCGGGAAAGGCGCAAGGTGTTCAAGACTCATTTCCCGGTACCTGATGACTATGAATTCATAGGTGGAAGGATCCTGAACAAGTCCTTTGTATCATATGAAATGGCATCAAGCCGGTTCAGGGACAGTGTAGAGTACTTCGATTGTCTCAGGAAGTTTTCATTGGAATCTATAGTTGAGTCAGAGCACGGGCTTCATGAATCTATCTCATTCAGTGACCAGGAACTGCGTGAGAGGATCAAGGATGTATGTAGAAATGAATTCCATGCAGAAACACATACTCTGCTTCCCCGGAAGGATCTTCTCAGGCTCTGTATTATCGTGAGGAACCGTTATGGGGCCCTTCAACCTCAGCTTTCCCGTCTCCTCGGAGTTGACAAGGAAATATTGGACAGTATCCTTTGACAACAGGCAAGGCCTGGCACTGAATTGACCTGTAATCTACAGTGAATCAAGCAGCTGGAAATAATGATGTGTCTGGTCTATGTTTTTATATTATGGCTTGGCACATTTGACGGTTATAATGTATTGTATATTAGTGAGTTGTCGTTGGACAAGGCGTCCGGCCGGTGACATTTTGTCATAATAATGGCTATGGAACGCAATTTGACTCTAGCTTAAACCGGTTGCAGAAATGCGGCCGGTTTTATTGTTCATTGAT
>JAEEGJ010020469.1_pt1 | contig 14389 bp, 12 predicted proteins | sample 8958761 | NCBI WGS metagenome assembly JAEEGJ01 (sample SAMN16246546, study PRJNA631951) | gut metagenome | biome: gut microbiome; feature: rumen; material: RS-attached | host: Bos | place: Iran: Karaj | collected 2018-10 | reverse complement strand
TCTTGCAAAAGATGGGAGTTTTGCATTGCCGGGTTTTTATTTTTCAGTCTACGATTCCGAAACCGAGGATCGTAAATCTCTTATCCTTTTCGGGAATCCTGATCTCGACATCTCTTTCCTTTGCGGGACCGCCCCTGAATGCGATGAGAGCATTTGCATGCTGCCAGCCGATGATGTGGGGATCGATGTCGAGAGTTTTTTCTCCGTCAACGATAACCTCGGCACATCCGACCTCGGGTGATGCGGAATCCATATATCCCACGAGAAGAGCACTGAACTTCATCCTTGCTTTGAAGACGACTTCCGAATCTCCCTTTCCGTCATAGAACCAGTTGCCGGCAAATTCGGGAGTTAAGTTCAGGTCCATATTTCTTTCGACCGCCTGAACCTCAGGGCTGTCGGTTCCGAATGCGCCCTTGTCGTATGAGAGTACGGCAGGTGCGGAATCGATATTGAATCTGTCGACGAGATATACTCTTTCAAATTCTCCGCCCTTGGGAGGTGTGATGCCGGTGATATCAAGGTCAGCTTCATCCTCGGACTCATCAGCTATCTTAAAGATATTGATCAGGCCGTCAGCCATGATGCGGTGTCCGGTATTGGTGGGATGATACATATCGTAGAAGTAACGGTTCTTGCTGACTACGCCACCCTCCTCTTCACTCAGGTAGAATTGATCGTAAACCGCATCCTTGATGCTTACCATGGGAAGGTTATACGCTTCGCCGACAGGCTTAAGTCTGTCCTGAAGATTGTAGCCGTCTACGAATACGGAATAGATAAGAACGACAGCGGGCTTCTGAGGACTGTTGTAGATCTTTCTTACCAGTGAATCGAAGCATTCGCCCTTGGTCTCATCGCCTTCGTCATTGACAGCAAATTCGACGACAACGACATCGGGGATCTTCTTTCCGTTCTCGGTAACATCGTGATCGTAACGGAGCATTCCGAGCTCTGAGGGAGTTCCGCCGACGCCGGCTTTGGTATATCCGACGTTGTCTTCATATCCCCTGCCTGCAATGTCGCAGAAGCCCTTGAACGCATTGTACGCGTAGCACATGGTGTTGATGGGAATGGCGCCGGCGCCCTGCGTGATGGATCCGCCGATGAATGCGACTTCAACCTTCTCACCCTTACGTGCCTTATCGATCGCTGCTTTGAGACGATGGATATTTCCCTTCTGCATAAGGGACTTTCCGATCATCTTCTTATAGTTCTCGCTTGAGGTATCTACTTCCTTGTCGTCCTTTACCTCAGGTGCGGTATAACCGTCATTCAGATAAAATGCAACGGAAACCTTGGCCTGGATTCCGGACTCGGGGAATTCGAAACGGATCTGTCCCGGAACATTGTCATCATCCGACCAGTCAAAAAGAGAAAGGTCCATGACCATCTCCATTCCGTCCGAATCAAGTTCCATCTCAAGAGTGGTTCCGGAATTATAGGGATCCTTATGTCCGTACATCTGGAAGCAGAACTTTACTTTAACAGGCTCACCGGACTTCTGAACGGATACTCCGATGCTGTGCACCTGCTTTCTGAGACCCTCTACGGTATCGAGCTCAGCGAGCATGGATTCATCCTCGAGATTTCCGAAAAGCTTTGCAGCGGCCTTGAGCCTTCCGTCGCTTTCGAAAATGAACTGGATGCCCCTGCCGTCGGGCTGGGGGTAACCGAGCACTTCCTTATCCCTCATTACATAGTAAAACGGTCTTTTCGCTGTGGGATCTTTGGGTGCCACAGGTCCGCGTGATTCTGACATGTACATGTCCTCCTTAAATTACTCAGATCTCGATCTGAGAAAATACTTTTCCGATAGGTGCGGGTATGACGAGATCCGCGCTCGAATCCCTTCCCGTAGGTGCCATATTTACGACAACAAGCTTATCTCCCTTGAAATAATCGATGAGTCCCGCTGCGGGATATACCGCAAGAGAGGTTCCGCCGATGATGAGCACCTGTGCCTCGGAAATATAATGAACAGACTCCTGAAGAGTGTTCATATTCAGTCCTTCTTCATACAATACCACATCCGGCTTGATATCCCCACCACATTTGCTGCATTTGGGAACATCATCCTTGGAATCAGCGATGTAGTCGATGTCATAGAACTCTCCGCATTTGATGCAGTAGTTCCTGAGGGTCGAGCCGTGAAGCTCCAGAACCTTCTCAGAACCCGCAGCCTGATGGAGCCCGTCGATATTCTGTGTGATGACGGCTTTAAGCTTTCCGGCCTTCTCAAGTTCTGCAAGCTTTATGTGCGCGGCATTGGGCTTTACACCCTTTATGATCAGCTTGTCCCTGTAGAATTTATAGAACTCCGCGGTATGCCTTACATAGAATGTGTGTGACAGTATCGTCTCGGGAGGATAATCATATTTCTGATTGTATAAGCCGTCCACGCTTCTGAAATCGGGTATTCCGCTCTCGGTGGAAACACCGGCTCCTCCGAAAAAGACAATGTTGTCATATTTTTTCACTATCTCGTTAAGTTCGGCAATCTCTTTTGAGCAATCTTTTTCAGCCATTGTCTTCTCCTTTCAAAATCTAAGGGCCTTCCGCAAAGGAAGGCCCTCCTTACCGGTACAGGGCCGGATCAAAGTATCTGCTTATATGCGGGTACAAATACGGGGAAGGTCTTCTCGCCCTTTACGGACTTACCGCTTGCGATATTAACTTCCTTGTCCATGATGGTGTATTCGATATCACAGTTTCCCGCAATAACGGTATCCTGCATAACGATACAGTTCTTAAGCTTTGTTCCCCTTCCGACATGAACGCCCCTGAAGAGAACACAGTTGACCACTTCACCTTCGATCACGCATCCGTCGGCAACAAGGCTGTTTGAAACCTTGGAGCCGCTGCAGTATCTTGCGGGGTTATCGTCTCTTACCGTCGTGTAGACATCGGAGCCGTCGAAGAGTGCCTTAAGGTTCTCGGGATTGAGAAGCTTCATGTTCTCGTCGAAATAACTTACCATGTCGCTGATCCTTGCGGAGTAACCTTTGAACTCGTATCCGCAGATCTTCTCCGTTCCGATCATGGGAGCAAGAACATCTCTCTCATAGAATATATGCCCCTGGGCATATGCCTTCTCGATCTGTTCAATGAGTTTTTCCCTTTCGGTAAGGTAAAGGTTCATCGAAAGATTCTGGGGACCGTATTCCTTTGAATTGGTATTGATGGATACGACTCTGTTTCCGTCAAGATCGAGAGTATAGTACAGATCGGTGGTCTGTGTAAGCTGCATGTTCATGAAGCTGTAAGGGATCGCCTCATTCTTGTATGCGATCGTAACATCGGCACCGCTCTCCTGATGTGCACGGATCATATCCGCGAAATCAAACTTGCATGCGATGTTCGAATCGGTCATGAACACATACTGTTCCTTGCATCCTTTCAGGAATTCGAGAATGCTCGCAACAGCCTCGACACGTCCGTTATAGACCTTGATGCCCTTCTCGGCATAAGGGGGAACGATATTGAGTCCGCCGTTCTTTCTTACAAGATCCCAGGGTCTTCCGCTTCCGAGATGTCTCATAAGGGATCTGTAATTCTTCTTAACGATTATCGAGACATTGTCGATACCGCAGTTTACGAGAGATGAAAGCGTGAAGTCGACAAGTCTGTATCTTCCCGCAAAGGGGATCGAGGCCATAAGACGCTCGTTTACGAGCGAAGGAACCTCATTGTCATAGCTGTTGGCGAAAATGATCGCCAGCGCATCGTGTTTATTCGTCAGCATTTTCCGCCCTCCCCGACATCTTCCTTGACCATTGCAGTACCGCCGATGACAGCTCTGTCTCCTACGCTGACGCCGGGACCTACAGTGGCAACATTCTTCTCATTTCCGGGTTCGGGTTTTTCTCCGACTACGGCATTCTCGCCGATGAATGCATTCTCACCCACTATACAGTGAGTAACCTTTGCGCCCTTGGATATCTTTACATTACCCATAACGACCGCATCTTCAACGACAGCACCTTCCTCAACCTCGACGCCCGCAAAGAGGATCGAATGCCTTACGGTTCCGAAGATCCTGCAACCGTTGGTGAGCATCGCATTGTCGATGACAGCCTTGTCGGAAATATACTGTGCGGCTTTTCCCGATGATCTGGAGTAGATCTTCCAGTCGTCATCAAAGAGATTGATTCCGCTGCTCTCGGGATTGAGAACCTCCATGTTTGCTTCCCAGAGGGATGAGATGGTTCCGACGTCCTTCCAGTATCCGTTGAAGCGGTATGCATACATCTTCTTGCCGTCTTTTAAAAGTGCGGGAAGAATGTCATTACCGAAATCGTTCGATGAATCGGGATTTGCTTCATCCGCTTCGAGATACTTTTCAAGAACATCGAAATTAAAGATATAGATACCCATGGAAGCAAGATTGCTCTTGGGCTGCTTGGGCTTTTCCTGGAACTCGCTGATGCGTCCGTCGGAATCGGTCACCATGAGACCGAAGCGGCTTGCTTCGTCCCAGGGTACTTCCATGACCGCAACGCTGAAATCCGCTCCCTTGGCTTTGTGGAACTCAAGGAAGTCGTTGTAGTCCTGCTTACAGATCTGGTCTCCGGAAAGAATGATGACATATTCCGGATCGTATCTTCTCAGGAAACTGAGATTCTGATATATGGCATTTGCGGTTCCCTTATACCAGTCAGAGCCCTTTGCCTGCTGATAAGGAGGAAGCACGTGAACACCGCCGTGGAGTCTGTCGAGATCCCAGGGCTGTCCGTGTCCGATATATTCATTTAAAACAAGGGGCTGATATTGTGTGAGAATACCGACCGTATCTATGCCTGAATTGACACAGTTTGAAAGAGGAAAGTCGATAATGCGGTACTTTCCGCCGAAAGGAACAGCCGGCTTAGCCAGCTTATCCGTCAGAGCGTAAAGTCTGGATCCCTGTCCCCCGGCAAGGATCATAGCAACCATTTCCTTTGACATTGCACGTCTCCTTTGAAAAATATTGCCTTAAAAAGACTAATATATTTTACCATGTTCGGTAATTTTTCACAATGAGAGTGCGGATTTTAAAAGATTTTTGGCAATTTTGACAGAAAAAGAAGATTAATTATGTAAAGAATAAAAACCCGTTACTTTCCGGGTGCGAATTCCATGATATCGCCGTCCTCATTTTCATCCCCGCCGTCTTCTACGGGGATCACGGAACGGATCGCGTCATTGAGCTTATAATACCTGTCCATCATTGCATCGTGACCGGCAAGTATGGTATCGCCGTCACCTTCATTGGCTGCGGTTTCAAGCTTTGCGGCCATTTCAGACAGACCGGTTGCTCCGATCATCCTGGATGTGCTCTTAAGGGAATGGACATGGATGGCATAATTCTTCCAGTCACATGATTCGAGACTCTTTCTTAAGTTCTCGGTCTTTTCCGCTTTACCCTGGGCATACTCGGTCAAAAGGGTATGATAGAAATCATTATCGTTCTGGCAGTACTTAAGTCCGGTCTCGATGTCGATGCCGAGCTTTCTGAGTGCAGCATATTCGTCGTCGGAAGGCTTCTCATCCTTAATCTCTTCTTCGGTTTCAACAAAAACACGCTCAACCTTATCCTCGGGAAGATACTTGATCAGCATGTTTTCAAGAGCCGCACTGTCTACGGGCTTGGTAAGATAATCGTTAAAGCCCTCGGCAAGATAACGCTCCTTCGCACCAAGTACGGCATCTGCGGTAAGGCAGATAACGGGAGCATCCTTGCTCGCACCGTTCTCGGTCTCACGGATCTTGTGGAATGCCTCGGTTCCGTCCATCTCGGGCATGCGCTGGTCCATGAAGATAAGATCGTATGCATATTTCCTTGCCATATTGACCGCATCGGCACCGTCTGTGGAAGTATCTATCTGCATCTTGGTATTCTTGAGCAGATTTACGACAACGGAAAGATTGATCCTTGTATCATCAACGATCAGTATGCGTGCCTTGGGTGCATGGAACGATTCCTTATACGTTCCATTTTCCGACATATGTGTCATAAAGCGTTCGCGTATATCACCGATAGGCGCTTCGGATATGATCTTCTGGGGGAATGTAACGGTAAAGACGGATCCCTTTCCGTATACGCTCTCCACATCTATGCTTCCGCCCATCATCTCGAGCAGGCGGTGTGTGATGACCAGTCCGAGACCGGTTCCCTCCAAGGTGCTGTTACGGTCCATTTCGAGACGCTGGAACTTGGTGAAGAGTTTTTCCCTGTCCTCTGTCTTGATTCCGATTCCGGTATCGCTTACGGATGCGGTAAGAAGAAGCTTGTCATCCTCCTGCTTTTCTCCGCGCAGGGATAATCTAACCGAACCGTACTCGGTGTATTTGATCGCATTATTCAGGAGATTTGTGAGTATCTGGCGGATACGGACCTCATCTCCGCAGAGCTCATCGGGAAGTGACATTTCCACATCGATGGAGAAATCAAGGCCCTTATCCTGAGCCTTGAACATCATCATATTGCTCAGATCGTTAACAAGTGAGCTGAGCTGATAGGGAGACTCGACAATGCCGAGCTGTCCGCTTTCTATCTTGGAGAAATCGAGGATATCGCCTACGATGGCGAGAAGATTATGACCTGCCTTTTTGACATCGGCAGCATAGAGACCGATATTATTCAAAGCCTCTTCAACCACATGGGGATTTCCGTCCTTATGTGTCTGTGCCTTTCTTTCCTCACGCAGGATCATCTCGTTCATTCCGAGAACGGCGTTGATGGGAGTCCTGATCTCGTGTGACATATTCGCAAGGAAATCACTCTTGGCACGGTTCGCACTCTCCGCACGGACCTTCTCTTCGAGGAGCTGTCCCTGCTGGCGCACAAAGGGTCTTACAATGAGCACGGAAAGACATGCCGCAAAGAAAAGTGAGAAAAGAAGTATGACCAGATAACTGATGACCGTCGACCTGGTCTGAGCGGAAAGCTGTCCTTCAAACCATTCCACGGAAAAGTCTACCGCAACTATACCCGCAACCTTGCCCGAGGAATCAAACACGGGGCTGTATGCACTGTAGAATTCACCCCACTGGTCCGTATAAGGTATCTCATCGACCGCGGCAACGCCTTTTCCGGCGCTTGCCAGGGCACTCGTATACTCTACAGAGTCTCCGTACACCGCCGGAGTCACAAGGTCGGTGTCCATGGTAAATATGAACCTGCCTTCGCTCTCTTCCCTGATGGCGTAGACATATTCAAGCTCTACATTATCCCTGAATACCGCAAGGGTATTATATACATCCGTGTATTTCGGGCTGCCGACATCATCGGGACCGAGTTCGCCGAGAATGTCGCCGTTAACAGAGCCCGATGCGCAGTTTGCGATATCGAGCATTCTCTGCTGAATGGATTTCCTGATCCCGACCCTTGCCCTGTAAAGAGATACGGCGCAAAAGAGCATACTCGAGATCAGAATGATGCATTCAACCATCATTATTATCTTGGTCCAAAGTCTATTCCTATGCCACACTTTTTTCACCAAAAAATACGCTACTATATCTAATAATAGTAGCGTAGTAAAAACATCATTTCAAGGCAAAATGTTGACTAAAGATAATCAAAAATTTCCGCCTGATTCATGGCATGCGGAAACTCCGGAAGTTCGTTACAAGGTACGTGGGGTTCAAAGGCCCTGTCATGGAACCATAGTGCCTGGACAGCCTTCATACCAAGGTCTCTTGCGGCAAAAAGTTCCTTCGATCCGCCGTCTCCGACATACAGGCATTCTTCGGGCTCCGCTCCGAACTCTTCCATTATCATCCCGTAAATTGCGGGATCCGGCTTCATCAAGCCTTTCTCATATGAGATCATCGCCGCATCGAAAAAAGGAAAAAGCTCCGAAGCACGGATCATGTCTCTTTCATCCGAAAAGGTATTGGTGATAAGGCCCACCTTGATACCTCTTTCCTTAAGTCCCTTCAGAAGATCCACCGACTCACGTGGTATTGCGGAAAAAGTATCCCCGAGCGCCGTATGACGCTTTTCAAACAGCCTGTCAACGGTCTTTTCGTCGTACATTCCAAGCTTCTTAAGTGTATCCGCGATTCCTTCTTTCATGGTCATCTTTCCGATGCTGCGGTCACGCTCGCTCTCATGCCATGCCTTCCTGAAAGCAGTCACATCCGCACCAATATCTTCTGCCATATTTTCGCTGAAATATGTCCTCCCCTCAAAAAGAGTGACAAGTGTCTCGAACATGTCGAAGATAACCGCTTTGATCATGTGTTTCTCCTTTTGGAAATTTAATATATAATGGACCGGAGGTGAAAAATATGAAAAACAGACCTGTTATAAACGCACAGATACTGGTCGGCGTAATATTTGCTTTCAACGGTGCCGTCTTCGACGCAATAGGAATACTTTATTTTATTTTCGGAGACAGGTATTCCGTTCAAGGTTCGTTTGAAGATCCCGTAAAGAACTTCTATATGCTGACCGGAATATTTAGCGTGTTCGGACTGCTGTTCTTCTCTGTGGGAATGCTCCTGCTCCTTTCGGAAGTTCGCAAGAGACGCATGCTCAAAGCCCTGGTCGATAAAGGCTACCGCATCTATGGCACGATCTCGGAGGTCTATCCCGACAAAAGCATCACGATAAACGGACGCAATCCTTTCTATGCGGTATGCAGATACGAAGACCCGGTCACAATGAAGACGGAGATATTCCAGAGCCGGAGCTTTAACACCGATATCAGCGGTGCCGTAGGAATGACCGTTTCCATATATATCGATCCCGCAGATCACAGCAAGTATTATATGGACTTCGATCCCGCATCCATAGCCGTAAAGTACTGATACTGACTCCTCAAGGGTGTCAGGACTCAGTCAATGCGCTTGTGGCAGAAAATACAGCCGTACTTATTGCGCTCCTGCTCTTTTCCGCAGTGCGGGCACTTTATCCTGTTTCCTCCGGGCACGAATTTTGCAATAGCCTCAAGAACGATAAACGGCTTCCTGCAATGCGGGCATATCGATGCTTTTTCGGAAGGATCCACACTGACAGCCTTTAAACATTCGGGGCACTTAATGCGTACAAGTTCCGTGTTCTCACCCCTGATACCGGTCAGGTGATCCCTGATGTTTTCCGCAATGTTTACGAGCGCTTCATCTCCGGTAAGGAGCTGGGCCTGCATGCGCCGGAATGCTGCGGGAAGATCATTTATATCTTTGCAGGCAAACATAATGAGCTTTTGATCGTCAAGCTCACGCAGTTTAATGAATCTTGACCACTCGTTTCTTACCCACACGGCATGGAAATAATCCGTCCTGGTTCCGAGCACGACCATCGCAGGAGAACTTTTCAGTGCCGCGAAAATATACGGTTCGTAATTCACTCCGAGCTTATCCTGTAGAGTTTCCCTCGAAAAGAAGACCTTCAGTCCCATTCCTGTCAGCAGTCTGTATAATCTTTCGCCTATTTCACTGTCTTCGGTACGGAGTCCCGTCTCGTCATCGGTTTCCTTATAACAGATAAATACGTCATAAGGTTTTTCGTTTTTCGCAATATTCAGATAATCTTCCTGAATCCTTGCTATCTGTGAGGCAGCGGACTTAAGTTCTTCTTTCTGGACATCATCGGCCATCTCAACGGCTTCGCTGAACGATTCGGAATTTAATATGCTTTCATCGTTTATCCTGTGAAGCGTGGGGATGTATCTCGACGATGCGGGATCCTGTACATATTCGATACCGTATTCGCACAGAGTCATCGCCCAGAGTATGTCAACGAAAGGAGGATTACGGTCCAGTATATCCTCATATATACGGAATGCCCTGTCGAACTCGCACTGCTGCCTCAGAGTGTTGGCTCTGTTCAGAAGATCGATGTACTTTCCGGTCTCTCCGCTCACGATATTTGTTTGTCCGCAGTAGTCGCAGGTGCATACGGAATTACCGAGTTTGAGCGGCGCTCCGCAGCACTGACAGCTTAATGCTTCAATATTCATCTGATGATTCTCCTATAGATCATGGATCATACTTCCTTCTGATTAACGGTAAACTTGATACCCGGTGCGTACTTTCTTATAAATGCGATCATCTCATCCGCATCGCATCCTATTGAAAAAGACTTATATGCTTTTTCCTTAAGAGGCTTTTTGGAAGGAGTAAGATACTCTCCCTTTGTAACATTTCCTTCAAGGTCTAAGACCGAGAACTGTTTTCCTGCAGCTTTAAGATCTACGATGGCGATGCTTCCGATCTCACTCAGTTTCCACATCTTAAATCCCGCAAGCGTTCCGGAACCCAGGGTATAGAGCAGCTCGTCTTTTTCGCTTATCCTGAAGTCACCGAAGGATTCCTTCGCAGGATGCTCTTCTTCGTACTTTGCCAGAAATTTCTTGTTGGTATTCTTGTCTGCGATAACAGCAAGAACAACGATCACGACAAATACAGCAATTAAAAGTATTCCGCCCATTTTCATCTCCTTTTCACTGATCTGTTTGTGTGCATATATCAAAAAGCTTACGCTTTTTCTTCCGCATCTCCTGAATTCTTCCTGAGCAGTACGATAAGCACTATAGCTATTATCCATGCGCAGATTATCGTAAACACTCCGGTCTCGCTGACAAAGTATTTCTTGTCATCTCCTCTTGTGATCACATCGAAAACAGCCTGGTCAAAATTATTATGGGCCGCGTGCAGAAACGCTGCGGGCCATATGCTCTTACTTCTGTAAGTAAGATAACCGGCTATGATTCCCACGGGTACTATGCAAAGAACAAATGCAGGAAGTTTGAACCAAATGGGACAGCCTTCCATATAATCACCGAATGCAAGAAGGGGCAGATGCCATACAGCCCATATAAGGCCGGTAATGAACAGAGTTTTCACCTCACCCAGTCTTTCACACAATGCCGGAAGCATGAATCCCCTCCAGCCTATCTCTTCTCCCAGCGCGGACAACAGACTGATAAATATGCCTATCACCGTTATGGGAAGCAGGTCACCCAGCACCACTCCGAATGCAACACCGTTATATGCAAAATTCTCGGGATGCATATTCCAGTAGATGATATAGGGAACGAGCAGGTACACAAGCGGAATAAAGATTCCCAGCAGGATATATCTTATCTTGCTGAGCCTGAATCCCAGAAGCGAACCCACCTTTATCTTTTCTCCGGAATCCTTGTTTTCTGCTTTAATGATATACCCGCAAACGATGGCGGCAAACGCCGGAGACCACATTAGGAGAAGCACGCTGATCTGATTGCCGAATACGATATAGAGTGTCTCGAAACTAATGGAAAGTATGATCACGATCGCAAAGAAAACGATCAATACATTTTTTGAATATTTCATTTCACCTAACCTCCGCCTTCAATAATAACATAAAAAAAGAAACAGGGGGACGGTCCCCCTGTTTCCGCGTTTATTCGGATCTGTCGAAAAGTGTTTCAAGTTCATCCAGCCTTTCGGGATTATCTATCCGGTATACATCTTCTCCGTGTATCAGATAGATGCCGACTATGGTGTATTCATTCGTATATCCGTTTTCATCCGTAAATGAAAGTACCGTATAATTTTCTGCCATAGCCAGTTCCGAACGGTCTTCTTCAACTTCCTCAAGCCTGAGATCATGAATCACATCCACAAATGCTCTTACCTCTCCGGCATCGTCTGAATGATACTCAATTATATTATCGGAGTCTGAAGAATATATATCCACTGAAGTCATACAGGGCTCAAGACAGTAAAGAAAATACTCACTGTCGAGATTTGAATTTCCTATCACAAAGATATATTTTCCGGAGGGATCATAATAGATCGGCACCAAACAAAAAGCATCACCGGCAGGCTCCCACATACCTCCTTCAGAAGCATTGAACGGGTAGGTGCACGATCTTGTTATATCTATTTCCCATTCCCTGACATCAGGATAAGCATAGTACGGGATTCTTACAATACAGACTTCACCGTATCCGTCATCAGTATACCTTATCTCTCCAAATTCAGAAAAACGGTCGCAGTATTCATGGAATTCTTCGTCGGAAGATTCAACCTTCAGATTACAGTCACAGGTATATCCGTCAATCCAAAGCCTCTCTCCCTCGGTATCGTTTCTGCCGTATAATCTGCCTCCTGCGAATTCATAATCCGATCCGAGAAGGATGATCCCACGGTTTACAATATGTTCCGGCACCTCATCCAGGGCAGGATACGAGGTAATGTTACCGTCGACAGTCCCGCCTGAAATATCCTCAGTTTCATTTTCATAAAGATCCTGACCGTTTGCATTTTCATGATCCAGGGAAAGTTTCATGAATAAAGGAATAACTATCAAAAAGATGATGATGATCAGAAAAAGTATTATCAATATCTTTGTGAAGGTAGAAATTTTCTTCATATTATGATCCTCATAAGATTATCATCATAGAAACAGGGGAACAGTTTCCCTTTTCAGGCAATCATCTTAGTTTTTCAAACAGATCTGTCAATCTACCCAGTTTTTCGGGATTCTCTACCCGATAAACATCTTCTCCGTGTATCAGATACTCACCGGCGATCGTATAATCATTTACGTATCCGTTCACATCCGTAAAAGAAAAAGTCATCTGTTCTTCGGCCGTATCCGGATCCGGCGTTTCACCTTCCGTCTCAAGAACACAAAGATCGTGCATGGCACCCACAAACTCACCGATTGCCTCGGGATCCTCCACAGAAATAACATATTCGCTTCCGGCAGGAATGATGTCAAGTTTTACCATTTCCGGCTCAAGAAAAGTAAGAATGAAATCATCCATCACTTCTCCGATATATGTATTGTTCAAAAGAAGCATGTATTTCCCGCTGGGATCATAAAATATCTCGACCGAGATACCCGGATCTCCATCCATGTAAACGCTGCCTTCCGACACACCACCACCATAAAAGCACGACCTGAATACCTGTCCGCAATAAGTTTGGGATGCATCCCTGCCATATTGAACGCTGAAAATGCAGCTGTTATATTCAGTCTGATAATCGAATTCCCAGTGAGAAAAATAATAAGGATCATCAAAAGCGGAAAATCTATCACAAAAATCCGTAAATTCCTGATCGGATCCTGCTATCGCAAGATCGCAGTCGCAGGTATAGTCGTCGATCCATATACCGTTACCTTTTGTATCTGTATGAAAAGTTTTAAGTTTAGGTGATTCCGGATCCCTCAAAGGACCTCTGAGGATTATCCCTCTGTCAGAAATATATTCAGGGACCTCATCAAGAAATTCATCTTCCTGAGGTTCAACGGGATATTGACCAAGCAGTGTGGGAGGTTCAATTTCGTCTGCAAAGTGAACTTCAACTTGAGGTTCAGAGACGGATGAATCAGGAAGGGTACATCCCGAAAGGCCCATGGACAGGACCAAAAAAGACGATATGATCTTTACGGTCTTAACAAGATCTTTTTTCATAGCAGTATCCTCAGTAGAATTTTCCGTTACATCTGTAATGACGACGAAAAGAAACCCCCGGTCACATAAACAGTAACATGAAAATAAAAAAAATACACTCGGCAGAGTGTATTTTGAGAGGTGCCAGACGGATTTGAACCGCCGATCAGGGAGTTGCAGTCCCATGCCTTACCACTTGGCTATGGCACCGGTATGAAATTGCTGAAAACCGGATCAAGGCACGCAGTGACTTGATCAGAGTTCATTACATTTTGTTCGCGAAAGTGCCTCTGCACTGAGCGATTACAAAATGTTGAACTCGTTAGCTCCCCGAGTAGGACTCGAACCTACGACACTTCGGTTAACAGCCGAATGCTCTACCGACTGAGCTATCGAGGAATGGTAAACCTCCTAGCTCATCTACGCAGAACTAGGGAACGCGCCGCAATGCTCTACCGACTGAGCTATCGAGGAATAATCCAATTTTTTCCGACGACTTTATTAGTTTAATATAAAACAAAATCCCTGTAAACAGGGAAATCGTCGTATTTTAGGAACTTTTTGTTCCTTCAAAACCGAAACCAAACTCCATCTAAACATCTTGCATTCCAGGTAACAACAGGATAAGCCTTCGACCTATTAGTAAATGTCAGCTGAGAGCATTACTGCTCTTACACACCATTCCTATCTACCTCATACTCTCTAAGGGGTCTTATTACCTTATGGTAGGGATATCTCATCTTGAGGGGGGCTTCACGCTTAGATGCCTTCAGCGTTTATCCCTGCCGGACTTGGCTACGCTGCCATGGGGTTGCTCCCCAACAGCTGCACCAGTGGTCCGTCCATCCCGGTCCTCTCGTACTAAGGACAGCTCCTCTCAAATATCCTCCGCCTGCGCCGGATAGGGACCGAACTGTCTCACGACGTTCTGAACCCAGCTCGCGTACCGCTTTAATGGGCGAACAGCCCAACCCTTGGGACCTGCTACAGCCCCAGGATGCGATGAGCCGACATCG
>JAEEGJ010020467.1_pt1 | contig 14393 bp, 10 predicted proteins | sample 8958761 | NCBI WGS metagenome assembly JAEEGJ01 (sample SAMN16246546, study PRJNA631951) | gut metagenome | biome: gut microbiome; feature: rumen; material: RS-attached | host: Bos | place: Iran: Karaj | collected 2018-10 | reverse complement strand
TTTCCGGGCAGCTTCAAAGATTTCCTGAATTTTCTGAAAAGAGGCCCTCTCTTTTTCCAGATTACCCCATCCTTCCGGATTCACACCAGAGATCAACTTGGAACGTTCCAATCCATGCGATTGAATATAGGAAGCCCAGCCGCGTGCAAACATCCGGAGGTTTTCCATTTCATCTTCGTTGGTAAGAAGCGGGAATGTGTTTTCTTTCAGATCCTCATCGATGATCCACAGCAGTCCGATCAGCATATCCGATTTTTTGGTAAAGTAATGGTAGAACGTTCCGATAGATATCCCTGCGGTCTGGCAAAGCTCTGAAACACTGATCTTATCAAAATCCTCTGATGTCATCAGAGGGATCAGTGATTCTATTATTTCTGAACGGCGTTTCGCCTGTTTTTCTTTTACTTTGGACATAAAAATCCGCCTTTTCCTGGGATTGTCTGTTGACATCATGAAATCTGGTGGTAGAATAAAAAAGTAGAATGAATTCTAATATTTATTCTAATTTTTCTTTTTTCATTATACCCGTATTCTTTGTGTTGTAAAGAATGAATACAAACAATTTTGGAGGTCAAACAGATGAATACAACATTATCCGGCTTAAAAGTGATTGAACTGTCTACATTCATTGCGGTCCCTGCCTGTGCACGGTTTTTCGCTGACAATGGCGCAGACGTGATCAAAGTGGAAGCAAAGGGCGGAGATGCCGTCCGCTGGAACGGCACGAGTGAAGGACGAAGCGACAGTCCGTACGAAAACACGACGTTCGATTTGGAGAACGCTAATAAAAAAGGAATTGTTCTGAATTTAAAATCTCCGGAAGGAAAAGAAATCTTATTCAAACTGCTGGACGATGCTGATATCTTTCTGACCAACTGGCGGCCGCAGGCTCTGGAAAAAAACGGTCTTACCTATGAGATGCTGCATGAAAAATATCCGAAACTGGTCTATGGAACTCTGACCGGATTCGGCGACAAAGGTCCAGATAAGGATCTTCCTGGTTATGATTTTACGGCATTCTGGGCAAGAGGCGGAATCATGGATTCCCTGCGCCAGAAAGATGAATGGCCGATCAACCTGGTCCCGGGTATGGGTGATCATGTGACCGGTATGATGCTTGCTTCCGGTGTTATGGCAGCGCTTTATGAAGCACAGAAGACCGGAAACGGAAAGAAAGTATCCATCAGCCTTATGCATACGTCAATCTTTATCCAGGGCATTATGGTTCAGGCAGCCGAATACACAGATATTGGTCAGAAGTACCCGATCTCCCGGTATACAGCTGACAACCCGTTCAACTGCGCCTATAAAACAAGTGACGGCAGATTCATGCAGATCTCCATGCCGCCATTTGATATGTTCTATCCTAAGTTCATGCCGCTGATCGGCCGTGAGGACCTGGTGGGAAACGAACGTTATACAATGGACAATATTTCCAAGAACAAACTGCATCGTGAATTTATTGAGATCCTGATCGAAGCGTTTGAGAAGAAAACAGCTGCAGAATGGGATCAGATCCTGACCGAAAATGATATCCCTCATTCTGTGGCACAGTCCTGGGAAGAAGTTCTCGAGGACAAACAAGCATGGGCAAACAATGTTTTCTACAACATGGAATACCCAACCGGCAACACACGCGCTTTAGTCCGCCAGCCAATCTTCATTGGCGATGATCTGCCGGATTACAAAATGGCTCCGCTGCTCGGAGAGCACAGCGAGGAGATCATCCGTTCCCTGGGCTATACAGAGGAAGATCTGCAAAAGCTTCATGAGGCCGGTGTTTATAACACTTGGGAAGATTTAAAACATCTTCATAAAGGTTGATTAATTCAATCGTAACAGAGGAATCGCAAATGGCTGATATTTATACAATGGGCATTGATATCGGATCTTCTGCATCCAAATGCCTGATCTTAAAAAACGGAACAGAGATTGCAGGAAGTGCAGTTATCGCAGCCGGAACCGGAACCTCCGGTCCAAGGAGAGCGCAGGAAGAAGCGCTTGCAGCTGCCGGAATCTCTATGGAAGATATCCGCCGCAGTACAGCGACCGGATACGGACGCAATACCGTAGAAGGCGTAGATGCAGTAGTCAGTGAATTGAGCTGCCACGCAATCGGGATCCATGCTGTATTCCCGGATGTCAGGACTCTGATCGATATCGGCGGACAGGATGCAAAGGTGATCCGGGTCAGTGAAAACGGCCGGTTGGACAGCTTTGTGATGAACGACAAATGCGCAGCCGGTACCGGAAGGTTTCTGGATGTCATGGCACGTGTCCTGGAACTGGATGTCAGTGAACTGGAAGAGAAAAGTGCAAAAGCCAAAAACGTGGTCAATATCAGTTCGACCTGTACGGTCTTTGCGGAATCAGAAGTGATTTCACAACTGTCGAACAATGTGGATATCTGTGATCTGGTCGCAGGGATCCACCGGTCAGTCGCTGTCCGTACCGCCGGGCTGGTAAGAAGACTCGGGGTTGTAGAACCAGTTGCCATGAGCGGCGGTGTTGCCTTAAATGGCGGCGTGGTATCTGCACTGGAGGAAGAGCTTGGGCTGACGATCAAAGTATCACCGCTGGCACAGCTCAATGGAGCCTATGGTGCAGCGGTACATGCATGGGGACAATTAGAGAAAGAGACACTTTAAGGAGGATAAATGATGAGCGAAGCAACTGAGAAAAAACCGGCAAAGGTTGTCCTTAAGGAACTTCAGGACAAAATTGCGGATGACGCCTGGGAAGCAAAAAAGCGCGGCGAAAAAGTCGGCTGGTGTGCAAGTAACTTCCCACAGGAGATCACAACGGCGATGGGCATCCCTGTAGTCTACCCGGAAAACATGGGCGCAGCTGTTGGTGCAAAAGGCGGCGGACAGAGAATGTGTGAATATGCAGAAGGCATGGGCTATTCCGGCGATCTGTGTTCCTATTCCCGCATCAACTTTGCTTATGCCGATCTGAAAAAATGTGAAGAACTGGAGATTCCATTCCCGGATTTCCTTCTTTGCTGCAATAATATCTGCAACTGTATGATCAAATGGTACGAGAACCTGGCGCTTGAGCTGGATATCCCGCTCATTCTGATCGATATTCCGCACCTGGACCAGTACGAGTGCGACGAGGACCGGATCAAATATATCCGTGCCCAGTTTGATGATGCCATCCGGCAGTTAGAAGAGATCACCGGAAAGAAGATGGATTATGACAAACTGAAAAGTGTCATGGAAGTATCGCAGCGCTCCAGCCAGGCATGGCTTCGCGCAGTTGGTTATATGTCCGCTGAGCCATCCCCGTTTTCTGGTTTTGATATCTTCAACAACATGGCAGTCGCCTGCGTAGGAAGAGGCACGGTAGAAGCCGCAGAAGCATTCGAGCAGCTTGCCGATGAGTACGAAGCCCTGGTGGCAGAAGGCAAGAGCACCTTTAAGGGAGACGAAAACTACCGGATCCTGTTTGAAGGCATTGCCTGCTGGGCAAACCTGCGCTTTACTTATAAGACCCTGCAGAGCCGCGGGATCAATCTGACGGCCTCTGTATACGGACCAGCCTTCTCTTTCCTGTACAGCAACCTGGATGAATTAATGGCTGCCTATTCTTATGTACCAAACTCCAACTGCTTTGAGAGAGAACTGGAGCTGCGCGTCGTCGACGCAAAGAAGAACAAAGTGGATGGCGCGATCTTCCATATGAACCGTTCCTGCAAACACTGGAGCGGCAACCTGTATGAGATGGAGCGTCAGTTCCGTGAGCAGACCGGTGTTCCAACTATCGTATTTGATGGAGACCAGTCAGACCCTCGGGCCTTTTCAGAAGCACAGTATGAGACCCGTGTGGAAGCCCTTGTAGAGATCATGGAAGAAAATAAAAGAAAGGAAGCGCAGGCATGAAATATATAGACGAATTAAAAAATATCAGTGAAAACCCGAGAGCCGCTTTCGAAGGAGCCATCGCATCAGGGAAAAAGGTAGTTGGTGTAATGCCGTATTTCTGCCCGGAAGAACTTGTTTATGCTGCCGGCATGCTGCCTTTCGGCCTTTGGGGTGCTGCCATTCAGGCAAATGATTCCAAACGGTACTTCCCGGCATTCATCTGCTCTATTCTTCATACAACACTGGAAATGGGTATCAAAGGCCAGCTGGATGATCTGAGTGCTATCATGATCCCAATCTGCTGCGACAGCCTGAAAGGAATGGGAGCCAACTGGGAGTATGGCGTAGGAAATAAAGTTCCTGTCATTAATGTGGCTTATGCCCAAAACCGGAAGATCGAAGCCGGCGTGGAATTTACTGCTTCTCAGTTCCGCAAGATCCGCAAACAGTTAGAAGAGATTGCCGGCAATGAGATTACGGACGATGCTCTTGCAAAGGCTGTTACTGTTTATAATGAAAACCGCGATGCAATCCTTTGCTTTTCAAAAGCCGCAGCAACGCATCCAAAGGAAATCAGTGCGCAGACTCGTTCCGCAGTATTAAAAGCCGGATACTTTATGGATCGTGCAAAGCATACAGAAATGCTCCGTGAAATTACAGAAGAGCTTTCTGCCCTTCCTGCATCCGATGAAGGTTATCTGAAAATTGTAACGACCGGAATTTTGGCAGACATGCCGGGATTCCTGGAACTGATCGATAAGAACAACATGGTGATCGCAGATGATCAGATCGCACAGGAATCGGTCGGTGCCAGAACACAGACACCTGTGACGGAAGATCCGATCCTTGGCATGGCACAGCGTCTGTCTGATATTGAAGGCTGCAGTGTTCTCTATGATCTTGGAAAGTTCAGAGGAAAACAGCTGGTTTCACTCGCACAGGAAGCAGGCGCAGCAGGGATCCTCTTTGTCCTGACCAAGTTCTGCGATCCGGAGGAATATGATTATGTTCCGGTAAAACGGATGACAGATGCCGCAGGCATCCCAATGCTGCAGGTTGAGATTGACCAGCAGATGAAAAACTTCGCGCAGGCAGAATCTGCCCTTCAGGCATTTGCAGAGATGCTCCGCGAAAGATAAAAACTATTTACAACTGTGCTTTTTCACGCACAAATGCGATCTGTTTCTGCAGAGAGTCTTTGGATGGACCTCCTGCGCTGATCCGCGTTTCCACGCAGGTCAGAAGATCGATCGCCTGATAAACATCTTTTTCGAATAATGGGCTGTGTTTCTGATAATCCTCTAATGGATAAGTCTCCAAGACCAGCTGTCGGCTGATACAGTCGCCGACGATCTGCCCGGAGATCTTATAAGCATCACGAAACGGCAGCCCTTTTCGTACCAGATAATCCGCCAGGTCTGTCGCATTAATGAATCCGCCCTGCGCCGCTTTCTTCATGTTTTCCGGAAGCACCTGCACAGAACCGATCATTCCGGTAAAAATATCCAGACACATCTTAACTGTATCCACAGCATCAAAAATAGCTTCTTTGTCTTCCTGCATGTCTTTGTTATAAGCCAGCGGAAGACCCTTCAGCATAGTCAAGAGTGCCATCAGATCTCCATAGACCCGGCCGCTCTTTCCGCGGACCAGTTCTGCCATATCCGAATTTTTCTTCTGCGGCATAATGGAAGATCCCGTTGTGAATTCCGAAGACAATTCAATAAATTTAAATTCCCAGCTGCTCCAAAGGATGATCTCCTCCGAAAAACGGGATAAATGCATCATCAGGATAGCAATATCACTCAGCAGTTCCACACAGAAATCCCTGTCTGAAACTCCATCCAGAGAATTCAGCGTAATATCATCAAACCCCAGTTTTTCCGCTTCCAGATAGCGATCGGTATCATAGGTCGTGCCAGCCAGTGCGCAGCTTCCGATCGGGGAAATATTCATACGTGTCCTTCCGTCAGCCAGCCGGTCCAGATCCCGGCACAGCATCATGGCATAAGCCATCAGATGATGTGCAAAGGTGATCGGCTGCGCGCGCTGCAGATGCGTATAGCCCGGCATGATCGTCTCCGTGTGTTTTCCGGCAAGATCCAAAATGACTGCCAGAAGTTCTTTGATCTTTGTTTCGATCTCCTGCGTTTCATCCCGCAGGTACATCCGCAGATCCAGTGCCACCTGATCATTCCTGGAGCGTGCCGTATGCAGCTTCTTTCCTGCATCTCCGATCCGGGCTGTCAGCACTTCCTCTACAAACATGTGAATATCTTCTGCATTCTCATCAATGACAAGTGCTCCGCTCTGCAGATCATCTAAGATCGTCTGCAGTCCGTCTATGATTTTTTCCGCATCTTCTGCAGAAATGATCTTCTGTGCAGAAAGCATGGCTGCATGCGCCATGCTCCCTTTGATATCCTGCTGATACATCCGGGAATCAAACCGGATGGAGGAATTAAAATCATCTGCCAGTTTATCTGTTTCTCCGCTGGTCCTTCCAGCCCACATCTTTGCCATATCGTTCTCCGTTATTCTTTATTCCGGCGCCTTCTGCATATGGTTGATATCTACCAGTTCCACGTTGGCAGGGGTAAACCGGCTCATCATGATATCTGCCAAAGCCGTTACCGTATCCAATGCGGTCAGACACGGGATGCCCAGCTGCATGGCTTTCCGGTGCAGCACAGTGTAGTCACCGATGGTTGCGTCCTTTACGGCTCCGGTATAAACAATATACTGTATTTTCCCTTCTTCCATCAAGTCCGTGATCTCATTGCTTTCTGTTGCATTGGCAACGGAATGCACCGGGATACCTGTCGTGTGGATGGAAGCAGCCGTTCCACTGGTTGCATAGATGTCCATGCCCAGATCATAGAACCGTCTTGCGAAGGAATGGATTTCTTCATAATCGTGCTCTTCCACACTCAGAAGAACGCCGATCCGTTTGTTGCTGTAAATTGCCGGAACAGCAAGACCTGCTGCATTCAAGCCCTTAAAGAGCGCTTCTGCCTTAGTCTTTCCAATACCCAGCACTTCCCCGGTGGATTTCATTTCCGGACCCAGAATAGAGTTCGCATCGTTCAGCTTTTCAAAGGAGAAGACCGGTACTTTCACGGCAAAGTAAGGCGGCACTTTGACCAGCTTTGTTCCGTAACCCAAATCTTTCAGCTTTGCACCGAGCATGACCTTTGCCGCCAGATCTACCATAGGAACATCTGTCACCTTACTGATATAAGGAACCGTTCTGGAGGCTCTTGGGTTGACTTCGATCACATACAGCTCGCCGTCATAGATCAAGTACTGAATATTGACCAGACCTCTAGTCTTCAGCGCCAGTGCCAGCTTTTCGGAGATGTCGCAGATCTTCTGCTGGAACTGACCGGTCAGATTATACGGAGGGTAAACGGCAATGGAATCACCGCTGTGTACGCCCGCACGTTCAATATGTTCCATGATACCCGGGATCAGCACGTCCTCACCGTCGGAGATGACATCTACTTCCAGTTCAATACCCGGCATATATTTATCGATCAGCACCGGATTGTCAATGCCTCCGGACAAGATCTTCTTCATATAACTTTCTGTCTGCTGCGGTCCGCGGGAGATCGTCATATTCTGTCCGCCTATAACATAGGATGGACGCAGAAGAACCGGATACCCGAGTGTTTCGCCTGCCTGCAGCGCTTCTTCCAGTGTGTTGACGCCCATTCCCTTTGGGCGGGAAATGCCAAAGGTCTCCAAAAGTGCGTCAAACCGCGCACGATCTTCTGCAATATCAATGCTCTCCGCAGATGTTCCCAAAATCTGCACACCCTGACTGTCCAAAAACTGTGTCAGCTTGATAGCAGTCTGGCCGCCAAATGCGACGACTACGCCAACCGGTTTCTCCACATGAATGATATTCATGACATCTTCCGGTGTCAGCGGTTCAAAGTACAGACGGTTTGCCGTGTCATAGTCCGTCGAAACGGTTTCCGGATTGTTGTTGATGATGACAACATCATAGCCCAGTTCCTGCAGAGTCCAGACACAGTGGACAGAACTGTAATCGAACTCGATGCCTTGTCCGATCCGGATCGGACCGGAACCTAAGACAACGATCACGTCCTTGCCGCTGCGTGCAAAACTGCGTGCCTCACAGTTTTCATCTTCTTTTCCGTCTGCGCTCACATAGGAATAGAAATATGGATGATCCGTGCCGAACACAGCCGAACAAGTCTTCACAATTTTATAACCGAAGGAAAAGCTTTCCGTTTCCGGTTCGCCTTCCTTTGTGTATTTGATATCACAGATGCCGGTGAAATGATCTCCGCTGATCTTCTGAATAGCGGAATCTGTATAGCCCAGCTGTTTTCCTTCCAGAATGTTTTCTTTTGTTGCACCTTCTTTTGCCAGCTTCTCCTCATAGTCCGCCAGATTTTTAAACTTCTGCAGGAAGTAAGGATCGATCATCGTCAACGCGTAGATCTCTTCCAGCGGCATGCCGGATTTAATAGCCTCAAAAACGGTAAAGATCCGGCGGTCGTCCTGATCCAGGAGACGTTCTTTTAAAGGCTTGTCATTGATCGGTGCAGCATTAAACGTCTCCAGCCCGATCTCCGCGCCACGGACAGCCTTCATCATGGCCATCTCAAAGGTCGGTGCGATGGACATAACTTCGCCGGTTGCCTTCATCTGCGTTCCCAATTTCCGACTGGATCCGGCAAATTTATCAAACGGCCATTTTGGGAATTTCGCGACAATGTAATCCACTGCCGGCTCGAATCCATCCAGAGAATCTCCGGTGACCGGATGTTTGATCTCTGCCAAGGTATAACCCAGTGCAAGTTTTGTCGTGATCTTAGCAATCGGATATCCGGTCGCCTTAGATGCCAGAGCTGAAGAACGGGAAACACGCGGATTGACCTCGATCACCGCGTACTCACTTCCGTCCGGCTTCAATGCAAACTGGCAGTTGCATCCGCCGATCACTCCGATAGATGTAACAATATCCAATGCCGCCTGCCGAAGCATAGAAAATTCCCGATCCGTTAATGTCAATGCAGGTGCCACGACAATAGAATCTCCGGTATGAATACCAACCGGGTCTACGTTTTCCATGGAGCAGACGATGGTTGCGGAACCCGTATGATCCCGCATGGTTTCAAACTCAATCTCTTTCCATCCGGAAATACATTTCTCAACCAGGATCTGTGTGATCGGGGACATATCCAATCCTGTTTTTGCAATTGTTTTTAATTCTTCTTCATTTGCCGCGATACCGCCTCCGGTACCGCCCAGGGTAAAGGCTGGCCGTACGATGATCGGATAACCAATCTTTTCGGCAATCGCCAGTGCCGTATCCACATCTTCCGCAATATCGGAAGGTACACAAGGCTGACCGATGGCCTGCATTGCGTCACGGAACTTTTCACGGTCTTCTGCTTTATTGATCGCTTCCACATCTGTGCCCAGCAGCTTCACACCGTATTTATCCAGCGTTCCGTTTTCCTTCAGCTGCATAGAAATGGTCAGGCCGCTCTGCCCTCCAAGTCCTGCAATCAGTCCGTCTGGACGCTCTTTTTCAATGACGCGCGCAACCATCTCTGCATTCAATGCTTCCAGATAGATCTCGCTTGCCAGATGTTTATCTGTCATGATGGTCGCCGGATTGGAATTGACCAGCACAACGTCCAGTCCTTCGTCTTTCAAAACGCGACATGCCTGTGCACCGGCATAATCAAACTCTGCAGCCTGTCCTATCACGATCGGACCAGACCCGATGACCATTACTTTTTTGACTGTGTTATCTCTCGGCATAACCTTCCCCTTTTATAATGTTGCCGCCATAACTGCTTTGATGGTATGCATACGGTTTTCTGCCTCATCAAATACGATGGATGCCTTGCCCTCAAATACTTCATCAGTCACTTCCATACAGGTCAGACCGAATTTCTCATAAATATCTTTTCCGATGGTCGTGTTCAGATCATGGAACGCCGGCAGGCAGTGCATAAACCGGCACTGCTCTCCTGCAGCATCCATCAGTTTCTGATTCACCTGATAAGGAAGCAGATCTTTGATCCGCTCTTCCCAGACTTCATCTGCTTCTCCCATGGATACCCAGACATCGGTATAGATCACGTCAGCACCTTCTACCGCCTTCATCGGATCTTCTTCAAAACAGATGACTGCGCCGGTTTCTTTTGCAATCTCCTGACATGCCGCCGTTAATTCGGCATTCGGAAAATACTTTGCCGGTGCGCAGGCAGTAAACTGCATTCCCATCTTGGCACAGCCAACCATCAGTGAATTAGCCATGTTGTACCGCGCATCACCCATAAAGACCAGTTTCTTTCCTTTTAAGCCGCCAAAGTGCTCTTTGATCGTCAGGAAATCAGCCAGTACCTGGGTTGGATGAAACTCATTGGTCAGACCGTTCCAGACCGGAACGCCTGCATACTGTGCTAACGCATCCACGATTTCCTGTCCAAATCCACGGTATTCAATACCATCGAACATCCGCCCTAAAACACGGGCTGTATCTGCGATGCTTTCCTTTTTTCCAATCTGAGATCCGGACGGATCCAGGTATGTCGGATGCATGCCCAGATCTGTTGCTGCCACTTCAAATGCACAGCGGGTCCGGGTGCTGGTCTTTTCAAAGATCAGCGCTATATTTTTTCCTTCATGAAGCCGATGAGGAATACCTGCTTTCTTTTTTGCTTTCAGTTCTGCTGCCAGATCCAAGAGGCAATCAATCTCCTCCGGCGTAAAATCCAGAAGCTTTAAAAAGTTTTTATTTTTCAGATCCATTTTTATTCCTTTCCGGCTTCGTCTTTGATCACTGCCACTGCTTTTTTCAACACGTCCATCGGGATATTCAATGCCGGAAGCAGACGGACCTTATCTTTGGCTGTCAGACAAAGAACACCGTTTTCCATACATCCCTTCAGGACTTCCGCTGCCGGTTTTTCTGTTTTAATGCCGATCATTAATCCCATACCGGAAACGCTTTCGATCCCTTTTGCTCCCTGCAGTGTTTCAAAAATGTATTTGCTTTTTTCTTTTACTTCTTCCAGAAGAGCCTCGTCGATCCGCTCCACTACACTTACAGCTGCAGCACAGGATACCGGGTTACCGCCAAACGTGGAACCATTATCCCCAGGTCCGAAAATGTTTTCGACTTTTTCGCCCAGAAGTGTTGCTCCGATCGGAAGCCCGCCGGCCAGTCCCTTTGCCGTGGAAACAATATCCGGCTGAAGGCCGAAATGCATATAGGAATAAAACGCACCAGTCCTGCCGTTGCCGGTCTGCACTTCATCTACGATCAACGGGATGTCTTCCTCTTTTGCTATCTGGTCGATCGCTTTTACAAAGTCTTCTGTCAGCGGGATCACGCCACCTTCACCCTGTACGCACTCGATCATAATGCCAGCGATCTTATTGTTTGCGATCGTTTCTTTTAATCCGGCCACATCCCCTGCTGCCACGTGAACAAATCCAGGTGTGAGCGGTGTAAACAGTTCATGGAAATGATCCTGCCCAGTTGCAGCCAGCGTGGTCAGGGTCCGGCCATGAAAGCTATTGATCAGTGTAATGATCGTGTAGCAGTCATTCCCTTTTTTCTCTGCAGAATATTTTCTTGCTGCTTTGATCGCCGTCTCGTTTGCTTCCGCACCCGAGTTGCAGAAGAACACTTTTTTCATTCCGCTCTTCTGGCATAAAAGCTGTGCCAGCTTGGCACAAGGTTCCGTATAGTAAAGATTCGACATATGCTGCACTTTACCGATCTGATCGATCACCGCTTTTTGCCACTGTTCATCTGCAATACCAAAGGCAGTCACGCCGATGCCGCTGCCCATGTCGATATATTCTTTGCCATTGTCATCGTAAACCAGAGATCCTTTGCCACTGACGATCTCCACCGGAAAACGGTTGTATGTTTTAGCAATATAGGTTTGATCGATTTCTTTGATTCCCATGATTTCTCCTTGTATTGTTAATATATTTCTTCTTCGTCTGCCTTGATCAGCGTGCCGGCGCCTTCATTTGTCAGCAGCTCCATCAGGATAGAATGTGAGATCCGTCCATCCAGTATAACGACGTTCTTCACACCCTTGTTGATCGCCTCGATACAGCAGTCTACCTTAGGGATCATTCCGCCGGAGATAATACCTTTCTCATAAAGCATCTGGGCCTCACTGATCGTCAGTTCCGGGATCAGCGTATCCGGATCATCCGTATCTTCCAGGATACCATCTATATCTGTCATCATGATCAGACGTTCCGCTTCCAGTGCTCCTGCAATGTGAGCAGCGGCTGTATCGCCATTGATGTTATAGACATTTCCTTCTTTATCACAGCCTATCGTCGAGATGACTGGAATATACCCTCTTTCCAGAAGGCCCGTGACCGGATCGATATTGATCTTTGTCACATCTCCCACGAATCCTAATCTCTCATCTTTCATCGATGCTTCGATCAGTCTGGCATCTGTTCCGGAAAGGCCGATCGCTTTGCCGCCCTTCATCTCCAGCAGATTGACCAGTGACTTATTCACTTTTCCTGTCAGCACCATCTGAACGATCTCGATCGTTTCTTCATCTGTTACACGGAGTCCGTCCACAAATTCAGATTTTTTGCCCAGCTTATTCATCATATCTGTGATCTCCGGACCACCGCCGTGAACCAAAACCACTTTAACGCCAATGAGCCATAGAAGAACAATGTCTTCCATGACTTGCTGTTTCAGTTCTTCATTGATCATGGCGTTGCCGCCGTATTTCACGACAACTACTTTTCCCGTGTAACGCTGGATGTACGGAAGTGCCTGTGTCAGGATCTCCGCCCGTTCCGGATTGGAATACTCATTCATTGCTTTTCCCTCATTAGGTTCTGTAATCACCATTTATTTTTACATAATCATAAGTCAGATCACATCCCCAGGCGACAGCGTCCGCATCACCTGATTTAAGATCGACCAGGATATCGATTTCCTTTTCCAATAAGATCTCTTTTGCTTTTTCTTCGGAAAAGTCCACGCCGGCTCCATTTTGGCAAACCAGGATATTTCCTTTCGCACTTTCAAATGCAACATCGATCTTATCTACATCTACATCTGCTCCGCTGTATCCAATAGCACACAGGACACGGCCCCAGTTAGCATCTGCACCAAACATAGCTGCTTTCAAAAGGCTGGATGTGATCACGCTCTTTGCAACAGTTTTTGCGGTTGCTTCATCTTTTCCATGGAAGACTTTGCATTCCAGAAGTTTTGTAGCTCCTTCGCCGTCTCCCGCGATCATTCTGCAAAGGCCGACTGTAATTGTATTGAGTGCCTGCATAAACTGTGCAAAGGCTTCTCCTTCCTGTTCGATCAGTTCGTTTTCTGCCATGCCGTTTGCCAGCACTGTCACCATATCGTTGGTGGAGGTGTCGCCGTCTACACTGACCATGTTAAAGGTGTTTGCTATGTCTGCGGAAAGAGCTTTCTGCAGCATCTGCGGTGTGATGGCCGCATCCGTTGTGATAAACACCAGCATGGTAGCCATATTCGGATGGATCATGCCGCTTCCTTTGGCAATACCGCCGATTTTACATGTCTTTCCGCCAATCTCGAACTCCACTGCCAGGGTCTTAGGAACGGTATCCGTTGTCATGATGCCTTCTGTTGCATCTTCTGATCCCTCTGTGGAAAGTGTTTGAACCAGTTCCGGCATCTTTTCTGCGATCGGCGCAATATCCAGAGGCTGTCCGATCACGCCGGTGGATGCCACGACCACATCGTTCTCACTGATCCCGGCTTCCTGTGCCAGAAGAGAACTCATCTTTTCCGCAATCTCGATCCCGTCGGCATTGCAGGTGTTGGCATTGCCGCTGTTGCAGATAACGGCCTGCGCATATCCGTCAGCAAGATGCTTTTTGGTGACGATCAGGGGTGCGCCTTTTACAAGATTTGTCGTATAGACTGCAGCGCATGATGCTTTCTTCTCGCTGAAGATCAGGGAAAGATCCCTCTTGTCTTTGCTTTTCCGGATCCCGCAATGCACACCGCTTGCCTTAAATCCTTTTGCTGCACATACGCCGCCTTTTATTTCCTTCATTGTCTGCCCTTTCTGTTTATATAACCAGACCTTCTGATTCTTCGATTCCTAATGCAATATTCATATTCTGGATCGCTGCTCCCGATGCACCTTTTCCCAGATTGTCAAAACGGGAGATAAGAAGCAGTCTTTCTTCATTTCCTGCAAGGCTGATCTCCATGTCATCTTTCCCTGCAAAGGCGCCTGCGGAAAGGAATCCGTCCTCGTCCGCTTTTTCATTGAAGTGGACGATCTTTGTCTTGTAGTAATCCTGATAGACTTCTTTGATCTGCGCTGCTGTTGTGGAAAGCTCCGCCGGAGAGATTGGGATCACCACTTCCATCCCGGCAAAGTATGGTGCTACGATCGGGGAGAAGATCACATCTTTTTCCAGTCCCGCGATCTTCTTCATCTCCGGAAGATGCTTATGCATCTGTGTTAAGCCGTACAATCTAGG